>Ga0316205_10003920_pt1 | contig 13531 bp, 8 predicted proteins | sample 3monthpyrite_MG_FD_204941 | JGI IMG/M metagenome (GOLD analysis project Ga0316205, IMG submission 204941) | Microbial mat bacterial communities from mineral coupon in-situ incubated in ocean water Damariscotta River, Maine, United States -... | ecosystem: Environmental > Aquatic > Marine >... | reverse complement strand
TGGCAGAAGCACACGGTGGCGAATTTAAAGACTACGCAAACATCGATAGTGCGCCAGAAGAACGCGAACGTGGAATCACGATTGCAACAGCTCATGTTGAATATGAATCAGAAACACGTCACTACGCCCACGTAGATTGCCCAGGCCACGCCGATTATGTAAAGAACATGATTACCGGTGCCGCTCAAATGGATGGTGCCATCTTAGTATGTTCAGCAGCAGATGGCCCAATGCCACAAACACGTGAGCACATCCTGTTATCACGTCAGGTTGGCGTACCTTACATCATCGTCTACATGAACAAAGCGGACATGGTTGATGATGAAGAATTATTAGAATTGGTTGAAATGGAAATTCGTGAGTTATTAGACTCATACGACTTCCCTGGCGACGATACACCTATCGTAACCGGTTCAGCCCTTAAAGCATTAGAAGGCGACACATCAGATATCGGTGTACCTTCAATCATGAAGCTTGTTGCAGAAATGGATTCATACTTCCCAGAACCCGAACGTGCGGTTGACGGTGACTTCTTGATGCCAGTAGAAGATGTCTTCTCAATTTCAGGTCGTGGTACGGTAGTAACTGGTCGTATCGAGCGCGGCATCATCAAGGTGGGTGAAGAAATCGAAATCGTCGGTATCAAAGATACTGCGACAACAACCTGTACCGGTGTTGAAATGTTCCGTAAGTTGCTTGACGAAGGTCAGGCAGGCGACAACGTGGGTATTCTATTACGAGGAACGAAGCGTGAAGAAGTTGAACGTGGTCAGGTACTCTGTAAGCCCGGTTCAATCAAGCCCCACACGAAGTTTACTGCAGAAGTGTATGTATTAAGCAAAGATGAAGGCGGACGTCACACACCGTTCTTCAACGGATATCGCCCACAGTTTTACTTCCGTACGACGGATGTAACAGGCGCATGTGAATTACCATCAGGTACAGAAATGGTGATGCCAGGCGACAACGTACAAATGGAAGTGACTTTGATTGCCCCGATAGCAATGGAAGACGGTTTACGTTTTGCGATTCGTGAAGGTGGTCGTACTGTAGGTGCGGGTGTTGTTGCGAAGGTTATTGAATAAAACAAACAGCATAAAAAGCCCGTTACGAAAGTAATGGGCTTTCTTTGTTTGTGTAAAGAGTACTAGGCCAGTGGCTCAATTGGCAGAGCAGCGGTCTCCAAAACCGCAGGTTGGGGGTTCGACTCCCTCCTGGCCTGCCACTCCTTTTGTTAAGGAATGGCATATAAAGATAGCAGTTTGAAGCTAACTAAATTGAAACCAACCGTATAGAAATATACTGGATTTTAGAGTTAATAGAATGCTAGATAAAATTAAACTACTTGTTGCGGTTCTTTTAATTGCAGCGGGTATTGCAGGTTTTTATACGTACGCGGAAGAAGCATTGCTTTACCGCGTTTTGGCGTTATTGGCCGTTTTTATTGTTGCATTTGTTATCGCGTTAAAAACCGAGGTGGGTTTAAATACCTGGAACTTTGGTCGTAGTTCGATCTTAGAAGTTCGCAAGGCAGTTTGGCCTACACGCCAGGAAACAATTCAAGCAACATTGATGGTTGCTGTACTGGTTATTATCGTCGGCATTATCTTATGGTTATTTGATTTAATGTTGTTGTCAGCAGTTCAAATGCTCACTGGTCAGGGAGGCTAGAAGACATGGCTTTACGTTGGTATGTCGTACACGCTTATTCTGGTTTCGAGCAACAGGTTATTCGTTCTTTAGATGAGCGAATTAAACTAGCTGGAATGGAAGATAAGTTTGGTGAAATTCTTGTTCCGACTGAAGAAGTTGTTGAGATGCGAGATGGCCAAAAGCGTAAGAGTTCAAGAAAGTTTTTTCCTGGTTACGTTCTTATTCAAATGGATATGGATGATGACTCATGGCACTTAGTTAAAGATGCACCGAAAGTCATGGGCTTTATTGGTGGCACCAGCGATAAACCGGCTGCGATTACCGAAAAAGAAGCCAATGCTATCTTGAATCGTGTGCAAGAAGGTGCAGAGAAACCACGACCTAAAGTTCTGTTTGAACCCGGCGAAGTGGTACGAATTAACGACGGTCCATTTAATGACTTTAATGGTGTTGTCGAAGAAGTAGACTATGACAAGAGTCGTTTACGTGTTGAAGTGTCGATCTTTGGTCGTTCAACACCGGTTGACTTAGAGTTCAGCCAGGTCGAAAAGGGCTAAAAAAGAATTTTTAACAGGGGAGGTGAGTTTTAAGGCTCATCGTTTGCACCCATATTAGGAGTAATATCATGGCTAAGAAAGTCGAAGCGTACATCAAGTTGCAGGTACCTGCACAAGATGCAAATCCAAGTCCACCCGTTGGTCCTGCTCTAGGTCAACACGGTGTTAACATCATGGAATTCTGTAAAGCGTTTAACGCACAGACTCAGGAACTTGAAAAAGGTATGCCTGTTCCTGTTGTTATCACGGTTTATAACGATCGTAGTTTCACATTTATTAAGAAAACACCACCTGCATCAATTTTATTGAAAAAAGCAGCAGGCATTAAGTCTGGTTCAGGTGTTCCTAATCGCGACAAAGTGGGTTCAGTAACGCGCGCGCAATTAGAAGAAATCGTTAAAACAAAACAACCAGATTTAACTGCAGCCGATATGGATGCAGGTGTTCGTACTATCGCAGGCACTGCGCGTAGTATGGGTATTGAAACGGAGGGCGTGTAAATGGCTAAGTTAAATAAACGTCAAAAGGCCGTTGCTGAAAAATTAGAGCGTGGTAAGTTGTACGCAGTTGAAGATGCGATGAACTTATTAAAAGATATGCCTAAAGTAAAATTCACTCAATCAGTGGATGTTGCGATTAAATTAGGTGTTGATCCTCGTAAATCAGATCAAGTCGTACGTAGCGCAACTGTATTGCCAAACGGTACAGGTAAAACGGTTCGTGTTGCTGTTTTCACTCAAGGCGAAAATGCTGAGAAAGCAAAAGCAGCCGGTGCCGATGTTGTTGGTTTTGAAGATTTAGCGGAAGAAGTTAAAAAAGGCAATATGGATTTTGATGTTGTTATCGCAACACCAGATGCAATGCGTATTGTGGGTCAACTCGGTCAGATTTTAGGTCCTCGTGGACTTATGCCTAACCCTAAAGTTGGCACAGTAACGCCTGATGTTGTAACGGCTGTTACTAATGCTAAGTCGGGTCAAGTTCGTTACCGTACAGATAAAGCCGGCATTATTCATTGCCCAATTGGTAATGTTGATTTTGATGCGAAAACACTAACTGAAAATTTAGAAGCACTATTGGTTGATTTGAAAAAAATCAAACCTGCTTCAGCAAAAGGTCAATACCTTAAAAAGATTTCTGTTTCTAGCACGATGGGACCAGGTATCTTGATTGATCAAGCAACGTTAGCGTCAGCTAAATAAAATATTTCAAACCTTGTTTATACAAGGTTTGTTGCAAGAACTTTGGGGCGGTTGCCTCGCTTTTAAGCAAAGCAACTTCCATCAAAGACCGTGGGTGTGAAGTGTGAAGTATTCGTTACTCAGCATTTTACTAAACAAACGAAAGTTTGGCCGACGCAGATGGTGCTCCAGAACAGACAAAAATCTTTTCTGGACACTGTTATAAACCGCGAAATATATTTTTGTATTTCGTATTGTCCAATAATAGAACAAGGTTCGCCTTATTCTATTTATTAATGAGGTAAGTTCACGTGGCACTTAGTTTTAATGAAAAAGAAGCTATCGTCGCTGAAGTTGCTGAAGTTGCAAACAGTGCACTTTCTGTCGTAGTGGCAGAATATGCTGGCTTAGAGTCAACGGATATGGATGACCTTCGTGCAAAAGCACGTGAAGGTGGTGTTTATCTTCGTGTTGTAAAAAATACTCTTGCTCGCCGTGCATTAGAAGGAACTGAATACGCTTGTTTACAAGAGTCTCTTGTAGGCCCGTTGGTAATGGCATTTTCTCAGGAAGATCCCGGCTCAGCGGCTCGCGTAGTCAAAGACTTTGCTAAGGAAAACGATAATCTCGCTGTTAAAGCGTTGTCTATTGGTGGTCAGTTGCTTGAAGCATCTGAACTCGATCGTTTAGCGAAACTACCGACAAAAGATCAGGCTATTAGTATGCTCATGTCGGTTATGCAAGCGCCTGTTACTAAGCTTGCACGTACGCTTAACGAAGTTCCTGGTAAGTTGGTTCGTACTGTTGCTGCAATTCGCGATGATAAGCAAGCTGCTTAATCGAAGATGATTTAAGCAGTTTAAGAACTGAAAGTTTAAAAATATTTTAGGAGATTTAAAATGGCTGTTTCTAAAGACGATATCTTAGAGTCGATCAGCAACATGTCTGTAATGGACGTAGTTGAATTAATCGAAGCTATGGAAGAAAAATTTGGCGTATCTGCTGCGGCTGCTGTTGCTGCTGCACCTGCTGCTGCTGCTGGCGGTGAAGCTGCTGCTGAGAAAGATGAGTTTGACGTAATTCTTACTAGTTTTGGTGAGAAGAAAGTTGGCGTAATCAAAGCAGTTCGCGGCATCACAGGTCTTGGCTTGAAAGAAGCTAAAGACATGGTTGAAGGCGCACCAACTCCAGTTAAGGAAGGTGTTGCTAAGGCTGAAGCTGAAGATGTTAAGAAGCAATTGGAAGAAGCTGGCGCAACTGTCGAGCTTAAATAATTGCGACTTAGCCTGCGTATCATTCGAGTTTGTTTGATCACTTTGAGTGCTCAGGCAAACTCGTGTGTTAGAAACACGCAGGCAATGAAGATGTTCCAACAATAGGCTGGTAACCGAAAGGGCACCGGCCTGTTGCGTCTTCTTTATATTGAGCTTAGTGCAACTGGCAAAGCAATTTATAAAGAATTATTTGAATTTTTTTTAGGCTAACTGCTAAAGCAAGGTGTCTGATGGCTTACTCATTTACAGAAAAGAAACGGATTCGTAAATATTTTGGTAAACGTGCCGAAATTATGGAAATCCCCTATTTATTAGCAACGCAAATTGAATCGTATCGCGGTTTTTTACAGCAGGATACGCCTGCCGAAAAACTAAAAGAACAGGGTTTGCATGCTGCCTTCAAATCGGTCTTTCCGATTGTTAGTTACTCCGGTAATGCTGCATTAGAGTATGTGGGCTATCGTTTAGGGACCCCTGTTTTTGACGTTAAAGAATGTCAGTTGCGCGGCGTTACTTATTCTGCACCGTTACGCGTTAAGGTTCGCTTAATTATTTATGATAAAGATGTAAAAACCCCTACGGTTAAAGACATCCGCGAACAAGAAGTTTACATGGGTGAAATTCCTCTCATGACCGATAACGGTACCTTTGTTATTAACGGTACTGAGCGTGTTATCGTTTCTCAATTACACCGTTCTCCAGGTGTATTTTTCGACCATGATAAAGGCAAGAGCCATTCATCGGGTAAATTATTATTTAATGCCCGTGTTATTCCATACCGTGGTTCATGGTTAGATTTTGAATTTGATCCAAAAGATGCGTTATTTACACGTATCGATCGTCGCCGTAAGTTACCTGTAACAATTTTGTTACGTGCGTTAGGTTACAACGACGAAGAAATGCTCGACATGTTCTTCGAAAAGACCAACTTCACTGTTGCAAGTGAAGGTTTCGACATGACCTTGGTGCCAGAACGCCTTCGTGGTGAAATGGCAACCTTCGAGATTAAAATTAAGAAGAAAGTACTTGTAGAAGAAGGCCGTCGTATTACTGCTAAGCATATTCGTGAGCTTGAAAAAGCCGGTGTGACTGCATTGAATGTGCCTGAAGACTACCTTTACGAAAAGCACATCGCACACGACATTATCAATAAAGAAACAGGTGAGATTGTTGCGACAGCTAATCAGGAAATTACCCCTGAACTTGTTGAAATGTTAAGAGAAGCGGACGTTAAAGAGTTCGATACTATTTTCACTAATGATTTAGATCACGGTGCTTATATTTCTACGACGTTGGGTATTGATCCAAGTACAACTCAACTTGAAGCGCAAATCGAAATTTATCGTATGATGCGTCCGGGTGAGCCACCTACCAAAGATGCAGCAGAAAACTTATTTAAAAACTTATTCTTCAGCTCTGAGCGTTATGACCTTTCTACTGTAGGTCGTATGAAGTTCAACCGTCGTGTTGGCCGTGAAGAGGTTGAAGGTGAAGGTACGCTTTCTAACGAAGATATCCTTGCGGTAATCAAAACACTTATTGATATTCGCGATGGTCGCGGTATTGTTGATGATATCGATCACTTAGGTAATCGTCGTATTCGTTCTGTTGGTGAAATGGCAGAAAATCAATTCCGTGTTGGTGTTGTTCGTGTTGAGCGTGCGGTTAAAGAACGTTTAACGTTGGCAGAAGCTGACAACTTAATGCCTCAGGAAATGATTAATGCAAAACCTGTTTCTGCGGCAGTGAAAGAATTCTTTGGTTCTTCACAGTTGTCTCAGTTTATGGATCAAAATAATCCATTATCTGAAATTACGCATAAGCGTCGTATTTCTGCATTAGGACCCGGTGGTCTAACGCGTGAACGTGCAGGCTTTGAAGTACGTGACGTACATCCAACACATTACGGACGTGTTTGTCCAATTGAAACGCCTGAGGGACCAAACATCGGTTTGATCAACTCACTTTCAATTTATGCGCGTACAAATGATTATGGTTTCTTAGAAACACCTTACCGTAAAGTGACTAACGGTAAAGTAACGGATGAAGTTGAATACCTTTCTGCAATTAATGAAAGTGAATATGTGATTGCGCAAGCAAATGCAACAGTTGATAAAAAAGGTAAGTTGCTTGACGAGATGGTGCCATGTCGTCATAAAAATGAATTTACAATCTCTAATCCGGAAGATGTGAATTATATGGATGTATCATCGAGACAGATCGTTTCGGTTGCTGCAGCCTTGATTCCATTCTTAGAACACGATGATGCTAACCGTGCCTTGATGGGCTCAAACATGCAACGTCAGGCAGTCCCTGTATTGAATGCTGAAAAACCATTAGTGGGTACCGGTATTGAACGTACTGTTGCGGTTGACTCAGGTGTAACCGTTGTTGCTAAACGTGGTGGTGTTGTTGATTCGGTTGATGCAAGTCGTATTGTTATTCGTGTAAACGATGATGAGACGACGGCTGGTGAAGCAGGTGTTGATATTTACAACCTGACTAAATACACCCGTTCAAACCAAAATACATGTATTAACCAACGTCCATTAGTCACTCCGGGTGTTACGGTTGCACGTGGCGATGTTATGGCTGATGGTCCTTCAACCGATATGGGTGAATTGGCGTTAGGTCAAAACATGTTGGTAGCCTTCACACCTTGGAATGGTTATAACTTTGAAGATTCTATCTTGATCTCTGAACGTGTTGTTCAAGAAGATCGTTTTACTTCGATTCATATCCAGGAATTAACCTGTGTTGCGCGTGATACCAAATTAGGTTCTGAAGAAATTACCGGTGATATTCCAAATGTAGGCGAATCTGCACTCTCTAAATTAGATGAAGCAGGTATTGTTTATATTGGTGCTGAAGTTAAGCCGGGTGATATTTTAGTTGGTAAGGTAACGCCAAAAGGTGAAACTCAATTAACTCCAGAAGAAAAATTACTACGCGCTATTTTTGGTGAAAAAGCCTCTGACGTAAAAGATACTTCTTTACGCGTTTCAGGCAGCACATCGGGTACGGTTATCGATGTTCAGGTCTTCACACGCGATGGCCTAGAAAAAGATGCTCGTGCGCAGTCTATTGAAGATTCTGAAATGGAAAAAATCCGTAAAGACTTTAATGATCAGCGTCGTATTATGGAAAGCGATACCTACGCGCGTGCCGAAAGCATGTTGATTGGTAAGATGGCGGATGGTGGTCCAAATGGATTATCAAACGGCAGCAAAATCACTAAAGCGTATTTAGAAGAATTAGAACGTGAAAAATGGTTCGAAATTCGTTTACGTAATGATGAAGCCAATACACAACTCGAAGCGATTGCTGAACGTGTTAAGCAAATCCGCATTGAGTTTGATGAAAAATTTGAAGAAAAGAAAACCAAATTAACCTCGGGTGATGATTTAGCGCCGGGCGTTTTAAAAATGGTTAAGGTTTACTTGGCGGTTAAACGTCGTATTCAACCGGGTGATAAAATGGCCGGTCGTCATGGTAACAAAGGTGTTATCTCGATGATTGTTCCAGTTGAAGATATGCCTTATGACGAAAATGGTCGTCCTGTTGATGTGGTGTTAAATCCACTGGGTGTACCATCTCGTATGAACGTCGGTCAGATTCTTGAAACGCATCTTGGTTGGGCTGCGAAAGGCCTGGGGCATAAGATCAATGCCATGATTAAGTCACAAGAAACGGTTGTTGAAATTCGTAAGTTCCTTGACCAAATTTATAATAAGTCAGGCGGACAACAAGAAGATCTTAAATCATTCAGTGATGAAGAAATTCTCGACTTAGCCAATAATTTAGTGCGCGGTGTGCCTATCGCAACACCGGTATTTGATGGTGTTGAAGAAACCGAATTAAAAGCATTGCTTGAATTAGCGGATTTACCTACATCGGGTCAAACAACATTATTCAACGGTCGTACCGGTGATGCCTTTGAACGTAAGGTAACAGTGGGTTACATGTACATGTTGAAATTGAATCATCTGGTTGATGACAAGATGCATGCGCGTTCAACCGGACCATATAGTCTGGTAACGCAGCAACCATTAGGTGGTAAGGCACAGTTCGGTGGTCAGCGTTTCGGTGAAATGGAAGTATGGGCACTTGAAGCATATGGTGCTGCATATACCTTGCAAGAAATGTTAACCGTTAAGTCGGATGACGTTAATGGTCGTACCAAGATGTATAAAAACATTGTTGATGGTAATCATCATATGGAAGCCGGTATGCCGGAATCATTCAACGTATTGTTGAAAGAAATCCGCTCATTGGGTATCGATATTGAATTGGAACAGACGGACTAATTAATAGATTGGTCTTATTAAACATCAATCTATAATTTTCTAGGAGTGACGACGTGAAAGATCTACTTAAGATCCTGAAGCAACAAGGGCATAACGATGATTTTGATGCAATCCGCATTGGACTAGCATCACCACAAAAAATTCGTTCATGGTCATTTGGTGAGGTTAAGAAACCTGAAACCATTAACTATCGTACATTTAAACCTGAACGTGATGGTTTGTTCTGTGCCAAAATTTTTGGCCCAGTTAAAGATTACGAATGTTTATGTGGTAAATATAAACGTTTAAAACATCGCGGTATCATTTGTGAAAAATGCGGCATTGAAGTGACATTGGCGAAAGTACGTCGTGAACGTATGGGCCATATCGAACTTGCCAGTCCTTGTGCACATATCTGGTTCTTAAAATCATTACCATCACGTATGGGTTTGATTTTAGACATGACTTTACGTGACATTGAACGCGTACTTTATTTTGAAGCGTTCGTTGTTATCGAGCCTGGTATGACCACTTTAGAGCGTGGCCAACTTTTAACAGATGAAGGTTATCTTGAAACTGTTGAAGAGTTTGGTGACGAGTTTGATGCACGTATGGGTGCAGAAGCCGTTCTCGAATTACTTTCTTCATTGAAGCTTGATCGTGAAATCGAAAAAGTTCATGAAGGTATGGGGGCAACTAAGTCAGAAACTAAACTTAAGAAATTAGGTAAGCGTTTAAAACTTCTCGAAGCATTCTTAACGTCTGATAACAAACCAGAATGGATGGTAATGACAGTACTTCCTGTTTTACCACCTGAGTTACGTCCTTTAGTCCCTCTGGAAGGCGGTCGTTTCGCAACATCTGATTTGAATGATTTATACCGTCGTGTCATTAACCGTAATAACCGTTTAAAACGTTTACTCGATTTAAATGCACCAGACATTATCGTACGTAATGAAAAACGTATGTTGCAGGAATCTGTTGATGCCTTACTCGATAATGGTCGTCGCGGTCGTGCAATTACCGGTTCTAACAAACGTCCATTAAAATCACTTGCTGACATGATCAAAGGTAAGCAAGGTCGTTTCCGTCAGAACTTACTCGGTAAACGTGTAGATTACTCTGGTCGTTCAGTTATCGTGGTTGGTCCAACATTGAAACTCCATCAGTGTGGTCTGCCAAAGAAAATGGCATTGGAATTATTCAAGCCATTCATCTTCAGCAAGCTAGAACGTTTAGGTATTGCAACAACGATTAAAGCTGCGAAAAAATTAGTAGAAAAAGAAGGTACCGAAGTTTGGGATATTCTTGAAGATGTTATTCGTGAACATCCGGTTATGCTTAACCGTGCGCCAACGCTACATAGATTAGGTATTCAGGCATTTGAACCTGTTCTTATTGAAGGTAAAGCAATTCAATTGCATCCTTTAGTTTGTACTGCATTCAACGCCGATTTCGATGGTGATCAAATGGCGGTACACGTACCGTTGTCAATTGAAGCACAAGTTGAAGCGCGTGCCTTAATGATGTCGACCAATAATATTCTTTCACCTGCAAATGGTGAACCGATCATCGTTCCTTCACAGGATGTTGTATTGGGTCTTTACTATATGACGCGTGACCGCGTAAACGGTAAAGGTGAAGGGATGGTTTTTGCTAACATCGAAGAAGTACAACGTGCTTATTCAAATGGTGATGTTGAGTTGCAAGCCCGAGTTAAAGTTCGTATTGAGCAAGAAATTGTTGATGAAGACGGCAACAGAACGGGATCAACAGAGTTAGTTGATACCACGGCTGGCCGTGCCATTTTGTTTGATATTGTGCCTAAAGGTTTACCTTTCGCACTTGTTAATCAAGACATGAAAAAGCGTACCATTTCTCAATTAATCAATGCTTGTTATCGTCGTCTTGGTTTAAAAGACACAGTAATCTTTGCTGATCAATTAATGTATACCGGTTTTGGTTACTCATCTCGTTCAGGTATTTCTTTCTGTTCAGACGACATGATGATTCCACAATCGAAAGCCGATATTCTTGCTGCAGCAGAAGCTGAAGTTAAAGAAATCCAGGACCAATATACTTCAGGTCTTGTTACCTTTGGTGAGCGTTATAACAAAGTTGTTGATATTTGGTCGCGTACCAATGAGCAAATTGCAAAAGCAATGATGGACGGCTTAGGTTCAGAAACAGTGAAAAACAAAGAAGGCGAAGATGTGACTCAGCCTTCGTTTAACTCTGTATTTATGATGGCCGACTCAGGTGCTCGTGGTAGTGCCGCTCAGATTCGTCAGTTAGCAGGTATGCGTGGTTTGATGGCTAAACCCGATGGTTCAATCATCGAGACGCCAATCACGGCAAACTTCCGTGAAGGTTTATCGGTATTGCAGTACTTTATCTCGACTCACGGTGCGCGTAAAGGTTTGGCCGATACCGCATTGAAAACAGCAAACTCGGGTTACTTAACGCGTCGTTTAGTGGATGTTTCACAAGATTTAGCCGTTATGGGTGAAGATTGTGGTACTGAAAACGGCATGATGGTTTCAAGTATCATCGAAGGTGGTGATGTTGTTGAGCCGTTATCAGAGCGTGTATTAGGTCGTATTGTTGCAGAAGACGTTATTAACCACGAAGGTACAGTGGTTGTTGAACGCGGAACATTCCTCGACGAAGCCTGGGTCGATAAGCTTGAAGAGCTTGGTTTGGATCACATGAAGGTGCGTTCTCCGATTACCTGTGACAACCGTCATGGTGTTTGTTCGACCTGTTACGGTCGTGATCTTGCGCGTGGGCATATCGTTAACCAGGGTGAATCAGTGGGTGTTATTGCAGCACAATCTATCGGTGAGCCGGGTACACAGTTAACCATGCGTACCTTCCACATTGGTGGTGCGGCAAGTCGTTCTGCAGCAGCAAACAGCATTGAAATTAAAGGCTCGGGTACTGTTCGTTTACATAATATTAAAACAGTACAGCATGATAAAGGACACAATGTTGCGGTATCTCGTTCAGGTGAAATCACCCTGTTAGATGAGCATAATCGTGAACGTGAACGTTACAAAGTCCCTTATGGTGCGGTTATTACCTTAAATGATGAAGATAAGGTTGAAGCGGGACAAGTTGTTGCAACCTGGGATCCTCACACTCACCCAATTATCACTGAAGTAGAAGGTAAAGTTAAATTCATCGATATCGTTGATGGTGTCACTGCGACATCAGAGGTTGATGAAATTACCGGTTTGGCAAGTTTGATTATCACTGATCCAAAACAACGTGGTAGCCAAGCGAAAGATTTACGCCCAATGGTGAAACTGGTTGATGATGCGGGTGAAGATTTAAATATCGTCGGTACTGAAATTCCGGCTCACTACGTACTTCCTGCTGGCGCAATCATCAATTTGAAAGATGACACGATGGTAGGTGTTGGTGACACGGTTGCACGTATTCCACAGGAATCTTCGAAGACCCGTGATATCACGGGTGGTCTACCGCGTGTTGCTGATTTATTCGAAGCACGTAAGCCAAAAGAGCCTGCTATTCTTGCTGAAATCACCGGTATTATCGGTTTCGGTAAAGAAACGAAAGGTAAGCAACGCTTAATGATTACACCGCCTGAAGGCGATCATTATGAAGCATTGATTCCAAAATGGCGTCATGTAACCACCTTCGAAGGTGAACACGTTGAAAAGGGTGAAGTTATTGCCGAAGGCGAACCTAGCCCACATGATATTTTACGTCTGTTAGGTATCGAAGAGCTCGCGAACTATATTGTTGCGGAAGTTCAGGATGTATACCGTCTACAAGGTGTAAAAATCAACGATAAGCACATCGAAGTCATTGTGCGTCAAATGTTGCGTAAAGTTGAAGTCACCAGCGCTGGTGACAGTAACTTCTTACGTGGCGAACAGGTTGATCGTTCACGCTTACTAGAAGCAAATGACGCGCTGATTGCAGCGGATAAACAGCCTGCGCTATTCAGTAATGTCTTATTGGGTATTACTAAAGCATCACTTGCAACTGAATCCTTTATTTCAGCGGCATCATTCCAGGAAACAACCCGAGTTCTTACTGAAGCGGCTGTGACTGGAAAAGTTGATGATTTACGCGGTTTGAAAGAAAACGTTATCGTGGGTCGCTTGATACCAGCGGGTACCGGTATGACCTATCATGAAGAACGCCGTCGTAAACGTAGTGAAGAGCTGGTCAGTGAAGAAATCTCAGCAGATGCACTTTTAGAGGCAGCCGTTGAAGAAGTCGCAGTAGAAGCGCAAACACCTGATTCGGATTCGTCAGAAACCGAGTCGGTCAGCGAAAGTTAAAAAACGGGCGAAAAAAGTTAAATCTATGTGGGTTTACGGTTGACGCGAACCCCATATTTCACTAAAATTCGCCGCCTTACGACAGGTCGGAGCTTAAATAGATTTAAGTCTAATAGGATTTGAGTCAATGAGTTCAGCCTGTCGTTTATTTTCTGGAGTTAGGAAGAATATGGCTACAATTAACCAGTTGGTAAGAAAACCGCGTAAGCGTAAGGTCGAGAAAAGTAACGTACCTGCGTTAGAGGCATGCCCACAACGCCGTGG
>Ga0316205_10003919_pt1 | contig 13531 bp, 14 predicted proteins | sample 3monthpyrite_MG_FD_204941 | JGI IMG/M metagenome (GOLD analysis project Ga0316205, IMG submission 204941) | Microbial mat bacterial communities from mineral coupon in-situ incubated in ocean water Damariscotta River, Maine, United States -... | ecosystem: Environmental > Aquatic > Marine >... | reverse complement strand
CAAAATCAGCAGGAATTTCTCCCCAAGCCTTTGTCTCCCATTTAACTATTGTGGTGGCGTAAGAATTTTTGTTTAGCCAATCTACAGCTCTATCAACAAGTTGGAAAAGCGATTTGTTTTTTGATGACCGTTCCAGTTTAGTATTGCAGTTCTTTTTTTTAACCCAGCTCAAAGCGGTGCGTGAATCCGTGTATAGTATTCGTGCACTATTCTTTTGCTTTAAAAAGGCAAGACCATGTACTAATGCTAAAAACTCCCCGATGTTATTAGTGCCTTCGTCAAAAGGGCCTTGTATAAACAATTGCTGTTTTGTTTTAGTGTCAACGCCACGGTATTCCATTTTACCTGGATTTCCGCTAGAAGCTGCATCTACCGAAATGGAATTGTAGTTAGGCTGTCCAATTTTTTTAAGCTGAATTTCTGACAACTCACTTTTAAACCTTGAAGTTTTACCAACATAATCTTTATAGTTGCCATTAAGTGCTTTTTTGGCAGCATCAAAAGTTGCAAAAGATTTGTATAGCGCACCTTGAAAATCTTTTATTTGCGCCTTGCAATCCTCCCAGGTTTCAAAAACACCTGTGTGATGTCCTTTCCAAACTGTATAATATTTCTTTTTCTTCTTTGACATTGTCATGCCCGTGAAGACGGGTATCTCTTAAATTTAAATTCTAGTTTCTTCTAAAAGCAATTTATCAACAACTTGAGGAAAATGTTCCATCTCTAACTTATGAATTTTTGCTGCAACATCTTCTGTAGAATCTGAACGACTTACATCGCATTTTGCTTGAAAAATTACGGCACCTTCATCATAATTTTCGTTTACATAATGAATGGTTATGCCTGTCTCGGTTTCTTTATTGGCAACAACGGCTTCATGAACATGCATGCCATACATCCCTTTGCCGCCATAATTTGGTAGCAATGCAGGATGAATATTTATGACTTTATTTGGAAAGGTATTTAAAATATTATCTGGAAACTTCCATAAAAATCCAGCAAGTACAATAAGGTCAGGATTGTTGTTTTTAAGTATATTTAGCACATCATTAGTACTGTAAAGAGCTGCTCTATTAAAGGACAGACAGCTTATTTTTAATGTGTTGCAACGGTTAATGACTTTGGCATGAGGATTGTTAGTCAATACCTGAATAACAGATACATTATCTCTGTTGTGAAAAAACCTAATTAAATTTTCAGCATTAGATCCATTTCCGGAAGCAAAAATTACAATACGTTTCATTTACAGACTATAATGTTAAGATTGTTCGAGCAAAAAAAAGAATAAATATTAACAATTAGAAACAAATTTGAAAACTTCAATTTAAAATTTATAAATTACATTCACATTTTTACGGTAATAGTGCGTTTTAAAATAAAGTTTTTTATTTTTGCAGCCTAATTAAAACTTAAAATTAAAAGATTATGTCAGACATTGCATCAAGAGTAAAAGCGATTATCGTAGACAAATTAGGTGTTGATGAAAACGAAGTTGTAACTGAAGCTAGCTTCACAAACGATTTAGGAGCAGATTCATTAGACACTGTAGAGTTAATCATGGAATTTGAAAAAGAATTTGATATTCAAATCCCAGACGATCAAGCTGAAAATATTGCAACAGTAGGTCAAGCAGTATCATATATTGAGAACGCATAATAAGTAAGCTTATTTATGGAATTAAAGCGAGTTGTTGTTACTGGTTTAGGCGCACTTACACCAATAGGAAACACCAAAGATAAATTTTGGGACGGTCTTATTAGTGGAAAAAGTGGTGCTGCACCAATAACTTATTTTGACACTGAGAAGTTCAAAACCAAATTCGCTTGCGAATTAAAAAACTTTAACGCTACAGATTTTCTTGATAGAAAAGAGGCTCGTAAAATGGATCGATTTGCGCAATATGCAATGGTAGCTTCAGATGAAGCGATTGCAGATGCCAAATTAAATCTCGATGAGATAAACAAATTGCGAGTAGGTGTTATTTGGGGAGCAGGAATAGGGGGCTTGGAAACCTTTCAAAACGAAGTGCTAAACTTTGCTGAAGGCAATGGTACACCAAGGTTTAATCCTTTCTTCATCCCTAAAATGATTGCAGACATTGCACCAGCCAACATCTCTATAAAACATGGTTTTATGGGGCCAAATTACACAACGGTTTCTGCATGCGCATCTTCTGCTAACGCAATGTTTGATGCTTTAAACATGATACGTTTAGGGCATTGTGATGTTATTGTTACTGGCGGAAGTGAAGCAGCGGTTACTATTGCTGGAATGGGTGGATTTAATGCGATGCATGCTTTATCAACTAGAAACGAGAGTCCAGAAACGGCTTCAAGACCATTTGATGGAACCAGAGATGGTTTTGTGCTTGGCGAAGGCGCGGGAGCGCTTGTTTTAGAAGAGTACGAGTATGCTAAAGCTAGAGGGGCAAAGATATATGCAGAGTTTCTGGGAGGCGGTTTGTCTTCTGATGCTCACCATATGACCGCACCTCATCCAGAAGGTATAGGTGTGTATGCAGTTATGCAAAATTGTTTAGAAAATGCAGGATTAAAACCAGAAGATGTTGACGCTATTAATACTCACGGTACATCTACTCCTTTAGGAGATGTCGCAGAGCTTAAGGCCGTAACACAAGTTTTTGGTAATCATGCAAAAAACATAAATATTAATTCTACGAAGTCTATGACAGGGCACTTGCTGGGAGCAGCAGGAGCTATAGAGGCTATTGCATCGATTCTTTCAATAGAACACGGTTTAGTTCCTCCAACGATTAACCATACTACGGTTGATGAAAATATAGACCCAGAATTAAATTTAACTTTAAACAAGGCACAGAGAAGAGACGTTAAAGTTGCAATGAGTAATACCTTTGGATTTGGCGGACATAACGCCTGCGTATTATTCAAGAAACTAGATTAAATCCCGAATGAAACTCATTCGTAACATACTAAATTCCCGCTCTGAAACAGACGGGAATTTTTTTATTCAGTTGAACGAGATTTTAGGCTTTAAACCAAAGAATAAAGACCTTTATAAAAAAGCGTTTACGCATCGGTCAATGAATAAGCGTAATAATATTGGGACACCAATAAATTATGAGCGGTTAGAATTTGTTGGAGATGCTATGTTGAGCTCTGTAGTTGCTACGCATTTATTTAATGAAGTCCCTCAAGGGGATGAAGGGTATTTAACAAAAATGCGTTCTAAAATTGTTAGTAGAGAGCATTTAAATGAATTAGGTAAAGAGCTAAATTTAATAGACCTGGTTGAAAGTAAAATCCATAAAAGTAATTTTGGCAGTAATATTCACGGTAATTTATTTGAGTCTCTGGTGGGTGCTATTTTTTTAGATAGAGGCTATCCTTATTGCGAAAAATTTATTTTTGATCGTGTTATTATACCTCATGTTGACATAGAAAAGCTTGAAGGCAAAGTGATTAGTTATAAGAGTTTGCTTATTGAATGGTGTCAAAAAGAAAAGAAAATTTTTAGCTATAATGTCTATGAAGATACAGGGAAAGATGAACTCAAGCATTTCTCGGTAAAGCTATCAATAGACAGTAAAGTGATTTCTAAAGCAAGAGCAACATCTAAAAAGAAAGCTGAAGAAAAAGCTTCAAAACGTGCATTTTTTGCACTTCAAGCAAAAATATCAAAAGTGCTTTAATTTTCGTCATCTACTATAACGATTTCGTAATCTTTTACCGTTAAGAATAAACGAAGAGAAGTATAGTATAGTCATAAAATACTATATTTACAGTTCATAATTTTGACATTATGGCGTTACACAAACTACTTGTAGACGATTTTTACAACGATACTTTTTCTCTGTTAGCAATTCATTGTACCATAGAAGATTATCGCGTTGCTTATCTTTTAAACCAATATTTGCAAATTAAATTAAAGCGAAATCCTCAAGATTTAGACTTTAAATATGTTGCGGCTTCATATTCTATATATGAATGGGAAGATAAAAGCCAGCAAATGACATGGAGTTTGGTGTCTAACGTTTGCAAAAAAGAAGAAGATAGTTTAATTAGTACTGGGTCATTGTTTAATACACAAGGCAAGATTATTAGAACCCATAATCTAATTCCAGAATATAAAAAAGTGAATTATTTGCTAAAGATTGATAATGATGGAAATTTTATTAATGAGAAGACGATAATTCAAAAAATACAAGAAATATCACAGATTGCGGCCGTTTACAGTGTAGATGTGTCGCAGTTAAAATCTAAAGAGAACCTAATATTTAATTGATGGGGAGTAAAAGAAAAAAAACTAAAATAGTTGCAACATTAGGACCAGCAACAAGCAAAAAAGAAATATTAAAAGCAATGCTTGATGAGGGTGTAAATGTATTCCGTGTCAACTTTTCTCATGCCGATTACAACGATGTAAAAGATCGCGTCGAGATGATTAGAGCATTGAATGAAGAGTTTGGTTATAATGCGGCTATTTTGGGGGATTTACAAGGCCCAAAATTACGCGTAGGGGTAATGCAACATGAGGTTGTTGTTAATGAAGGTGATGAAATTACATTTGTAACTGGAAAACGATTTGAAGGCACAAAAGACCGTGTTTATATGACCTACGATAGGTTTCCGCAGGATGCTAAACCAGGAGAGCGAATTTTGTTAGATGACGGGAAATTAATTTTTGAAGTTGTATCAACCGATAAAAAAATAGAAGTAAAAGCTAAAGTAATTCAAGGCGGTCCCTTAAAATCTAAAAAGGGCGTAAACCTTCCAAACACTAATATATCACAACCAGCACTTACCCAAAAAGACATTGAAGATGCTATTTTTGCCATAGAATTAAAAGTAGATTGGTTAGCACTGTCGTTTGTGCGTAATGCTGAAGACTTAATGCAATTGGAAGAACTTGTTAAAAAACATAGCGACCACAAAATCCCAATTATTGCTAAAATTGAAAAGCCAGAAGCTGTAGAAAATATAGATAAAATTGTAGCCTATTGTGACGGATTAATGGTTGCACGTGGCGATCTAGGCGTAGAAATTCCTGCTGAAGAAGTGCCACTTATCCAAAAACAATTGGTGCTGCGCGCAAAAAAGGCAAGAATCCCAGTTATTATTGCAACCCAAATGATGGAGACCATGATTACGAGCCTTACACCTACTAGGGCTGAGGTAAATGATGTAGCAAATTCGGTAATGGATGGTGCTGATGCCGTGATGCTGTCTGGAGAGACTTCTGTTGGTAATTATCCTGTGCAAGTTATTAGACAGATGTCTAATATTATTAAAAGCGTGGAAGACTCAAAGCTTATAAAAGTACCACAAACACCACCACATATTCGTACTAATCGTTACATTACAAAATCTATTTGTTACCATGCCGCAAATATGGCAAATGAAATAAACGCAAAGGCCATTTCAACATTAACAAATAGTGGTTATACGGCGTTTCAAATTTCGGCTTGGCGTCCTGATTCTCATATATTAGTATTCACATCTAACAGACGAATTTTGACGCAATTGAGCTTGCTTTGGGGAGTAAAGGCTTTTCATTATGATAAGTTTGTGAGCACAGACGAAACCATTGAAGATGTAAATGATATTGCTTGTAAAAAAGGATATCTAGAAGAAGGCGATATGCTTATTAGTTTAGCAGCAATGCCAATACAGGCTAAAGGGATGGTGAATACATTAAGGGTTACTGAAATTACTGGTTGTAGTTTTTAGGGCTTCGTTTGACGTCTTTGTGTATGATTAGTTGCGTGTTTTAAGCACTTAATTTAGCAAATACAAACTGGATATAAAATCCGCGAGGTTTTTCGTAAGAAAGCTTGCATTAGCAATTAATTTTATACGTTGTTGTGCTCTCGTTATTTTTTAATTTCATTTTCAACTAAAACAATAGTCGAATCTACTTTAGTTAATATTCCAGTTAGTTGTTCTGCCAAAATATTATTATTAAAAGAAGCTAAAGTGAAGCCATTTTTTATTCGTTTATTTTTTAATGCTATTTCAACATCTTCTCTAGATAAATCAAAATTTTTATTTGGTTCAGACCAAGTAATTATGGCATTTTCATAATCAATAATTTCAGAAAAGGGTATATATAGATAATGAGAATAATCATCGTACATATGTTTCCTTACTTCGAACAATTCATTATAAGAATAATCTATTTTAAGTAATAGTTGTTTTACTGATTCATTTGATAATGAGGATAACTTACCTGAATTAATAAGTTCTTTAAATGTAATAAAGCTTGGATTGTGTGCTTCCCAGTATACGACATTAGTCCAATTTGAATAATATTCAGATAGGTTTCCCACTATATTAGTATGGTAGTAGCTTTCCATTATTTTTGCAGAATTAGTTTTTGACTTACGCCTTTCAATAATTTTTTTAAGTTCAACTTTGTCTTGTTTTAAATCTGATAGAATATTTTCAAGATGATTTATTTCTTCAGTTCTTTTGTCATTACTTTGTTTGACGGAATTTAATTGAATGGCGATCAAAATCCCAATAACCACAAGTACAATTTCACCTATGGCATATTTAAAATACGTTCCTGTTTTATTTTTTTCCATAAGGTCGTATCGTATTTTTCTGAAGAATTTTATCATAGTTGGTTGGTTTTAAGCTTGCGAGCTAAAGCTGAAGCAAGTTAACTGTTTTAATTGTAAAATATAGATGTTGAGAAAGTTAAAACTCAAACTTCAATTGTACACTAAAACTTTTTTGTTCTGGTTTTTTTGCTTTTTCTGTATTGAGATTAGACATAGAAATGCCTAATAAACGCACTGAGTTTTTTAATTTTTCTTGATACAGCAAATCTTTTGCCGTTTCAAGAATTACTGCTTTGTCGGCAACAAAATAGGGTAGTGTTTTGCTTCTGGTCTGCAAGGTAAAATCACTGTATTTTATTTTTAGAGTCACTGTTTTTCCCGCAACCTTACTTTTTGTTAGTCTACGTGAGACTTCCTCGGCAATATGCTCTAATTTTTCTAGCATAAAAATCTCACTAGATAAATTCTCACTAAAAGTACGCTCAGCAGCAAGTGATTTTCGGGTGCGGTCTGTTTTAACCTCGCTATTATGAATACCTCTAACAACATAATAATAATACTTCCCTGATTTCCCGAAGTTAGTTTCTAGAAATTCAAGTGATTTTGTTTTTAAATCTTTACCAGTAAAAATGCCTTTTTGGTACATTTTTTCGGCGGTGACTTTACCAATACCATAAAATTTTCTGATATCTAATGCTTCCAAAAAGTCAAGTACTTCTTCTGGGTTAACGGTTTTTTGCCCATTGGGTTTATTGTAATCGCTAGCAACTTTGGCAATAAATTTATTAATAGATATACCTGCTGAGGCAGTCAACCCTACTTCTTCAAAAATACGCTGTCTAATGTCACGAGCAATAAGCGAGGCGCTTGGATTTCCTTTTTTGTTTGTAGTAACATCAATATAAGCTTCGTCTAATGATAGTGGCTCTACCAAATCAGAATAGTCAAAAAATATTTTCCTAATCTGTTTAGAAATTTCGTTATATCTATCAAATCGAGGTCTTACAAAAATAAGTTCAGGGCATAATTTGATGGCTAAATTTCCAGCCATGGCACTTTTAACGCCAAATTTTCTAGCTTCATAACTCGCGGCACTTACAACACCGCGTTTCCCGCCACCACCAACAGCCAAGGGCTTACCCATAAGTTCAGGGTTGTCCATTTGTTCAACAGAAGCATAAAATGCGTCCATATCTACATGAATTACTTTCCGAATTGGTAAATTGTTTGGCATGGTGTAAATTTAGGGCTTTAAGTTGTTCTGTCATTCCTGCGAAGGCAGGAATCCATTTTTGTTTGGATTCATTATAACACTTAGACAAGCACAGTGTTGGTACAGAAGAATAAAGTTGATGTTATGCTCGAAATAGAACGAAAATTTTTAGTAAAATCCAGAGCCTTCAAAGACGAAGCTTTTAACACTACTCGAATTACCCAAGGGTTTTTAAATACCCATAAAGAGCGTACAGTACGTGTTAGGCTGAAGGGAAATGCAGGATTTATCACAGTAAAAGGCAAATCTTCTGCAAATGGGCTGTCTCGTTTTGAATGGGAAAAGGAAATCTCTAAAGATGACGCTATAGCTTTATTACAGCTTTGTGAGCAAGGCGTGATTGATAAAATGCGATACGAAGTAAAGGTTGAAGGACATGTTTTTGAAGTGGATGAATTTTTTGGTGATAATCAAGGATTGATTGTTGCTGAGGTTGAATTAAACTCGGAAGACGAAGCATTTGTTAAACCTGAATGGTTAGGGCAAGAAGTAACGGGAGACATTAAATATTACAATTCACAATTAAGTAAACAACCCTATAGAAGTTGGTAAACTAAAAGTTATTTGAGGCATTAAACTCATACTCGCGTTCTACCTTACAAATTTTTACGTTATACCAGCTATACCAATTATTTCTTCCTTGTAGTTGTGCTTGTAGGTGTTCAGATTGTTGTTTCCAATTTTTAATAGCGTCCAAACTATCCCAATAACTAACCGTTATTCCAACAGTCTCTCTCGCGCTATCAATACCAATAAACCCTTCTTGTTTTTTAGCTAGCGTTTCCATTTTAATTGCCATTTCAGAATAACCTTCAGTATTGATATTTTGTGTTGAGGTAAATATTACAACGTAGTATGGTTTAAAGTTTTGCATAAGAATTTGTTTCAGTCTGACAATTTGTTGGAATTTCAAAGATAATTATCTTCTCGGTTTTAATGCCATCAATATTTGTCATTATAATACGTATTAATACTTTACTTGTTTTAATACTTAGTGGATAGTCGTTAATTGATTTCACATCTTTTATGGATGTGCTCCAAGAAACACCGCACAATTCATTTACATATAATTTTAAGTCTTCAATATTAATATCAATAAAATTTCTTGATTCTATTTTAGAGATGGCGAGTGTCTTAAATTTATGATTACTTGAAACTATTTTTAAGGGTTTCCAACTCGAATAATAATGTTCCCAATCAATTACATCACAATGTGAGTATTTGTCAATAATAGCAATACTGTTTTCATGTTTCTGAAAGACTTCAATGGTTCTAAATTCTTGATGATGTTTTACGTATATGGTTTTTCCTTGAATGGATTCGTTTGAGTCTATCCTAAAAGAAAGAATATCATTTGTGGTTCCTATTTCTGTTTTAGATTTTTTTTCAGAAATGCCGTCAATGCTAACCGTAAATTCATTAAAACTAGCTTTAAAACGTTTTTTTAGTTTTTTCTCGGTTAAAAAGCCATTGAAGACATAGCCTTCATTAATAGATTCGTAGGCATTAGTGCCTCTTATTTTAACCCATTTTCCAGAAAGCTTTTTGCCATTATCAAGAACATCTAATTGTAAATTGGTGTGTTCTGTAACTTCTACTTGTGTTCCATAATCAATAGTCCCAATGCGGTTGGCTCCTCTGCTAGGTTTTGCTCTTACTATTAATCCGTTTTCGGCTGATACGTATTGAAGGTCTTGTGCTTGTGCATAACTAAAAGTTAGGCACACTAAAAAAAGTGTTCTAATAAACATAAATGATAAGTATTAAATTAATGATAGAATATCAAGATGTAAGCTTATTCTTGTTAATTAAATACGCACATTCTTTAGTCTTTAGATTTCAAGGGGCTGTTAAATTGTTCTTAAAGTTAGATTTTAGGCTTAATCCTTATAAATCTTAACAATCAATTCACCTTTGTCATTCATGGTTGCTCTATACATACCAGCAGTGTTAAATTCCATAGCAACATTTCCGTTTTTATCAACAGCAACAATACCACCATCACCTCCTAAATTTCCAACTTTGTCATGAATAACTTCGTGAGCAGCATCTTTTAAACTCATTCCTTTATATTCCATCATAGCAGAAATATCATGAGCAACTTGTGCACGAATAAAATATTCTCCCCAACCTGTACTTGATACTGCACAAGTTGCATTGTTTGCATAGGTCCCGGAGCCTATTATTGGGGCATCGCCTACACGTCCCCAGCGTTTATTGGTCATACCTCCTGTTGACGTTCCTGCGGCAAGATTACCATGTTTGTCGAGTGCTGCACAACCGACAGTTCCGAATTTAGAATCTTTAATATCTGCATCGTAAAAGGCAGCTTTATCATCATGGTCGAGTTCAACCTTTTCAGTTTCTTTTATTTTTTGAAGTGAGTTAAATCGTCTTTCTGAATAAAAATAACTAGAATCCACAATTTGTAACCCTTGTTCCCTGGCAAAAGTATCGGCGCCTGCTCCGGCAAGCATCACATGTGGTGAGTTATCCATAATAGCTCTTGCTAAATCAATAGGGTTCCTAACCGTTTTAGTTCCAGCAGATGCACCTGCATTTAAGGTTTTCCCATCCATTATTGACGCATCCAATTCGTTAGTTTCAGCATTTGTAAAAACAGCACCTTTCCCAGCATTAAACAATGGAGAGTCTTCCATAATATTAATGGTTTTGGTCACAGCATCAAGACTTGTGCCTCCATTTTTTAACACTTCATATCCTGTTCTAATGGCTTCTTCAAGTTTTGCTTTGTAAGCGGCTTCTTTTTCATCGGTCATATGCTTTTTAAGAATTGTTCCTGCTCCACCGTGAATTACAATTGAGAACTCTGCTTTGTTTTGTTCCGAATTATTTTCGGTAGTTTGTACGTTTCCTTCTTGTTTACAAGAATTAAAAACAACAGAAAATATAAATAATAGAATTATTTTCTTCATGAGAATTGAATTAGTGTTTGTGGTTTTAAAGATACTCTTTTACCGGGATGTTTCTAGGTATTGAAATGTAATAAATTAGTATCTTCGCGACAAATTATTATAATAACTAAAAGTAAAAATATATGGAAGCAGTTGCAACTGATTTCGGAATACAAGATGCTCTTAAACAATTAGGAGTTAACGCTATAAACGATGGAACTTCTACAGGGTCTAACAATTTTGGAAGTGGGGAAACTATTTCTTCATATTCTCCTACCGATGGTGCTTTAATTGGGAAAGTAACAACAACTACGAGAGAAGATTATGAGAAAGTGATGGAAGCCGCTACATCAGCTTTTATATCTTTTAGAAACATGCCAGCGCCTCAAAGAGGTGAAATTGTGCGTCAGTTTGGTAACAAACTTAGAGATTTAAAAGAACCCCTTGGGAAATTAGTGTCTTACGAAATGGGTAAATCTTTGCAAGAAGGTTACGGAGAGGTTCAAGAAATGATTGACATCTGTGATTTTGCTGTAGGTTTATCTCGTCAATTAAACGGACAAACAATTCCTTCGGAAAGACCAGGACATGTTATGAGAGAACAATGGCACCCAATTGGTGTTGTTGGTATTATTTCGGCATTTAACTTTCCCGTAGCAGTTTGGGCTTGGAATACGGCTTTAGCTTGGATTTGTGGTGATGTTTGTGTTTGGAAAGGTTCAGAAAAAGCACCTTTATGCGCTGTGGCTTGCCAAAACATTATTGCTGGCATATTAAAAGAAAACAACTTGCCAGAAGGTATTTCTTGTATCATCAATGGTGATTATAAAGTTGGTGAATATATGACAACTGATGCTCGTATTCCTTTAGTTTCTGCTACAGGTTCTACGCGTATGGGAAGAATTGTTGGCGCTACAGTTGCTGAGCGTTTTGGGAAATCTTTATTAGAATTAGGAGGTAACAATGCCATTATTATTACGCCAACTGCTGACTTAAAAGTAGTTGTTCCTGGAGCAGTATTTGGTGCTGTTGGAACTTGCGGACAACGTTGTACTTCAACTCGTAGATTAATTATACACGAATCTGTTTATGATAAAGTAAGAGACGCCATTGTTGGTGCTTACGGGCAATTAACTATTGGTAACCCGTTAGACGAAAAGAACCATATAGGACCATTAATTGACCACGATGCTGTAAATACATATTTGGCGGCTATAGAAAAAGCAAAAGCTGAAGGAGGTAATGTTCTAATTGATGGAGGCGTATTAGAAGGCGAAGGTTACGAAAGCGGATGCTATGTGAAGCCGGCAATTATTGAAGCTGAAAATCACTTTGAAATTGTTCAACACGAAACTTTTGCTCCAATTTTATACTTAATGAAATATACAGGAGAGGTAGAAAATGCTATTAATCTCCAAAATGGAGTTGCTCAAGGATTATCTTCTGCTATTATGACTAACGAAATGAAAGAAGCAGAAAAATTCTTGTCGTACGCTGGATCTGATTGTGGGATTGCTAATGTAAACATCGGAACATCTGGTGCTGAGATTGGTGGTGCTTTTGGAGGAGAAAAAGAAACAGGTGGCGGACGTGAGTCTGGATCTGATGCTTGGAAAGTGTACATGAGAAGACAAACAAATACAGTTAATTATTCTGATGAATTACCTTTAGCACAAGGAATTAAATTTGATCTTTAGTGTCATTCCGTGGCTCGTGCTGAGCTTGTCGAAGCATGGCAGGAATCTCATGATAAATATTAAAAGCCGTTTCAATATGAATCGGCTTTTTTAATTTAGACCTATCAGTTTTTTTACCAAATGAGATAACATGGTATTCATTATCTTTGAGAATATTATTTTGAAATACAAGCCTCAATGCTCAAAAATCCAGAACTAGACTTAGCTCAAAACTTTGTAGAAAAGACAGACAGAAATGTGTTTTTAACAGGAAAAGCAGGGACTGGAAAAACTACATTTCTACATAGTATAAAGGAGCATTCTTTAAAAAGAATGGTGGTTGTAGCGCCAACAGGTGTCGCTGCTATTAATGCTAAAGGCGTTACTATTCACTCCTTTTTTCAAATGGCTTTTGGCCCGATTTTACCCGAAGAAGCAGGGGTTAGAAAAACAGAGGGTGGTTTTCAGAGGAAATTCAATAAAACCAAAATTAATATCATCAGGTCTTTAGATTTATTAGTTATTGACGAAATTAGTATGGTGCGTGCCGATTTACTCGATGGAATTGATCAGGTTCTAAGACGCTATAAAGACAGAACAAAAGTTTTTGGAGGCGTGCAAGTATTAATGATTGGCGACCTCCAACAGCTCTCACCTGTGGTGAAAGACAACGAGTGGCAGTTATTAAAACCTTACTACACAACGCCTTATTTTTTTAGTAGTAAAGTCTTTCAACAATGCAATGCCATTAACATTGAACTAAAACATATATACCGGCAAGACAACGAAAAGTTCATTGGTATTCTAAATGAAATTAGGAATAATAAGCTCACAGAAAATTCAGCCAGTGATTTAAACAAAAGACACTTGCCAGATTTTGTTCCTGCTAAAAATGAAGGGTATATAACGCTTACAACACATAATAACAGAGCCAATGCTATGAACGCCTTGGAGCTAGAAAAACTAAAGAGCAAGAGCTATTATTATTCGGCTGAGGTTGATGGTAAGTTTCCTGAATACTCCTATCCTACACATGAAAAGTTAGAACTAAAAGTAGGCGCACAAGTGATGTTTGTAAAAAATGATAGCACTCCAGAAAAACGATATTTTAACGGTAAGATTG
>Ga0316205_10003918_pt1 | contig 13542 bp, 12 predicted proteins | sample 3monthpyrite_MG_FD_204941 | JGI IMG/M metagenome (GOLD analysis project Ga0316205, IMG submission 204941) | Microbial mat bacterial communities from mineral coupon in-situ incubated in ocean water Damariscotta River, Maine, United States -... | ecosystem: Environmental > Aquatic > Marine >... | reverse complement strand
ACATGCGCAAAATGCGGCTCGTTCGAGTTTGAATGGACGCCATCCACGGGACGAGGCAGCATTTTTTCCTGGACGGTGACGCATCAGGCCTTCCATCCAGCTTTTGCGGCCGATGTCCCCTACGCCGCCATCGTGGTTGAGCTAGAGGAGGGTGTTCGGATGGCATCTCGGCTGGTCAACTGTTCGCTTGACGCCATAGCTCTCGATATGCCCGTGGAAGTTTGCTTTGAACGTATCGCGGATGACTTCATTTTGCCGTGCTTTCAACCGGTGGGCGGGGCAAAACAATAGGGTTTGCATATCGCGCGCACCATGAAACGGAGTAGACATGACATTGATGGCGGAAAAACCCCTGGATTGTGCCTGTCTGAAAATCGAAGCGCTTCTAAAGCCCGGCGTTTTCATAGACAGCGGTTCGGGGGCCGTTCAGCGGTTTACTGGTGAGGCGCTTCAGGGATTGGAAGAACCTTCTGATGAACAAAGAGCCATACATCTCTTCAATACCGTCCGCGATAGCATCCGATATGATCCGTACGCTTTTTCTGTCCAACCGGAACAGTATCGTGCAAGCGTCATTGCCGAGGCTGAGGCCGCATTTTGCGTACCCAAAGCGATATTGTTGACGGCGTCTCTTCGGGCCGCCGGAATACCGGCGGCCGTCGGCTTTGCTGACGTTCGCAATCACTTGAATTCCGAAAAACTTAAAGCCGCGATGAAGACAGACCTATTTGTCTATCATGGTTACGTACAGCTTTGGCTCAGCGAAAAGTCCTACAAAGTGACACCTGCTTTCAATTCAGAACTCTGCGAACGTTTTGGCGTCAAGCCGCTTTGTTTCGATGGACGCTCAGATGCGCTATTTCATGAGTTTGATGCACACGGGCAGCGCCACATGGAATATGTGGCAGACCACGGAATTTTTGCAGACGTTCCCATAGAGACGCTGTTTGCCGTTTATCGAAAGACCTATCCTGGATTTTCAAACGATGCCAGTGATCGTGGAAAGGCTGATGCCGACACGGCGTTTGCCGCCTCTGTATTAAAGTGATTTTTAGAGAGAAGTATGACGATGGAAGAATTTGATGTCGCTATAATCGGAGCTGGATTCAACGGGATCTACCAACTCTATCGACTGCGACAAGAGGGTTTCTCTGTCTGTCTACTTGAGGCAGGTTCTGATCTCGGCGGCATTTGGCACTGGAACTGCTATCCGGGCGCACGCGTGGATTCACATGTGCCAGTCTATGAATACTCAATCGAAGAACTATGGCGTGATTGGAACTGGACGGAAAAATTCCCAGCCTGGGATGAATTGCGCCGATACTTTCAGTATGCAGATGAAAAGTTGCAGCTCAGCAAGGATATCAAGTTCAATACGCGCATGACTGCTGCGGAGTTTGATGAAGAGTATCATCGTTGGGAGATACGCACAGAAAAAGGGGAGACGATGAGGACGCGCTTTCTCGTGCAGTGCACGGGGTTTGCGTCAAAAGCGTTTATTCCAGATCTCAAAGGCCTGGAGAGTTTCAAAGGCGAATGCCACCACACCGGTCATTGGCCGCAAAACGGCCTTTCTCTTAAGGGAAAACGGGTCGGTATTATTGGAACCGGAGCGAGTGGCGTTCAGGTTGCCCAGGAAGCAGGCCGGGAGGCTGCGCATCTGACGGTATTTCAGCGTACCCCTATCCTCGCGATTCCGATGCAGCAGAGAAAGTTGGATGCCGAGACACAATCGGAGATGAAGAAAGATTACCCCGAGATATTCCAAAAGCGGCGGGAGACTTCTGGGGGTTTCGATATCAGTAGAATAGATGCACCGGCTCTCAGCTATAGCGAAGAGGAGCGTCAGGCGACCTATGAGAGACTTTGGCAGCTCGGAGGCTTTCACTTCTGGGCGGGCACCTTTGAGGACGTTCTTCTTGATGAAGACGCAAATCGGACAGCGTATAATTTCTGGCGGGACAAAACGCGTGCGCGTATTCAGGACCCGGTGATCGCGGAGAAATTGGCGCCGATGGAGCCGCCGCATCCGTTTGGTGTTAAGCGGCCATCGCTCGAACAATGGTATTATGAAATCTTCAACCAAAGCAACGTGAGCCTCGTTGATGTGGGAGAGACACCGATCGAGGAGGTGGTGCCTGAGGGGATTAGAACCTCACAAGGGGTCTGCGAGCTTGATATTCTGGTACTGGCGACAGGGTTTGACGCCGCGACGGGCGGTCTTACCCAGATCGACATACGAGGAACCGGCGGCAAGTCGCTGAAGGAGAAATGGGCGCAAGGAGCGAGTACTCAGTTTGGAATAGCGACATCAGGCTTCCCTAACATGCTGATGCTATATGGCCCGCAAAGCCCAGCCGGTTTTTGCAACGGGCCGACCTGCGCGGAATTGCAGGGGGAGTGGGTGGTGTCATGCATGAAATATTTGCGGGCCAAGGGTTTTGAACAGATAGAGGCAACGGTCGAAGCGGAGAATGCTTGGACAGCGCACATCAGCGCAATAGCTGAAATGACACTCTTTCCCAAAGCCAAGTCCTGGTATATGGGGGCCAACATTCCCGGAAAGCCACTGCAATTGCTGAACTACCCCAGTGTGCCAATGTATATGGAGCTTTGCGAAGCGTCAGCCGCCGCTGGCTATTCGGGTTTTGCACTGAGCTAATAAGCTGAAGGAGGAAGAGCTGAATCGCCCGGCGCGCTTTATCGGTCTCTTATCCCTACCAACAACTTCATCCGGGTCGGTTTGGGCCTTTGCTCACCTGAGAGTGTGGCACAAATTAGCCGCTGGCATGATGCTCACACGATGTGATGTTCAGTATCTGACGAAAGCGTTCGACTGGAACGTGGTGACGGTACCTGAGTAAAGGGTTGCTTCACCAGCGGAATAAATTGTGGTCTGGCGATGGATTAGATCCTCAGCCCGAGCGACAATTTGACTTGCTGATCAAAAGTTTCCATTTGGAAAAGGATACTGTCTTGCGCCGATGTTTCCGGCAAAGGCGCTTTGTTGCAAACTCGGATAGATTGATGGGTGTATCGGGATGCCTGATCACATGACACAGACCAGCTATCGTCAAATCCACTTTCCGTCTTCAACCGTTCAGCAGGCGGTCTGTATGCATGTCGGCTTTAGTCGCAGCTTGTGTGATGTTGAGGAATTGCTGGCGGAACGCGTAACTGATGTCTTCCGGAATGCGATCCGGCGATGATGAGCCGATTTGGACCTCAGGTGGCTAAGCGACTGAGAAAGTCTCGTGGTACGCGGCAACCGCAATGGCATCTCGACGAAATGCACGTCTACTTCGGTGGGTGCTGGATATACCGGCCACGCGCGATCAAAAGGGCGTTGACGTCATGGCGCGAGATAGCTGCTACATGAGCTGGGTAGCATAATGTTTCTTCGATCTCGCTTTTGAGTTTTTGACGAACCATCAAGGCAAGCAGCGGCGGTCTTCGCGGCATGGTTTCGTTGCACCCGACCTTAGCCGGCATTCCAAATGCCAGGGAATTGCTTGGCTTTAGGTTGACGTTACCGCAAAATTTTCTTCTCTGCTGCCGTGGTCACACTGGCATATGCAGAGCCTGATTCTACAATCGAAATTACGGTGCTCGCAATCAGATTTAGGGCTTCTGCAGACGTGAGGTTTTGAGCATACCGCAGTTGATCCCAACAGCGGGATGAATACATGACTTCCACCAAATGTCGCGCATTCGCTTCCAATGCAACGACCTCTGGTAGCGCGGCCCAAAGTTCAAGCCGTTCCTTTTCGGCTTGCGATGCGCTGGTATGATTGGTCTCTAAGTCAGATTGAACTCGGCTAAGGTAGAAGAGGGTAAAATTTCTTCGCTCGTCAAAAGATTTGCATTTTGCTTTTGCGAGGCTCCAAACGCGTTCTTGTAAAGAAGCGCTGCGGTCGACTTCAATTGTTGATTGTTCAAAAAACCTGAGGACACCAACCTCACAAGCGCTGAAAAGCAATTCAAGGTCCCCAAAAAGACGGAAAACAGTTCTAGGCGAGACGCCTGCCGCCTCGGCTATCTCGTTGCCGGTTGGTTTCACACTGCCTTTCTGTATGAGAGCGAGGGCCGCATTTACTATCTTGTCACGTGAGCGAGAGCTTCGTCGTAGTCGACCATCTGTAGTTTGTGAATTCATTACTAGAAAACTTCCCCCCAAGCGCCACTAATCTTTTCTTTGGCAACAATAGCGGAAATAGCGGGCTTTGCCGACGTGGAGAGCTGACCTTTTCTGTCGAGGGAGATGGCGGTTTGCAATATTAAGACAGTCAAAAAGAATAAGCAGTGATGACTATCATTAGTTTGGATCGAGAGATCCTATGGCAGTTAAGGCTGCGGCACCTGAACTCCAGCCAAATCTATGAAATAGGTGAACAATCAAAGGGAAATTCGAGCGACTTCTTTGGATGGTTCGCCGTATTTCTGTGTCGATTGTGTCACATCATTTTATAATGTCACTCTAATGGGTCGTAATAAATTGACATAAGCATTGGCATTTTGTCTGCTAACAAATATCTAGAAATCTGCGTATGGCATTTTGCTGCTGCGCCCGAGGGCTTGGGTGGCGACACGGTACGCGGAGTTGGTGTTTTGGGAGGGGGATGCGCGTTATGTGCGATGTACTAAAGAAAGCTAGTCTTTCAGCAATTGCCGCTGCGACGGCTTTGTCAATGTGGGGAGGGGGGGCGAACGCGCTGGAGTATAATTTCGGCGGCGTTCAAGTCTTTTTGGACACCACAGTTTCGGCTGGCGTGTCCATGCGTGTTGCGGAACGCAACATGAGTTTTGTGGCCTCTGGGAACGGAGGTCCAACGTCCAATCCAACCATCCTGCGGGTGGCTGGTCCCGATGGGACAGTCGTGACACCATTGAGTGCCACGAATAATCTCACGTTGGGTGTTGGCGCGGATGCAGGGGACGCAGGCGCAGCACCAGGAAGTTCCAGGTTTAGCTACGCTGGGTCGATCAATGCAGATGATAGTCGTCTGAACTTTGACCGTGGAGATTTGACATCGGGTGTGGTCAAGATGACCAACGACATTCAGGCGAATTATGAGAATTATAAGTTCTTTGCCCGTGTGAGTTCGTTCTACGATGCTGTGCTCGACGATGACAGTTCATATGAACGATCAAACCTTATTGACGGCGGCAAGGTTGATGCCGCACGTGACATTGATCTTCTCGACTTTTATGTGTCCGGTGACTTCAATGTCGGCGACCTGCCGTTGAACGTGCGTTTGGGTAAACAGGTGGTGAACTGGGGAGAAGCAACTTTCATCCTCAATGGCATCAGCTCCTGGAACCCGTTTGACGTGAGTGCATTTCGGCGTCCAGGCTCAGAAGTCAAAGAAGGTCTGGTGCCGATCTGGGGTGCATACGCGTCTCTTGGTCTGCCCTACGACCTGTCACTCGAAGCTTTCTACCAGCTTGAGTGGGACCATGTGCAGCTTGACCGGCCGGGAACACCTTTCTCAGGCGCAGATACTATCCCAACAGGGTCTGATGGTAATGGTAATCTGGGCGGACGTGCGTGGGTAACCGGTGGGCGGTCCGGTGGTGGTTTCCTCAACCGGAACTGTTCAACACCAAATGCGTTGTCTACAGGATTTGATGCGGCTTATCTGGCTGCAGGTCAGACAAACTATGTTTGTGGTGCTGGTGGGACCTATGCTCAAATCGACTATGCGATAGACCTTCCTGTCGGCCAGTCTGAGTTCAACCGCCTGCTTCTACGTGGCGGAACCGCAGATGTTGGTCGCCTGGAAGACAGGGACGCGAAGGATAGTGGCCAGTATGGTGTGGCGCTTCGGTGGTATGCCGAAGACCTGAACTCCACTGAATTCGGCTTCTACTTCATGAACTACCATTCGCGTCTTCCGTTTGCGAGCCAGCGTCTTATACTTGGATCTGGTGCAGCCAACTCTGAAGTGCGGTCTTATCTGGCGTCGGAAGACAACAACTCTGGAACCGGTCGTGGCACGAACGCTGCGGGTTGTTTTGCGCCGGGTACTTTAAGCCCTGCATTGGCTGCGATTCCTGCCGGTCAGCCAGGTGCCATCACGGCGGCCCTTGATCCAACCAAACTCGTGACTCTTAATAGCCGGACCTACAACGATACGTTGGGCCTGAACGCGGTTGGTGAAGCCGTTGCGAATGGTGGTGGCAGTACGCACGCGTCTGCTGCTGCTTTGGGGCTTAACGCTCTTGTGGGTGGCGGCTTTACTGTTGCTGATGGGAGCCTGTTGGAACTTGCAATTACCAATTGTCTTCTCGTGGGCGCGCAAACCAACGCGGCAACGGGCCTGTTGGTTGATGGTGCCGAGCTTCTGATCCCCACCAATCCAAACGGTAGTACTGAATCGTTAAATCTCTTCTTTGAGTATCCAGAGGATATCAAGCTGTTCGGTGTATCGTTTAATACAACTCTTGGCGATTGGGGTGTTCAGGGCGAAGTGGCTTTCCGTCATGACCAGCCTCTGCAACTCGATACAGACCAAATTACGATCGCCACATTGGGTGCATCGTGTACGCTGGACTTCCTTTTGGGTCCGGATGCGATGACCGCTCTTCAGGGTCGGCAGACTTTCTCGCAAACGTCTAGTTCATGTACGGATGCAGGGGCTAACTCCTCTACAGAGTTTCCCGGGTTTATCCGTGAAGAGGTTGTGACCTTCGACATTGGGACAACGGCGACCTACACAAACTCCAATCCGTTGGTTGGAGCTCTGGGTGCCGACATTGGTATCCTTCTCACAGAACTGGGTGCAATGTATGTGCCGGATGCAGCAAGTGAAGGTGACTTCAGCCAATCAGTGCTGCAGAATGTTTGTACTTCAGGTACGGACCTGCCGCTGGGTTCCTTCCTGGGCCTCAGCCCACGTACTGGCTGTCGTCCTACAGAATTCGCCTACGGTTATGTTCTCGTGGGTGTTCTGCAGTACAACAATGCGTTCGGTACGCCGATCACAGTGAGCCCACGCATCGCGTGGCAGCATGATGTGAAGGGTAATTCTCCTGCACCACTCTCAAACTATCGTGAGGGTACGAAGTCTGTCAGCCTTGCGATTGACGGTTCTTACCAGAACACATGGCGCGGTGGCATCTCTTACACCAACATCTTCGGGAACGAAAAATACACGAAAGATGGCGACAAAGACTTTGTCTCCATCAACCTGAGCTACTCGTTCTAGGTGCAAGACTTCACTGTTGGGTCTCAGGAGACTGAGCAGTGGTTGATAATCTCAGCGATCGTAGAAGTGAATTCGTTGAGATCTGATCGTTGACTTTCTGGTTGTCGGCATCCCTCAAATGACGACATGCACAGTCAGCGGTGTTGGCGGTCCCGGCCTCATACCGGGACCGCCTTTTTGTTACAGCTGAAAACTTGCAATGGCTTTGTCGCAAACTTGTCGGTATAAATCACTTGGGAGTGCAACCGTGATCAGACGACACAGGTCGGTTGTCGCAATCGCCACTTCTTGCCGTCAACCGTTCAGGAGGCGGTCGAATGTTTTCCCTCTCCAACCTCCGGTTGCGCGATATTGAAAAATTGATGGTAGAATGTGGAATTGTTGTCGCCCTTGAGACGAACTGTCAATGAATAGGTGTTCGGACCTCAGGTGACAAACCTACCGTGAAGCTCTCGCGCTACGCCGCACCCGCAGCGACATCTTGAATAGCCCCTCCTTTTCTAGACACCCTGCGGGTTCAGTTTCTGCTGCCCTTCGAAGTTGACGGGAGACAGCATCCCGTTGTTGGCGTTCTAGCGTTTGACCTGCTCCCCTAATTGTCCTCGTTTATAAGTTAGCTCTGTTCTGGGGTTGACGTGCTCCCCAACGGGTCCTCAGCGACGGCTAGAGTTTCCGCGCTTTGATCACACACACGGGCTGGATGCGTGTGGCGATTTTATCAATGCCGCCGGTACTTGGTTGCCGATGGCACTATGTTGTCGCTGTTCATTATAATCTCTACGCCAAGCCTCCACCTTTTGGGCGGTATCTGCAAGGCTCATAAACCAATGGGTGTTCAAACATTCAGCACGGAACCGACCATTAAAGGCTTCAATGAACGCATTGTCAGTCGGTTTTCCAGGCCTGGAGAAGTCCAGGGTTACACCGCGCCGATACGCCCACAGGTCCATATCTCACGAGATAAACTCGCTGCCATTATCGACCCTGATTGTTTTGGGGTAGCCGGTTTGACCGCACACGCGCTCAAGCGTGGCAACGACATCCTCACCGCGGTAACTGAACCTGGCATCCAATACGGGAACGTATCTTGAGAAGGTATCCACAACCGTCAGAACCCGTAACTTGCGACCCGACGCCAACTGATCATGTACAAAATCGATCGCCCAAACATCATTGGGACCGACAGCTTTCTTGCGGTCTTCTCTCAGCTTCGCCTTTACCCGTCGTTTCGGTGTCTTGTTCCTCAGCTGCATCCCCAGTTCCTTGTAGATCCTATAGGTCTTTTTCGCGTTCACCGACCAACCCTCGCGGCGCAGCAGGACATGAACGCGCCTGTAGCCAAACCGCATGCGGGTTTGGCAAATCTCCTTGATCCGCTGTTCCAGAGCAGCCTGATCGGGGCGGCGAGACTTGTATCGATAGATCCGAGGGTCAATCCCTGCAAGTGCACAGGCACGCCGTGTCGATACTCGCCAATCTAACCTGATCTCATCGACCAGGGTTCGCCTCCGAGGAGGCTTCGGAGCTTTCGCTTGAGAACGTCCTGAAGCATCTCTTTGTCGAGGGATAGATCAGCAACGATCTTTTTTAGCCTGGAGTTCTCGTCTTCCAGCTCACGCAAACGCTTCATATCCGTTGGCAGCAACCCTGCATACTTCTTCTTCCAGTTAAAATAGGTCGCCTGGCAAATTCCAGCCTTGCGACAAATCTCTGCAACCTGAATGCCTTCTTCGCCCTGTTTGATAATGAACGCCTTCTGCGCGTCCGTGAATTTCGAGGCTTTCATGCCTTTCCGCTCCTCTCCCAGCCAAGGGGTTCTCGCGGAAAACTCTAACCAATATCGAGGACACTTTCAGGTGGCACATCACCTCCAAAAGTATTTGCATGGCTAGTCGCAGCTAAAAGAACGTTGTTTTGTGTTTGGTTCGCACGGTTGCTGACCAAATCTGCAGTCCGCCAAAATTATCAGACCCCATTGCTAATTTCTCTAGCTGTCTAGTGAGCTGTTACCAACGTCCGGCGCATCATTTTTAGCCAGAGGGGTGTTTTCAGAGATGACAGAAGCTTTAGCTGGCTGTTTGACGTGTCCCGATGAAAGCCACCGGAATGTGTCCAAAGTTGCTTGTTGAAGTCCAAGAGAGAACTTTCGGTAACACGTTAGAAGCTCTTGTTCGTCCTCTTCGTTGTTTTCAAGAATACCCATATCCACCCTACCATATTTCTGTCTGTTCTGGACCAATCTCTCTCTTGCTGCCCTGGCCGGGTGGCCGGTCAACAACGAGTTAGCAGTACCGCACACACAGTGAAGCGGTCCTCCGCAAGGAAGCCCATTGCGTCCGACCTTAGTGCGCGGTGGTTGCCGCGTCGGACGCTGTGTGTACAGGCTGCTAATCCCGGCAGCTCTATTGAACTGCCTGCGCAAACTGCTTGGTTTGCTTATATGGGTCAATCAGAAGTTATCGTTATGCTCATGTATTTCGTCCCCGGAAAGCTGGCGTCCGGGTAGTCTGCTAAGGTCTCGATATAGAAGTTCTGTTGTCTAACGGGATTGGTCTCTGACAGGCTGTTTCGAGCGGAGCTGGTTTAGTGTTATCATCCCTGGGTCTTCAAAGTTCACTGGATGTTTTTGACATTCTGTCAGATGATTTCTCAGCGCCGATCTGATGCGACCGATGCTGAGCGAAATTCCAACGTTGGGTTTTTCTTCCAGCATTTGTCTAAGGATTTGCATCTTCCGTTTCAAAGTCGGGGACACGGGCGAACCTGTATTGTTGGACTGATAGAATTGGATCAGTGCTCATTTCTGAATTGGCGCGATCAGGCTCATGACCTGAAGGTCATAGGTTCAAATCCTATCCCCGCAACCATTGAAAAGCCCACGGCGCTATGCTCCGGGGGCTTTTCGATTGAAGGGGAGGCCCGGCGGTGAACCGAGCCTCCGCGCTGCGTTAGTCTTGCTCTTCGTCAGCATTGTCCTTGGCGACCCGGATTACGATCTCGCCGTCCAGCGGCATGGCGAAGAGTTTGATGTTGAACCCATTGCCATCTTTGTTTTCCCAGGCAGCGCCGATCCGGTTCCAGAAATTCTTGTCGCCTGCTTTAGTGACCTGAAACGCTGTGTGTGTTGGTTTATTGCTCATCTGTCATCTCCTTGGTTTGTATCCGTCGATGACTGTTGGAGAAAGTGGACCAACGAGCAGAGATCAAGAAAGGCGCAGCCGAACGACCTCCAAATAGACCTGGCGCGGGCAGCGTCTTCTTGGACGCAACACGGGGTGCTATTTGGGGGTTGATCGCGGAGAGGGGACGCCTAACAGGCATAGTTGAGACGGCCTCAACCAAGAGATGTCTTCATGCAATTGATCTGCCCAACACCGATGCGCTCAGATGTACCAGCGAAAGCTATTCTGGTCCGAGCTGCTGTCCTGCTCTGGATGCAATCAGGCGCTCCATCAATAGGCTGTCAGCCTCTGGCGAACTTGTGTTCTGGTTCTTGCAAGATGACTTGCCAAGAACACCAATAACCAACTGGTCGCGTACAACCGTAGACGGGCTTCTCAAGTCAGCTGCTCGCCATGGGCGTGCGGCAGCACAAAGCGACGCTGATAGTGCGCCATTCAGAAGGTTTCTCCCCTGATTGAACAGTCGGACAACCTACCTTGTTAGGGCACCCTTCAAGGCACGCTCCGCTCTACGGCCTTGATGGCTTCCCCCGATCGCAAGGTTTCAGGTTTGTCCTGTTCAACAAATTGGGGAAGAACCATCATGTCTAACAACGCGCACATCATCGCGAAGCTCAATGATCTCGCTCGGTCAGCTATGGGAATAGCATCGAAAGTCTTCGTGACTGACGGTGTGGCATCGCTCCCTCCCGAGGATCTGTCGGACATTCGTCAGAAGGTCGAAACCTGCAATGACTTCTCAGACGACAACAATCCATACGGCGAAAGAGACTTCGGAGCGTTTCATCACGGAGAACACCACATCTTTTGGAAAATCGATTATTACAACAAGACGCTTGATGCTGGCAGTGAAGATCCTGCCGACCCGGCTGTGACAACCCGCGTTCTCACTATCATGCTCGCATCTGAATATTGATCAGAGCAGAAGCCCGGTCTCTTTACCGGGCTTCTCTTCTGCCTTCGGGGCCAGAAGGCCTTCGTCATTCTCTGATGGCTTCCCAACTCGGCCGTCAACTTCCCAGACGGCCATATTCTGAGACGGGTAGGGTGAGGCAAGGTTGAGCGCCTGGTCCACTGGTGCATGCAACCAGTCCTCATAAGTATCCTTGTGAAGAATGACCGGCATTCGGTGATGGACATCAGCTGTCAGCGGGTTCGGCTTACACGTCAGGATCGAGAAGGAATAGCCTTCCCAATCCTTCTGCTTGTAGGTCCCTTTCCAGTAAGTCCAGATCCCGGCCATGGCGAACATGGACTGATCGTTCATGCCAATCGCAAAGGCGCCTTGTTTTACTTTGCCCTCCCGTTTCCACTCGTAATAGGCGTGGGCAGGGACCAGGCACCGCAGGCTTTTGATGGGACCGCTATAGGACTTCGTGGTCGTGATCGTCTCGGATTTCGCATTGAAGGTGGAGAATTTCTTCTCTTCCAGATCTTGCTTCCACCATGTTGGGATGAGTGACCACGTAGCTGTTACCGCGCGGATCTTCGAACCATCAGAAGCAATGATTGGGGCCTTCTGCATTGGTCCAAGATTGAAGTTGGCTCTTACTTCACTTTGACGGTCTCGCGTGGCCGTCAGGTCCATTGCGGTGAAGATTTCAGGCCAACTTTTCGATCTGGTAGCAAAACGTCCGCACATGAAGCTTGCTCCCTGGCGATTGACCGTCTGACTCTGGAAAGGCTATTCGTTTTTGACCAGGAAGAAATGACAGAACGTTGTGAATAGGAGGAAATAGACGATCAATCCCTCTGGTGTTCCCAGTGAGCCAACTCCAATCTCTCTGAACAGATAGAGCAGGGCAGTTGCTATTGTTCCTGACAGAAGAGACATGCCCATACGTTTCTTTGAGACGATCATTCCAGCGTTCCTCCGTTCCCCAATCGTATTTCTATTCCAGCCTAATAGAACCATGCACCCCGCGACAAGCGCGGACGGGCTCTATGGCTCACGCCACGGAGCCCCAAAAGGGTCTCCGCCCACAAGGGGTCACGATCCCTGGCGCGGACAATCGGTGAACGGATAGGTCGTGGCTTTATGGAGAGGCGTGTTATCGGCCCAACTCAGCCGAAAATGGTGGTGTAACAAGACACTATTGAAAAACGAGAGCGCAGACCTACGTTAATAACGCACCCGCTACGCGCCGAACTACTTCTATGGTTCGAGGTGCCACATTTGTCAGTCTTTCAGAAGACGCCTGAGAGCATAATAGTGGATGGCAAATGGAGGCTCATCGGCTTCTGCCCAGGCGTGTGTGGAAATGCACATGTTTAATCTCGAATTGCTCGCCAATCTTGCCGCCGTCTTAGGTGGCGTAGGCTCTTTCATCTATTTCTCATACAGAATCTGGTCCACCCGTAAAGGGGTCAAGCCCAAAGACAAACCAGACGGTTGATCTCAGTCCTCGATCACCAGAACGACCTTGCGTGAGATGATCTCTGAGGTGCGCGATCGATAGACTCGACGCGCCCTCAGTTTTCACGGCTGCGCGCGGACGGATCTCGCCGGCAGACCGGCCGGATCTCCGCTCTGCCATCTATAGAGCGGCAACGTTCAGTAGATCGCCTGAACAAAATGAAAAACCAAGATTCCCAGTGAGAAGAGAAACGACAGAATAGCGAAGACCATAACTTTCCCTCGTACCAGCGGGAACTTTCCTGGATCTTGTTCTTGGTCTTCCATCTCTTTATCTCGCTGAATGTCGGGACACACCTAGATGCTATTCGGTTCAAATCGAGTAGCAAACCCTCTTTGTAAGGATCGTAGCCGTTCCGGCTTCTTATCTCAGTGAAAGTAGGGGCGGTCTTACCCGCCCCCTGGTCAAGACAACCCCCAAAAGACACGGGGGGCACTTGGCCCGGTATCCCCAGCCTTCACGTCTCTCCGCTCACGCTTCGATCGTTGCAGGCCGGGTGATCCCCCGCCGGCCCAAGTGATCTTGACCATTCCCCCCACGCTCATTGGCGCTGGCCTAGTTCCGGTTGCATGTCGCAACCGGACTAAGGAAAGGGAAGTGAAGTGTTTCAGCGATCAAGTTTCACAACAGAGGGCAGGGGACGTTCCGTCTTTCTTTTCCTCTCCGAACTGGCTGGGGCCTGTCTGTTTTTCGCAAGCCTCTACGCACTCTCAACATTCATCACAGTAGCAACAG
>Ga0316205_10003917_pt1 | contig 13542 bp, 6 predicted proteins | sample 3monthpyrite_MG_FD_204941 | JGI IMG/M metagenome (GOLD analysis project Ga0316205, IMG submission 204941) | Microbial mat bacterial communities from mineral coupon in-situ incubated in ocean water Damariscotta River, Maine, United States -... | ecosystem: Environmental > Aquatic > Marine >... | reverse complement strand
CATCTGGACCAGTAAATATCACCATTAATGGAGAAAGAACTATTAAAGTTGGCTCTGGTGGAACTTTATTATCTACGTTGGGAGCAGAGAAAATATTTTTACCATCAGCTTGTGGTGGTGGTGGAACGTGTATTCAATGTGAATGTCATGTAAATTCTGGTGGCGGAGAAGCTTTACCAACAGAAACTCCACACTTTACTAGAAAAGAGTTAAAAGAAGGAATACGTTTAGCCTGTCAGGTAAAAGTAAAACAAGATATGGATATTTCGATTCCAGAAGAAATTTTTGGAATTAAAAAATGGGAAGCAACTGTTGTACGTAATTTCAACGTGGCATCATTCATTAAAGAATTTGTAGTTGAGATTCCAGAAGATATGGGCTACAAAGCAGGAGGATATATTCAAATTGAAATTCCACCTTGTGAAGTAAAGTTTGCTGATATGGATATTACTGCGCATCCAGAAGAACACGATACTCCAGATAAGTTTAAAGCTGAATGGGATAAGTTTAAATTATGGCCATTAGTCATGAAAAACACGGAGACTGTAGAACGTGCCTATTCAATGGCTTCTTTTCCTGCAGAAGGAAGAGAAATTATGTTAAATGTACGTATTGCAACTCCACCATTTGATCGCGCTAAAGGTGATTGGATGGATGTAAATCCAGGAATTGCTTCTTCATATATCTTTAATTTAAAGAAAGGCGATAAATGTACTATTTCTGGACCTTATGGAGAATTCTTTATCAACGAATCTGATGCAGAAATGTTATATGTTGGTGGTGGAGCTGGAATGGCGCCAATGCGTTCGCATCTATATCACTTATTCAGAACTTTAAAAACAGGAAGAAAAGTTACTTATTGGTACGGAGGACGTTCTAAAGCAGAGTTGTTTTATATAGAACACTTTAGAGCTTTAGAAAAAGATTTTCCAAATTTTAAATTCTATATCGCTTTATCAGATCCATTAGAATCAGATAATTGGAAAAAGAAAAAAGATATTAATGATACAGAAGGAGATGGTTTTGTAGGATTTATACATAATTGTGTGATTGAAAACTACTTAAATCATCATGAAACACCAGAAGATTTAGAATTGTATTTCTGTGGACCACCCCTAATGAATCAAGCAGTACAAAAAATGGGTGAAGATTTTGGAATCCCAGATGAACACATCCGTTTTGATGACTTTGGAGGGTAGATTTATTAAAGAGTACCAAAATATTTAGAAACAGATTTCTGCCTACGCAGGAATGATAAAAAACCGATACAGCAATGTGTCGGTTTTTTTTGTACTACATAAAATGTAAAATCGTTTCTGTTTTCTTATTTGATGCTTAAAAATTAAGTCCTTTTTTTATTGGATAGATAATGCCTTTCCTAAATTATTAATTACCTTCGGTTTTTATATACAAAAATGAAATTTAAATTAGTTAGATTCTTTTTTTTATGGGTTTCTATAGTATCTGGCCAATACAAACAGCTGCTTCACAAACCCTATAAAGATAAGGTAAAAGAGATCGGTATATTATACGCAAATACGATTGACAAAGGAGCTAAAGATTCTTTATTCATAACATCTTATACTGATGAAATGAGACAGTGGGCCTTAACCAATAACGACAAAGAGCTCGCGTTAGAAGCAGAGTTGTTAAAAGGGTATGCAAATTGGCACATTTTTGGGTATAAATATCCTGAATTGGTCGAAGACCTTATTGATTTAGTTGAGAAAGCGAAAATAGAACAAGTTCTTAACGTAGAAGAGCGTGCTATACAGGTTATTGCGACCCATTATTGGAGAGTCAAAAATTATGAAAAAGCATTCGAATGGTTGTTGCAATCAGCTAAACTTTTAGAAAAAATGAAGCCAGAGAGTTTTCCAAACATGGCGAGACATTTAAATTTTATAGCAGAATGTCATTATTTTTTTAGAGATTATAATAGTGCATTAATCTATTTCGAAAAGACCAGTAAATTAAAAAGAACGGAGTTCAATGTAAATGATGTCCTTAGCGCTATAAATACATTGGGGTTGTGTTATCAAAAATTAGGAGAATTGAAACTTGCAAAGCCTTATTTTTTAGAGGTAATTAACAACAATTCTCAATTTCAAAGTGCTGTTTGGAAAGGGATTGCTTATGGAAATTTAGGCTATAATTACTATTTAGAAGGAAATTATGAAGAAGCAATTCCTTTGTTTCAAAAAGATATTAAAGAAGCTTTAATACACCATGATTTTGGTCTTGCTGCTGGCTCAACCACTCCCTTAGCAGATATCTATTTAAAACAAAACAAACTTGCAGAAGCAAAATTTAAAATAGACGAAGCTAGGCAATATATTCAACTGTCAAAACAAACCGATCGGCTGCGGAAACTATACCCAATAATGAGTAAATGGTATGCAGCAAACAATCAGGTGAATCTTAGTACTGCTTATCTAGACTCAACGATGATAGCGATAAATGAATACAATAAAAAATACAACAGCTTAAAACTATTGCGAGCTAATCAAAAAGTTGAAGCAAGGGAACGAGAATTGGAGGTTCGAAATTTAAAGTCAGAGAGTCAATTAAAACTTACACAGCGTAATTTTATTATTAGTTTAATAGGAGTATTATTATTGTGTAGTATTTTTGCTTTTTGGTTTCGGAACAAGTACCTATTAAGAAAACAAGAAATTAAGGAATTAGCGCTACAAAACTCTGAAAAAGCTTTGTCTAATGCTAAAATCCAGTTACAAAACCTGACCTTAAAAATTCGTCAAGACAACAACCTAATTGATGAACTACAAAAAGTAAAAGATTCTAAAAATAACTTAAGTTTACTTTCAGAACTCAAAGCTAAAAATATTTTAACCCAAAACGATTGGAATCAATTTCAACAATTGTTTAATGAAGTCTATTCTTATTTTATTCCTTCGCTTACAAATAAGTATCCAAATTTAAGCCAGGCAGAAGTACGTTGTTTGTGTTTAGAAAAACTCAAACTAAGCAATAACGAAATGGGACTCGTTTTAGGAATATCTACAAATACGATACGTGTAACTAAGCATCGCATCCGTAAAAAATTGGATCTACTTAGCCAAGAGACCTTAGAAGAACTTGTTCAAAAAATCGAGTAAGTAAAAGATATCTAGAGAATAGAAATTTAGAAAATAGAGAAGAGAGAATAGAAAAGATAGGTTTATTTGTATTTTAATTCACTAGTGTCCTACTAAAAGTAAAAATTCAGTAATGAAGTATTCATTTCATTAGGTTTCAAGAGTTTTTAATTTTAGATACCTTGCTATTTTTATATTTTGATTTTTTTTGCAGTTTATCAAATAGTTACAATCAAGTCTTGGCTCTTGATTCTAAAAGCGTAGCGGTCTTGTCTTTTATCGGACAATAAAATTAACAATCTAAAATTACTATTCCCTATTCCCTACTCACCACTCTCTATTTACCATTCATTACTCATCATTCCTTAAAGCAAGGTTTAATAAGCTTATTTATAGTAAGTTATAAATTGTAACGTTTTTGTAACGCTCTATTTTGAAAACTTAGTATGTTTTTTGCAAATCTTTGTGCTGTGTTTAAAAAAATAGAAAATGAAAGGGTCTTGGGCTTGCTGCTCATTTTGCTATTGGGTTTTATAATCCTATGGGGAATTTGGTCTTTTTATAATACTCAATTAATAGATATAGAAAACAACATCAAGCAATTGAATAAAAAATAACACACAAAACTAAAGATTCATTAAAATAGCAATATTATGAAAAAAAATTACTTAGTATTAATCGCATTTATTTTTACTGTTTCATTTAGTATTTTACAAGCACAAACCATTCATTATGTAAAAGAAAATGGTGCAGGAACAAAAGATGGAACTTCTTGGGTAAATGCCTCAGATGATATCCAAGCTATGATAAACACCTCTGCTGCAAATGACCAAGTTTGGGTTGCTACCGGTTCTTATAGACCAAATAGAAGAGCAGATAATATTTCCACTATTAGTTCTAGTACTGATAGACTTGTATCGTTTTTATTAAAAAAAGATGTAAAACTCTATGGTGGTTTTGTTGGTACAGAAACTACATTAGTAGAAAGAAGTTTAACTTTATCAGCTAATAAAACTATACTTAATGGAGGAGATATTAATGGTTTAGGTCGTATATTTAATGTGATTATAAGTTCTGGAGATGTGGGTTCTGCACGTCTAGATGGTTTCACTATTTTTGGTGGAACTTTAGGAAATCCTTATAGTACAAATCAAGTAAACGGAAATGAAATTAGCAGTATGGATGGTAGTGGAATGTATAATCATACCTCTTCACCGACTATAGCAAATTGCATTTTTTATGGTAATTTTTCAATAAATGGTGGTGGAATGTATAACTATAATTCCTCTCCAACAATTATAAATAGTACATTTTATGGGGATATTGCTGATAGTGATGGCGACGAAATATATAACGAATCATCTTCTCCAAAAATTTACAACTCTATAGTTTGGGGAACTATTTTTAATAATTCTTCTACACCAGAAATTAAAAATAGCATTATTAAAGGAAGTAACAATACAACTGATGGCAATATAGATGCTACTACTTTAACAGATGCAACTCTTTTTAAAGACCCAGCTAACGGCGATTATAGTTTAAAAGCAGGAGGTATTGCTGTAAATACAGGGAGCAACACACTATATACAAACACAGGAGGTAACTTAACCACAGACGTAGATGCATTAGGTAACAAAAGAGTATTTCAAAATACAATTGATATTGGTGCGTATGAATCTCAAAAAGCTATCATAACTCCAGATACAAATAACATCTTGTATGTTAACAAAGCTGTAATTGGAGAAGGGATTGGAAATTCTTGGGCAAACGCAATCCCAGAATTAGCAGATGCGTTAGTTTGGGCACAAAATAACAAAGCAGACTTTACCACAACACCTTTACAAATTTGGGTTGCTGGCGGTACGTATAAACCACTATACAGCCCGGAAGATGGCACTAATTTTGGTACAGACCAAAGTAGAAATAATGCTTTTTTAATGGTAAATAATGTACAGTTGTATGGAGGTTTTGCAGGTACAGAAACTATTTTAACCGATAGAGATTTGAGCTTGGTAGCTAATAAAACTACCTTAAATGGAGATTTTAATAATGATGATACGATTACAGGCTCTGGTAGCACCTTAAGTATTGGTAATAACACAGAAAATGCTTATCATGTAATTGTAAGTTCTGGCGATGTAAAAGCGGCGCTTTTAGACGGTTTCTCAATAACAAGTGGTAATGCTAAAGATAATAGTAACTCATCTATAACAATAAATAGTAATGTAATTGCCAATACTTTTGGAGGCGGAATATACAATCATACTTCATCACCTAGAATAGCAAACATCACTTTTACAGGAAATAGTGGTAATTTTGGTGGAGCAATAGTCAACAATAATTCTTCTCCAATAATTAACAATAGTTCTTTTAATAAAAATAAAGGTGTTACTAGAGGTGGTGCAATAACTAATTTTTCATCTGCTTTCCCAAAAATTTATAACAGTAGTTTTATTGGGAATTTAGCAAATGAAGCTGGTGCTATTAGTTTAGATCCAGGAGATTCTGCAGATATTATTAATTGTACCATTGTTGGAAATAAAGCAACTACTAATGGAGATGGCATACAAACTTATCAAGCAACTCTAAATATTTATAATAGTATTATCTGGAATGTTATTTATGATATAAATAGTTCCCAAAATGCATACACAGTAAAAAACAGTATTATAAAAGATTATACTGATACTACAAATGGCAACATAGATGCTACGAATTTAACGCTATTAAAAATTTTTAATGACGCAGCCAATGGCGATTACAGTTTAAATCCAAGTATTTTAAATACAGCAATAAATGCAGGAGACAACGCCTTATACACAGGTACAATCGCAACAGACAAAGATGTTGCAGGTAATGCGCGTTTATTTGATGGAGTTGCCACTACAGATGTTATCGATTTAGGAGCGTACGAATTACAACAAGAACCAATACCATTAGCACCTACGGTATCTAAATCATTACAAATTTATGCAGGAGTAAAAACAGTAAGTGATTTAGAGATTACTGGAACAAACATAAAATGGTATGATGCACAAACTGCAGGTAACTTTTTAGAAAACACCACAGTTCTTGCAGATAATACTACCTATTACGCAAGCCAAACGGTAAACGGTGTAGAAAGCACCAGCAGAATCGCAGTAACCGCTAAAAAAATAAGTGAGGCTACCCAAACATTTTTAAGTAGTGCCAACCCAACCGTTGCTAATTTAGTAGCTACGCCAACTACCAATGCAACGGTAAAATGGTTTGCCACGGCTACAAGTAGTACCGCTTTAGAAAACACAGAAGTATTAACTAACAGTACTTATTATATAGAGCAAACCTCACCTTTGTTAACCATAAAAACGTTAGGAAGTAATTTTTCTCAACCTTTTGGAATTACCCTACAATCTGATGGAAAAATTTTGGTGGCAGATACCAATAACAATGTTATCAAACGGATGGATGCAGATGGAACGAATATACAAATTTTAGGGAGTGGTTTTAATAAGCCTCGTGGAGTTGCCCTACAATCTGATGGAAAAATTTTGGTAGCAGATGCTGGTAACAATGCTATTAAACGTATGGATGCAGACGGATCTAACATCGTAACCCTAAACAGTACATTTAATCAACCTCATGGGCTTGCTGTACAATCTGATGGAAAAATTTTAGTAGCAGATAGCTATAATAGTCTTATTAAACGTATGAATGCAGACGGATCTAACATAGTAACTTTAGGATCTGGGTTTTCTTACCCTTATGGAATTGCAGTACAATCTGATGGAAAAATTTTAGTAGCAGATGCTGAGAATAATGCCATTAAACGTATGGATACAGATGGTTCTAACATACAAATTTTAGGAACAGGGTTTAGTGCTCCTTCTGGAGTTGCGCTACAATCTGATGGAAAAATTTTGGTGGTAGGTTCTGGTAGCAATCCAGTTTCACGTATGGATGCAGATGGCACAAATATCGTAACTTTAGGAAGTGGATTTAGTATTTCTCGTGGAGTTGCTGTACAGTCTGATGGGAAAATTTTGTTAGTAGATACGAATAATAACGCCATCAAACGTATAGCAGAAGCAGTTACTAGCAATCGTGTGGCGGTAGAAGTAGTAATTGTAACCTCAGCACCAACTACAAGTGTTGCTACGCAAGTATTTGCTGGAGATAGTAAAACATTAGCAACTTTAGAAGTTACCGGAACTGCTATAAAATGGTATGATGCTGCAACAGCAGGTGCCTTTTTAGAAAACACCACAGTTCTTGCAGACAACACCATCTATTACGCAAGCCAAACGGTAAACGGAGTAGAAAGTACAGAAAGAACAGCCGTAACCACTAAAAAAATTAGTGAAGCCAACCAAACTTTTTTAAGTAGCACAAACCCAACGGTTGCCAATTTAGTAAGTACACCAAGTACAGGTGCAACGGTAAAATGGTTTACCACAGCTACAAATGGCACCGCTTTAGAAAATACAGCAATAGTAGCTACAGGTACGTATTATATAGAGCAAACCTCACCTTTGTTAACCATAGAAACTTTGGGTAGTGGATTTAGCTTGCCTTATGAAGTTGCTGTGCAATCTGACGGAAAAATTTTGATAGCAGATACTGCTAATAATGCTATTAAACGTATGAATGCATACGGTTCTAATATAGAAACTATAGGCAGTGGTTTTAATGCCCCTAATGGAGTTGCTGTACAAGTTGATGGAAAAATTTTGATAGCAGATAGGGATAATAATGCTATTAAACGTATGGATGCAGATGGTTCTAATATAGAGGTTTTAGGGAGTGGTTTTTATACCCCTCGTGGAGTTGCAGTGCAATCTGATGGAAAAATTTTGGTATCAGGTACTGGCAAAAACGTTATTAAACGTATGAATGCAGATGGTTCTAGTATAGAAACGTTAGGCAGTGGATTTAGATTTCCCTATGGAGGAGTAGCAGTGCAATCTGACGGAAAAATTTTGGTAGCAGATGCTGGTAATAATGTCATTAAACGTATGGATGCAGATGGAACAAATATCGAGATTTTAGGTAGCGGATTCTATTTTCCTTCTAGTGTTGCTGTACAATCTGATGGAAAAATTTTGGTAGCAGATGCTGGTAATAGTGCTATTAAACGTATGGATGCAGATGGTTCTAATATAGAGGTTTTAGGGAGTGGTTTTAATGCCCCTCGTGGAGTTGTGATGCAATCTGATGGGGGAATTTTAGTGGCGGATACTAATAACAATGGAATTAAACGTATTACAGAGGCAACTATTAGTAATCGTGTGGCAGTAGAAGTGGTTGTAAAAGCAATACCAACAATTACGTTTGCAAACTTTAGTAAAACCTATGGTGATGCAGCTTTCGATTTAGCAGCAACATCAACTTCATCAGCAACAGTTACGTATAGTGTTGTTGCTGGAGGCATAGGAGAAGTTACGTTGTCTGGAAAAAACATAACCATAGTAAAACCAGGTACAGTAACACTAAAAGCAAGCGTAGCAGAAAATGCAACTTTTGAAGCAGCAAGTAAAGAAATAACGCTTACTATAGATCAAAAAGCAATCACCATAACTGCAGATGCAAAAACAAAAGTGTATGGTGAAGCTAATCCAACGTTAACCTACGAAATTACCACAGGAAGTTTAGTTGGAAGTGATGTTTTCACAGGAAGTTTAAGCAGAGCATCAGGAGAAAATGTGGGAGATTATGCGATTAGTTCAAGTTTAGCAAATACAAATTATGCTATTACATTTGTATCGGCAGATTTTACGATTACAGAAAAAGCAACCACCATAACAGCAGATGCAAAAGCAAAAGTGTATGGTGAATCTGATCCAGCTTTAACGTACACAATTTCTACAGGAAGTTTGGTTGGTTCAGATGTTTTAACAGGAAATTTAAGCAGAGCAACAGGCGAAAATGTGGGCGATTACGCCATCAGTTCAACGTTAGCGAATGCGAATTACAACATCACATTTGAGTCAGCAAATTTCACAATTACTAAAAAAGCAATTACGATTACTGCGGATGCAAAAAGTAAAGTTTATGGAGCAACTGATCCAACCTTAACGTATTCTGTAAGTCCAAGTTTAGTTGGAAGTGATGTTTTCACAGGAAGTTTAAGCAGAGCATCAGGAGAAAATGTGGGAGATTATGCGATTAGTTCAAGTTTAGCAAATACAAATTATGCTATTACATTTGTATCGGCAGATTTTACGATTACAGAAAAAGCAATCACCATAACAGCAGATGCAAAAGCAAAAGTGTATGGTGAATCTGATCCAGCTTTAACGTACACAATTTCTACAGGAAGTTTAGAATCAGGAGATTCATTAACAGGAAGTTTAAGTAGAGTTTCTGGCGAAGATGTTGATACCTATGCAATTACTCAAGGAAGTTTATCCGCAGGGACAAATTATGACATCACTTTTGTTTCAAAAGATTTTACAATAACTAAAGCAATGCAAACCATTACTTTTAATGCGTTAGCGCATAGTGATAAAGATGTTTTTGATTTAACCGCAACAAGTTCATCTGGTTTAGCAATTACGTACACAAGTTCCGATACTAATGTAGCAACCATTTTGGGGAATACCATTACTGTATTATATGCTGGAGTTACAACTATTACAGCAATGCAAGCAGGTAATAATAATTATGAAGCAGCATCAGATGTAGCTCAAACATTAACAATTGTAACACTCGGAATTGATGATGAAATACTATCAAAAGTTGTGAAATTATATCCAAATCCAGCTGTTAATTTTATCAAATTAGATATTGGAGCTATAGAAAAAGCATCAATTAAGGTTTTTGACATAAATGGAAAGTTAGTTTTGGATAATAAAAACTACAATTCAAAAGAAGTTTTAAATATTTCAAACTTAAAAATTGGTATTTATTTTGTAAAAATAAAAAGTAACAAAGGAAATACGATGAAAAAATTTATTAAAAAGGAATAAAAATCTCTATAATAAAAATCATAATTAAGTAGGGGTCAGTAATGATTTATAATACCGATACAGCAATGTGTCGGTTTTTTTGTTTTTAAAAATTTATATATCTAAATCGAGCTTGTTTAGAACATTAAAAATTGTGTTTAGAAATCTATTTGTACATTGCTTAAAGAAAACATAAAACATGGTTAATTGTTTAGTTTGCAAAACAGAAAAGAAAAAAGTTTCGATTTTCTATGCTATAATACCTGTTTTAAACCAGATAAAATGTTTTAATTGCAAGAAAAAATATACTTGGATTACTTTCCTCAATAAGAATTTTTTATTGTGCACTACTTCGTTACTTAAAAAATAACAATTCAATTATTTTTCTAAAAACACCTTTTTAAGAATTTGTCTAAAAAATTTAATCATTTGTAATTAGTTGTAATTCAGTATTTATTTTTTTTAATAACTGTAGCAAACTTTCATTTAATTCATAAATATCAATTAAGAAAAGGAACCGTGTAACCAACAAATTTTCAAACACCTGATCAGACAATATTTGAATATTTTTTTTTTGATTAAAAGTAGATTTTTTTAACTCTGGATAACCATTCATATATACAAGATTTCTAACATTATAATGTTTATTTAAATATGGCTTAAAGTTCATGGTTAAGTCTTCATTTGTTACTTTTTCACGTACCATAAGATCATCATACAGTTTAATAAATTTGTAAATGTTAAGCGTTAACGAATCTGATTTAACTAAATCCAAGTCCCCATTATTCCGTGCTTCCGACAAAGAAAGCATATCTAAATTTAGATTAAAGTCAAAAGAATTTACCAAAACTAATGTATCTAATTTTGTTTCAATATTTTTTCCAGAATTCGTATTCGTCAGAGATATTAATCTCTCAGATATTTCTAAAAATTGATTATTCTGAGCTTGTTGCAACTCAACAGTTTCAATATTTCTTTCTATTTGATTCTTTAGTTTCATTAAAAATTTTTCGGCTTTTACATCGTTCTTTGAACTTTCATTTAGGTTGTTAACTTGTAGTGCTATTAAAATCCCAATAACCACCAAAACAATTTCGCCAATAGCGTAAAGTAAATATTTTGAAGTTCTATTTTCTTTTATCATATTCTGACGGATTTTTCTGAAAAATTTAATCATTGTTTATTCTTCTAAGCGAGTTAGTTCTTTTTTTATAGATTTCATTGCATGTTCAATCCATTTTAAAGATTGCCCATGAACATTAATTTTATAGGTTCTGATTACTATAGAATGATTGAGTTCTACTTGAAAATCAATATCATTTAATAAAGCAGAATAGTCTTTTATTTTAGTCTTTTTAATTCCAATAGAATCAGTATTAAAATAAAGCATGCGTTCTTTATTATTGGTATCTATAGTAAAATGTCTATTGAGAAAAGGTTCCATTAGCTTTCCAATATCATTTGATGGCGTTTCTAGCCTACCTTCATTTACCACTCGTTGTAAATACAATTGGTAAAAATTGGTAATTTCTTTTCTAACGCTATCATTACGTAATAAATTTAATCCAATAGAATTTAGAGCTTCAAAGCCACTTGTTTTAGGATACACTTGTAAATCGGCAGCTGCATTAAACATATGGTTAATTAAACTATCGGAATTGGGTTTCTTTTCTATAAAGTGATTTAGCAAGGTTTTATTACTATGTAAGAATATAATATGATTTTGCATGTCTTTATTAATCTCTTCTTTTGTTGACACTAAATCATTTAGAATTTCGTGATATATTTTTATTTCTTGTACTTTTTGTTTGCTGCTTTCATTCCAATTATTAATACTTAACGCAATTAAAATTCCAATAACCACCAACACAATTTCGCCAATGGCATATTTTAGGTAATTGCTTGTGCGTTTTGTAGAAGTCTTTTCTGAAATCAGTTTTTTTCTGATGGAGTTGAATAGTTTTGCCATATTGTGTTTTCTAAAGAGTTATATCATTTTATGCTTGGGTATGTAACTTCTAAAGTTGTTTTAAAAGAATTCATTTTTGTTATTGCATCTTTTATCAACCTAACAAAAGGAGCGTTATTACCACGTGCACCTATCATAATGTTATCGAAATTTATATCCGACAACAATTTTTTCATTGGAATTTTACTCTTATATATTTTTCCTTCAAATGCATTGTTAAAACTTCTATAAGAATAATTATTGATTAAATAAGGCACCATAGCATTGTTGTAAAAAGTAACATTAAATTTATAGTAAGCCATAAGTGAGCTATAACTGTCATTTAAAGATGACATTTCTGTTGAAATTTTCTTTGATTTTTTAAATTCAAAATTTTCAGACTCAATTATTTTACTGAATTTACTATTCTTTAATTTAAAATTATTGAAAGAAATTACATAAAGCATTATGCTGTCAAAGGATTTGTTTGAGATAGATATTTTTTTTGATATAATTAAATCTATTACCTTTTTTATATTATTATCTCTTGTTTTCCAAATTTTTAACTGTTTGTTTACAGATTCAATATTTTCATTTAACTCTTTATAAAGTTCTTTTACAATACTTACTTCTTTATCTTTTAATTTGTTTTCTTCGTTCCAATTATTAATAGCTAGTGCTATCAAAATACCAATAACCACAAGGATAATTTCGCCAATGGCATATTTGAAGTATTTAGCTGTTTTGTTTTCTTTTATCATATTCTGACGTATTTTTCTGAAGAATTTAAACATAATTTATTGACGTAATAGTTGAATAATTTCATGATTGGTTCTGGTAATATCATCATAAACAAGTTGCTGTCCTTTTCGTGACGCGTCAATGTACCAGTACGCATTCATAAAAGCATCTTGATCAATGTCTTTTGCTTTCACTAAATAATATCTTTCACCATATTTTGCTAAACCATACAGGAGTTTATCAAAATCATCAAACTTACTTTTTGTTCTATCAATAATATCATGTTGCTGTGCAATTAGGTTTTGATATTCTGTAAGTTTGTCTTTTATACTGTCGTTTTTGAATAAAGACATTTTTCCTGTGTTGTTTAGTTCAATTAAAGCATGTGTTTCCGTAATAAACTGACTTTGTAAAGTGATAAAGACTGGGATTTTGATAATGGAATTTTTATTGACGTTTCCTTTTAAATTTTCCCTAAATGTACTATCCAGAGTTTTGAAAAGTGGCTTTATGTAATTATATCCTTCATTATAGGACCATAAATCTGAAGAGTCTTTTTGGAATTGTCTTATAAGTCGTTGTTTGTATTGCCATAATTCTGCATTATCATTTCGTTGCTCATTCCAATTATTAATGCTTAACGCAATTAAAATCCCAATTACAACGAGTACAATTTCACCAATGGCGTATTTAAGGTATTTCCCTGTTTTCCCTGTTTCCATAAGGTTTCGTCTTATATGTCTAAAGAATTTAATCATGTGATTGATTTTTATTCAGAGACTCTTTCAATTCTTTTAGTTGGCTAATATATTCTGTAGTTCTATTATTT
>Ga0316205_10003916_pt1 | contig 13544 bp, 15 predicted proteins | sample 3monthpyrite_MG_FD_204941 | JGI IMG/M metagenome (GOLD analysis project Ga0316205, IMG submission 204941) | Microbial mat bacterial communities from mineral coupon in-situ incubated in ocean water Damariscotta River, Maine, United States -... | ecosystem: Environmental > Aquatic > Marine >... | reverse complement strand
TCTAGATAAGATTAGTAGGTATTCAGCTAGCAGTGTTTTAACACTAGTCGAAATGGTTAAAAGTGACGTAGGAGTGACCTATTTACCTGATCTATCACTTGATTCTTACTTAATCAATCAATCTGGTTTGAAAATTCAAGAATTAGAGAATAGTCAGTTCAGAGAAATAGGATTGGTATGGAGAAAAGGGAGCTCAAGAGTCGATGAGTTCAAATTATTAGGTGAATTCATTAAATCTCACAAATAATAATGGGCTTGGGTGAGTTTTTATCACTGTTGTGCGCCTTGTTATGGGCCTTTGCGGTAATTTTCTATAAAAAAGCAGGTGATCATTTTAATGCCTATGAAATGAACTTGTTTAAATCAGCATTTGTCTTATTGTTGATGGTTCCAACTGTTTTAATTTCTGACGGATTTAATATTCCTGAGATGAACCAACAACAATTTTGGCTCATATTTATAAGTGGCTTTGTCGGAATAATGTTAGCAGATTTCTTTTATTTACGCGCATTACAACTAATAGGAGCGAGCCTAACAGGCATTACCGGAAGTTTGTATAGTCCATTTGTAGTAGGACTATCTATGTTGTTTCTGAGTGAAAGTCTAAATTTATGGCAATACATTGGCATGTTCTTGGTTCTTTCTGGCGTAGTTCTTGTTGGTTATAGAAAAAAATCTTTAACAATAGAGCATCCTCCTATTTCAGGTTTTATATTTGCTGTATTAGCGGTTTTTTTTACAGCGTTAGGTATCGTAATGATTAAACCTGTTAGTCAAGAGTTACCTTTTTTTTGGATTATATTGATTCGTTCCTTCGGTGGTTATATTACGATGGCAACATATGGTTTTATCCTTAAAAAATCTCAATCTGTATTTCATATACTAAAATCAAAAGGTGGATTATGGCTAATAATTGGGGCTTTCATAGGGCAATATGTGTCTATGATGATTTGGGTTGCGGGCTACAAATATACCAGTGCCTCAATCGCTTCAATTCTAAATGAAACAGCATCTGTTTTTATAGTCATATTATCTTGGCTGCTTCTAGGAGAACATTTAACAAAAAGAAAAGTTCTAGGTGTGATGATTACAATAAGTGGTGTTATCTTGGTTTTGAATTTGTAAATATTCTTAAAATATAAACAATTAAGATACTAAAAAAATCTTTCTTAGAAATTTATATCATAAAAACAAAATCTTGACAACTGTCAATGCAACAGAAATAAATTCATTTAAAATACTAATTTTTTAATGAGGTATCAAAACAATGAATATCAAAAGAACACTACTAGCCAGCGCAATATTAAGTTTAGGATTTTCAACAAGTACATTAGCTGTTGAAAAAGGAGATTGGTTGTTTCATATACGTGCAATTAATGTAGCTCCTAATGACGACAGTACTGCATTAAATGTTGGTGGGTCAGATGTAGTAGGAACTGGAGTAGAAGTTGACACCGGACCTTCGTTAGATATGTCAATTGGATATATGGTTACAGATAATTTTGCAATCGAATTATTGGCTGATTTAAGTAGTAAACATACTGTGAGTGTTAATGGCCTAGAAGGGTTAGATATTCCAAATGGTACGGATGTTGTTGATACCAATGTATTGCCTCCAACTGTATTTGCTCAATACCACTTTAGTCCAAAGGGCAAAGTAAGACCTTATGCAGGAATTGGTTTAAATTATACTTTGTTCTTTAATGATGATTTAACAGCGGCAGCAGAATCGGCACTTGGAGCCAGTAATTTAGACATTGATTCCTCATTTGGATTAGCTGGTCAGTTTGGTATTGATTTTGAAATGAATAATGATTGGTCATTTAATGTTGATGTTAAATATATTCAAATCGATACAGATGCTTCATTTGATTCTGCCTTAGGACCTGTCAATGTAGGCATTGATATTAATCCTTGGGTCATGGGAATTGGATTTGGCAAAACATTCTAAATAAAAGAGTATAAAAAAAACAAGGTGTTAATTTAAAACACCTTGTTTTTTAACTTTCTGAAATTTCAGTAAGTAATTTCATGTCTAGTATGGTTAATACATGTTTTTTATAACTAACAGCTTCAAGTTTTTGGAGTTTTTTGAACACCCGACTTAATGTTTCTTCAGCCATACCAAGATAACTGGCAATGTCCCTTTGAGAGATGGGCAAGAAAAACTCTACATCAGAATATCCTCTTGTCTTAAATCGTCTTGAAATTGTCCTAATAAACAAAGCTAATTTTGCCTTGCTTCCAATGTCAAGATGATTTTTTTTACAACTATATATCTCACGACTCATGACATTAATGAGGTTTTTTTGTATTAGTGGGTAATCCTCAGACATGTCTAAAAGGCTATTGTAAGGAATTTTACAGTAGGAACTCATGGTTAATGCTGTTGCTGTAGATTGATATTTTTTTAAATGAATGCCATCAAGTCCCATTATTTCTCCAGGTAAATGAAAACTAATAATACGTTCTTTTCCATTCTCATCAACTGTGGTGGTTTTAAACATTCCTGAATGTACTACATATAATGCATTAAAATGATCACCAATTGTAAATAACATTTTGTTTTTATCTGTAATTTGTGAAGAAGCAATAATCGATTCTAAATCTTCAAGTTCATAAGACGTTAATCCAGATGGCAGGCATAATGCGTTAACGGCACATTTCTGACATTTTGATTCTACACCTAATTTGTGTTGTTGTAGGTGTTGTATTTGAGTATTTAAATCAGGCAACAGTATATTCCTATTTTGTATTTTTAAAGTATTATGACATATTCATTTAATATATTCACAAATTTAAATTTAAATTAACCAATATAATAAAAATTGACCAAAATCAATATCCTTATATTAGCTAATCCTTATAATAGGTGTCTAAAATTTTCAACTGAGGGTAATACATGAAAACTAACTTTAACGAAGAACTCGTCAAAAAGTTTGCCATAGTCACCATAATTTGGGGGATTGTTGGCATGCTAGTTGGCGTAATTATTGCGGCACAATTGGCATGGCCAGCGCTCAATTTTGATATTCCATTCTTAACATATAGTCGATTGAGACCTTTACATACCAATGCTGTAATTTTTGCTTTTGGTGGTAATGCTTTGATAGGAACCTCTTTTTATGTGGTCTATAAAACCTGTAAAGCCAACCTATTTGCTCCAAAACTGGCTTCTTTTGTATTTTGGGGTTTTCAATTGGTTATTGTTGGAGCTGTTGTAACATTGCCTTTTGGTTTTACCCAATCTAAGGAATATGCAGAACTTATTTGGCCCATTGATGTATTTTTAACGGTTGTATGGGTTGCCTATGCGGTAGTTTTCTTCGGAACCATCACCAAGCGTAAAGAAAAACACATTTTCGTGGCGAATTGGTTTTATGCAGCATTCATCATAACAATAGCATTGTTGCATATTGTAAATAATTTACAAGTTCCAGTGAACTGGCATTTATCTTATTCAGTATTTCCAGGAGCTGTTGATGCATTGGTTCAATGGTGGTATGGACATAATGCTGTTGGATTCTTCTTAACTGCTGGTTTCTTAGGAATGATGTATTACTTTATTCCAAAACAAGCTGGTCGTCCTATTTACTCATACAGATTATCAATTGTTCACTTTTGGGCATTGATTTCATCTTATATGTGGGCAGGCCCACATCATTTACATTACACCTCATTGCCTGATTGGGCTCAATCATTAGGTATGGTATTTTCATTAATTTTGTTAGCTCCATCTTGGGGTGGAATGATTAATGGGATTATGACTCTTTCAGGTGCTTGGCATAAACTGCGTGATGATCCAATCATTAAAATTTTAATCGTTTCATTATCTTTTTATGGTATGTCTACATTTGAAGGACCGATGATGTCAATTAAAACAGTAAATGCCTTGTCACATTATACTGATTGGACTGTTGGTCACGTTCATTCAGGTGCATTAGGTTGGGTTGCACTCATGACAATTGGTTCCATGTATGTACTCATTCCAAAACTTTGGGGTAAAAAAGGCATGTATTCTTCAAATCTAATCAATGTTCATTTCTGGATAGCAACATTAGGTATTGTGTTATACATCGCCTCAATGTGGATTGCTGGTGTTATGCAAGGTTTGATGTGGAGAGACATCAATACTGATGGAACAGTTGTTTATTCATTTGTTGAATCAATCAAAGCAACCTATCCGTATTACATCGCTAGATTCTTAGGTGGATTATTGTTCTTAGGTGGTATGTTTATCATGCTTTACAATGTAATGAAGACAATATCTTCCAAAAACACACAAGAAGAAGTTGCAGGAGAAGCCGCATGAAACATGATATCATCGAAAAAAACATTGGATTAATGGGCGTACTAATTGCCATTGTAGTTAGCTTTGCTGGATTAGTAGAAATTATTCCATTAATGTTTCAAGCCAGTGTTATTGAACCACATCCGAAGTTAAAACCCTATTCTGCTCTAGAGTTAGCTGGACGGGATGTTTATATCGCTGAAGGTTGTTATAACTGTCATTCGCAGCAGATTAGACCTTTTGTTGATGAAACCATGAGATATGGACATTATTCGCAAGCCAATGAGTTTGTTTATGATCGTCCATTCCAATGGGGTTCAAAAAGAACGGGTCCAGATTTGCACCGTGTAGGTGGAAAATTTTCTGACGAATGGCATGAGTATCATTTAATTGATCCTCGTTCTGTTGTACCTGATTCAAATATGCCTGGATATCCTTGGTTGGCTGAACAAATGGTCGATGCTCAACAAGTGGAAGATGGTATGAAGGTTTTGAAAGAATGGTTTGATCATCCTTATACAGAAGAACAATTGACAAACGCTAAGTCTGATGTTGAAGGGAAGACCAAAATGCAAGCTTTGATTGCTTATTTACAAGTACTGGGAACTGCAATTCCAAGGAGTTACAAATGATTAGTGGGATAGTTACAGCAATTTTAATGTTGTCATTTTTTGTCATGGTGGCATGGGCCTGGAGTGATAGAAGAAAAGATGACTTTGAACACATGTCAAATCTTCCTTTAGAAGACGATGATTTGGATTTAACAAAAGATAAAGGTGAGAAAAATGGTAATGTCTAGCGGTTGGAGTATTTTTATTATAGTCATTGTGGCAGCACACATTCTTGGCTATGCATATTTGTTATTCTCTACTTCAAAAATGAAAACGGAAGACCAGAAAGAAGGGGAGACAACAGGACACGAGTGGGATGGTATTCAAGAATACAATAATCCTCTGCCACGCTGGTGGTTACACATGTTTATTATAACCATTGTTTTTGCCATTGTTTATTTGGTCTTATACCCAGGAATGGGTAACTACGAAGGTACTTTGAAATGGACGCAAGAAAAAGAATGGGCAGAAGACAACCAAGTTGTACAAGACAAGAAAAAAGAATTTTTTAGTACATTTATTGATAAACCCATACCTGAAATGATTAAAGACAACAAAGCAATGGAAATTGGTGAGAGATTATTTGCTAATCATTGCAGTAGTTGTCATGGATCAGATGCACAAGGTGCCGTCGGCTTTCCAAATTTAACTGATGATGATTGGTTATATGGTGGAGATCCTGCAAGCATTCTACAGACTCTTAATGGTGGAAGAATGGGCATAATGCCTCCATGGGGAGCAGCGTTGGGTGACGATGGAGTCAAGCAAGTTGCGGCTTATGTACGCAATTTTAGTGAAAAAGGTCAAGATCAAACATTGGTTGAAGAAGGTCAGAAGAAATTTGCTATGTTCTGCGTGGCTTGTCATGGTGCAGATGGTAAAGGTGTTCAAGCATTAGGTGGTCCTAATTTAACTGATGACATCTGGTTACATTCTTACGATTCAAGTATAATAGAAACTGCTCTCATGGAAGGAATATCTGGACAAATGCCGAAATTTTCAGAATTACTAGATGACGGCAGTATTAAAGTATTGGCAGCCTATGTTTACTCCTTAACAAATGACTGAAACTAATCAAGACATGAGTTTTAATGAACGACAGCTCAAACGCATATTTTATAGGCGTTTGGCTGTCGTCATTTGGTCTTCGTTTCTGGTAGCTGCAGTTCAAACCATGGTGTTTTTTGCAATATTTGAGCCGGAACTATTGGGTCAATTATCAACATGGAGTGTTGATTTAACTGCGATGCAAGGTTATACCATCGGGTTTGCGTTCTTTTGGGTTTTTAATTTAATTACAGCTGTTTTGGTTGGATTAGTTTTAGTCCTTCCAAGAACAAAATTAGCAAAAAGACACAGACCAAATATAGACTAAATAGAATGAGTAATGATAAACAGCCTTTAGAGATTCAATTATACGAATCTCGTAAAAAAGTTCACCCAAGAGACGTAAAAGGATATTTTCAAACCCTTCGAAAATTGTCTTTATTTGCCTTATTAGGTATATTTTATCTTTTGCCTTGGCTAAATTATGATGGTCATCAAGCAGTGCTGTTTGATTTGCCAGCCCGTAAGTTCTACATTTTTGCGATTACCTTCTGGCCACAAGATTTTATATTTTTATCCTGGTCACTCATTATTGCAGCCTTTACATTATTTTGTGTTACGGCTTTAGCTGGTCGCCTCTGGTGTGGATATGCTTGTCCTCAAACCGTGTGGACTGAATTGTTTGTGCGCATTGAATTTTGGATTGAAGGCAGTCGCAATAAAAGAATCAAGCTAGACAAGCGTAAATGGGATTTGTATAAAATAAAAACCCGTGGACTAAAAATTCTGTTGTGGGCACTATTGGCTCTTTGGACAGGGTTTACATTTGTAGGTTTCTTTTCACCCATACGTGAACTGTTTTTTGATGTCCAAATGTGGACTTTGGGACCATGGGAAACATTCTGGATTTTCTTTTATGCCTTAGCCACTTATGGAAATGCTGGGTTTCTGCGTGAACAAGTGTGTATGCACATGTGTCCATATGCGCGTTTTCAAAGTGCCATGTTTGATAGAGATACATTAATCATCTCATACGATGTTGAACGTGGGGAACCTAGAGCAGCTGGTAAGAAGCGCAGAGAAAACGTCGATAATGTAGGTGATTGTATTGAATGTCAAGCTTGCGTTCAAGTGTGCCCAACAGGTATAGACATTAGAGATGGTTTGCAATATGAATGCATAGCATGCGCGGCTTGTATTGATGCTTGTGATGAAGTGATGATAAAAGTTGGTAAAGAGCCAGGCTTAATCAAATACACCACAGAAAATCAAATGGAAGGCAAAAAAACCCACATTATGAGACCTAGAATCATACTGTATTTCATGATTTTAGCCATTATGATTGGTTTGTTTTCCACAACTTTATTTTTACGAAAAGACATTGCAGTTGATGTATTAAGAGATCGGAACAGTTTTTATAGAATGGTAGATTCAAAAACCATAGAAAATGTCTATAAACTTAAAATAATGAATAAAGGCAAAACATCTCAAACATATGAAGTGACTGCCAGTGGTTTAGAGACAGAATTATCTGTTATAATTGACGATCAATTTAAGAATCGAGAACTTCAAGCAGGAGAAATATTAACGCTTCCAATTAAAGTTCGTGCAACAAAATCAGAAATTAAGAAACACATACAAAATATAGAACTTCAAATTCAAGTCAAAGGTGAAGGTGGTTCTATGGTAACAGAGGAGACAAAGTATTTTGGTCCAAGAAAATAAAAAATTAGACAACAAAAAACCCTGGTACAAATATCCAATGGTGTGGTTTGTATTTTCATTACCTGCAATAGCTGTAGTAGCATCAATTGCCACATTGGTTATTGCAGCGAAAAACCCTCCTAATGTTATTGAACACAATGAATCATATAAATCAAAAATTAATGTAACCAAAGAAAAATGACCGAAACAAACTGTTTTCACTGCCATGAAGAGCTACCAGAAAACAGTCAAATATTTGCAAACATTGACAGCCTTAAAAAACAAGTGTGTTGTTACGGTTGCAAAGCTGTGGCAGAATTTATCAATGAGCAAGGGTATTGTGATTTCTACGATTATCGTGGTGAATCACAACCCACATCAAAAGCCCAGGTCAGCGATCAAAAATGGCTTCAATATGACGAAGACATAAACTTTAATACTTGCACCAGAACAACTTCAGATAATGGCTATTATGTTTCACTTCATTTGGAAGGCATGTATTGCAGTGCCTGTGGGTGGTTGATTGATAAACACCTTAGAAGTTTGCAAGGCATCAAAGATGTTAAACTCAATACCATAACCAAGCAACTAAAGGTTGAATTTGATCTAGAGGTCATAAAACTGAGTCAGATTTTAACCGCGATTAATTATTTGGGTTACTCACCTTCAATTAGTCATGTAAATAGCAATCAAGAACAGGAATTAAGCGAGCGTAAAAATGCTTTAAAAAGATTAGTAGTGGCTGGATTTGGTATGATGTTCATTATGACAATTTCGGTTCCTTTGTACGGCGCTGAATACAGTGAAATGGACCCCAACATAAAAAGATTCTTTCTATTGGTGAGTCTATTGGTTGCTACTGCTGTCTATTTTTATTCTGGAAAGACATTTCTAAACAATGCTTATCGAGATTTAAAAAATAAGCACTTAGGCATGGATGTCCCCGTTGCACTTTCAATTACATTGGCTTATGTAGCGAGTAGTTGGAATGTCCTGTCTAAAAATGGTGAAATAACCTATTTTGATTCTATGGTTATGTTTGTATTTTTTCTATTGGCAGGACGCTATGTTGAAATGACAGTTCGCCACCAAGGCATGAGTACAGACGATGCTTTGGGTAGTATGATACCAACAAGTGTAACAGTCATTCAAAATGGTCAACAATCAACCATTCCTTATGATCAAGTTCAAAAAGGGGATGTATTCTCTGTTGTTGCCGGTGATGTCATTGCCATTGATGGTGAAATTCAATCAGGCACTCTCAAAATTGATGAATCAATGATAACAGGCGAATCAGACCCTGTTCAAAAGAATCTCAATAATAAAGTCATGGCAGGCAGTCTGGTTAACTCGGGAACCGCACACATTAAATCCACAGCCATAGGTGATGAAACCATCTTGGCCAGTTTGAGTCAGTTGTTGGAAAACGCACAAATGCAAAAACCAAAAACCTTATTGTTGGTTGATAAAATTGCCAGTTGGTTTGTTGCCATTGTTTTGTTATTGGCAGCTGGTACGGCCGTGTATTATTCTGTCAATGATCCAGATAAAACCATGATTACAGTGTTAGCTGTTTTGGTCGCCACTTGTCCTTGCGCACTTTCATTGGCTACACCAGCAGCACTCACTGCTGCCAGTGTAAAATTAATGAAAAAGGGCGTGTTAATCAATAATCTGGATTCCATTACGAAAGTTGGCAAGATAAAACAATGGTTTTTTGATAAAACAGGCACACTGACCGAACCATTTATGTCTTTGATAAAAACGCACTGCATTGGACAAATATCAGAACAACAAGTCATCCTTATTATGGCTGCATTGGAACACAACAGTGCACATCCAATAGCCTCAGCTTTTAACGATTATTATGACAGTGATATCAGAGTAAAAGACTTCAAACAAATAGCAAATAAAGGCGTACAAGGTCTGATTGATCAGGATATTTACAAAGCAGGAACATTTAGATGGTGTGATCAAAACAGTGAATTCAGCATCGACTCAAATCATACAGTGATTTATTTAAGTAAAAACAATCAATTGATCGCTGCTTTTGAATTAGAAAACAAATTACGCAAAGGCAGTAATCGTTTAATAGATCAATTATTTAAGAAAGGCCATGAATTAGCCATTGTTAGTGGTGATAAAAAAGCGGCAGTGGAATCCATTGCAAAACAACTAGGTATAACAAACCAATACAGTGAGCAAACACCAGAACAAAAAATAAACCTCATACACCAACAACAAGCCAAATCTAATGCTACCATCATGATAGGAGATGGAGTCAATGATGCGCCAGTGTTGGCACAATCAGATGTTTCTATCAGCTTTAACCAAGGCACACAATTGGCGCGTGCAGCCTCTGATTTAATCATCATGGGAAATTCATTAAAAAGTATTCAATCCTTACTCGCAATCAGTCAAAAAACCAATAACATTGTTAAGCAAAACATATTCTGGGCATTGATTTATAACCTCAGTGTTACACCTTTGGCGATGATGGGAATTCTCACACCATGGATGGCTGCTATCGGTATGTCTGTCAGTTCATTGTTTGTTGTTCTCAATGCAAAACGTATTCTTCTTAAATAAGTAGCTCCATTTTTAGCCAAGTAAAAATAATATTTGACTTTTGCTGCTGTAGTGTATTATTATATTAATACACCAATACAAGTAGTTTAACACATACAGTGCCTTCATCAATCATAAATTTATTTTCATTGAATCCCAGTTCAGGCGTTCCGATATTTAGACAATTGATTGACCAAATAAAACAAGCCATCCGAATGAATTTATTGGAAACAAACGAAAAGTTACCTTCAGTTCGACTGCTGGCCAGTGCATTGCAAATCAATCCAATGACCATCTCAAAAGCCTTTTCACAATTAGAAATTGAAGGCGTTCTCATTAGAAAACGCGGTGTAGGTATGTTGGTGGCTGAACAGCAAAGTACCTCAATTTCTAAAGAACTAGAAGCCTCACTTGTTCAATTTATAAAAACAGCACAATCCGAAAAACTCAATGATGATGAAATATCAACAATAGTTCAACAATACTTATCGATCCATACAAAAGAGAATAATCATGAATAATTCAGTCATCTCCATAAAAAATATGAATAAATCTTACAAAGATAAACATGTCTTAAAAGATTTAAACTGGGAAATTGAGAAAGGCGACATTGTTGCATTGTTAGGAAAAAATGGAGCCGGCAAGAGTACATTAATAGAATCGATAATGAATTTGCGTAATTATCAATCGGGAGAACTAACAATTTGGGGACATCAATGGAAAGATTTGCCACAAGATAACAGAGATAAAATTGGTTTTGTTGCACAGGATATAGCAGGTTTTGAATGGATGCAAGTGCATCAGTTTTTGAATTATTTGGGCAGTTTTTTTCCAAATTGGGACAAGGATTACTGTGATGAATTAAGAAGTCGCTGGGGCATTGATGAAAAACAAAAAGTTGGAGATTTATCTGGAGGTCAAACACAAATTTTACATGTGATACAAGCCATGTCAATTCGGCCAGAATTGCTCATTTTAGATGAACCTGTTGCCCATTTAGATCCCAATATGCGCAGACAATTTATATCTGAATTGATTGAGCTTTGTTGTGAAAATGAAACCACTGTTATTTTTTCAAGCCACATCATTTCAGATTTAGAAAGAGTGGCTAACAAAGTGGTGTTATTAATGGATGGAAAAATTCAAATGAATTATGACATTGAAGAACTCAAGTCCAATATCGCCCATTTAAAAATATCATCAGATAAGCCTTTGCAACAAAGTGAATATTACAAACAATTGAGGAACTGGCATGCCTATGCAGGTGGAGCCACAGCAAAACTGGTTTTTCCTATGCAGCAATCAATAGAAGAATTTGTTAATAATGCACCACATACCATTGAAGCCACGCCCATTTCCTTAGAAGATTGGTATTTGGAGGTCAGCCATGAGAGCCATTAAAACTTCTATTTGGTATTTGTTGATTTACAACAAGTTGTTTTTAGGCGTTCTGAGTGTCTTTGCACTATTCACAATGGCTGTAAATATCTTAGGGCAAAAAACATTCTTCGAAGCAATGGGTTTAATACTGCAGTTGTTTATTTTCTTAGGTGTTTATTTAGGAGGTTCTTTAATAAAATTAAAACGCAATTACTTATGGAAAATTAATAATAATTATAAAAACTCAATTCTACACGGATATTTTATAATCCTATTTTTGGCTAATTTATGTTTTGCCCCATTTTTATGGAAATTTTCAACAATTAGCCCATTAATTATTATAATGCCATTTTGTATCAGTGCATTTGCAGCACATTTGGTGTTGGGAAAAAATGTGCTTTATAAAATAATCATTCCTGCAATACCCATTTTATTATTTCAAGCCTCAAAATTAGGAGTAGGATTTAATTCAGTTTTATTATTGATAGTGGTTGCATCAATAGTATTGGCAATGTTGATGTATAAAAACATTTTTTATCAATACAGTGAACATAAAACCACAGCAGAACAACAAAAAGCCAATAGTGTTGCATTTATGACCACTGGTTTAAACCACAAGCATTTAAATAAAATAAATGGTGTCATAGGTGTTCTGGTATCAAAATGGATTATGTATGGAAAAAGAAACTTAGATTGGGCAGTGTTGATGCCATATTCCCGATTAACTTTTATGACCCTATTTTATGTTTTGTTTATTTTATTTTTCCTATCTATCACAGACGATAATATTCAAAAAATGATTGGAACAATGACGATACTAATCTTGCCAAATCTGTTTTTAGGATTGGTCATGGAATCCAGAAACTTGTTGAAGCAAATCAAATTCTTTTCACATGTTTTTATAGGTGAAAATCACAAACAATTAAAAAACCGAATATTACTGGCCATGGATAAAAACATGCTGATTAATGCCATAGTCTATGTGGGTTTAATTCTGCTCATGATAAAACTATTGGGCATAAATATTTCACTAGATACTTTGATAACATCGATGTTGGTCATCATATTTGTGTCGCTGGCTATCTATCCAGTATTTATGTGTTTGAGTTGGATAAACATTTCTGTCATACTTATTCTTGCTCTGTTTGTCTATGCAGCGATTTTGTATAAAACCATAACTTGGGTGAGTAAAAACCCCGAATTAGCCACAACCATCCCTTTTGTTTCGGGTTTTATTATCTGTTGTTTCCTGTTGCGATCGATAACGCAATATGTATTCTGGCAAAGATCGATGGAGTCGCTTTTAAGTAACAAATAAGCTCTAATAGAGAGTTTTGCAAAACTATGTGGAGTAAGAAAAAATAGAGAAAAATTCTTCTGGAAAGAATTTGATTCCACCCATCCATGGGTTCCACCCTTCGGGTTGTCATGAAAAAACATTCCAGATGTTTTTTTCACGTCAGCCGCGAAGCGGTAAGTATCATGGATGATACGCATCAAATTTGCCAAATTGAGCTAAAATTAGCGTGTAATAGCCTGCTATTGCCAATAATTTTAGCAAAAAGTTGGTGAATTTAATTATTTTTTATTCTTCACACTAGTTATGCAAAGCTCTCTTTTATTATCAATCTGGAATAAATTCTATTTCCTGAATGATAAATAAAGAGGAAAAACAATACTCACTCTCTATAATTTACTCGTACTTAATAAAACGAGAAATGATGAACATCTTAATAACAGGAGCAAGCGGTTTTATTGGCAATCATATTGTTAATGAATTGAGTCAAGACAACCATAATATCACTGCTTGTATGCATAAAACGCCAGTCAAAAATTCCAAGAATATTGCCATTGACTTTATTAATATGCAAAGTGAGGATGGCTGGATGCCACATTTAAATAACATTGATGTGGTCATTAATTGTGTGGGCATAATTGCAGAA
>Ga0316205_10003915_pt1 | contig 13546 bp, 15 predicted proteins | sample 3monthpyrite_MG_FD_204941 | JGI IMG/M metagenome (GOLD analysis project Ga0316205, IMG submission 204941) | Microbial mat bacterial communities from mineral coupon in-situ incubated in ocean water Damariscotta River, Maine, United States -... | ecosystem: Environmental > Aquatic > Marine >... | reverse complement strand
ACCACCTGTTGAATTTACTGCTGATGCGGTACGTGATGAAAAGATAAAAGTGCTGCGTGCAGTCAGGCCATTTGAAGATGACTTGATCAAAGAACAAACGGTAGCGGCCCAATACAGTAGTGGTCAGATTGATGATGAACAGGTTAAAGCTTATGTGGCTGAGGATGACGTATCACCCGAATCAGTAACTGAAACATTTACTGGAATACGTTTTAATATCGACAATTGGCGGTGGCAGGGTGTGCCGTTTGTTTTGTGGACAGGTAAAAGATTACCAAAGCGTGTTTCGGAAATTGTTATACGTTTTCGTAAGCCGCCTTTCAATCTTTTTGACGCACATGCTAATCCGCCTCAGGCAAACTCACTCGTATTTCGAGTGCATCCTGACGAAGGTATAGCGCTTAGGATGAATGCAAAAAAACCGGGGCTTACGACAGATACCCAGCGTATGGTAATGCGTGCGCCGTATGCAGAAGATGGCTCGGATGTTTCTGATGCATATGAAGTGTTATTACATGATGTATTAACGGGTGATGCTACTCTATTCTCCAGAGGTGATGAAGTAGAAGAGTCGTGGTCAATTATTGAGCCGATATTAAATGCCTGGAAAGAAAGAATTTCCGTCGAACGTTATCGTTCAGGTACATGGGATATTGCTGGCATGGATAAATTGTTTGAAGACTGCGTTGGTGGCTGGCATAAACCGAGTTGACATATGCATAACTGGTATATAAGTAAAGATTTCAGTCAAGCTTCAAAATCAGCGGCCGAATTTCTGGCAACATCTATACGTGATAGTGTTAGTGAACGTGGTATTTGTCACGTAATTTTACCTGGAGGTAAATCACCAGAACTATGTCTTGAGCTTCTTTCGGAAATGGATTTACCCTGGAAAAATATACACTGGTATACGGGTGATGAAAGAGTCTTGCCTGAAGGTGATCCTCAACGAAATGATGTTATGATTAAAAAGAATCTATGGTCAAAAATTCCAGATGGTGAATTTCATACGATTCCGGCAGAGCAGGGCGCAGAAAAGGCAGTTGATTTATTTGCCACTGAAATAAAAAATCTTAAAGTTATCGATGTGGCTTTTCTTGGGATGGGGGAAGACGGGCATACAGCTAGCTTATTCCCTGGTAATGTAGCATTAAATGATAATCGAAATATTGTGCCTGTTTATAACTCACCTAAAGCACCTGATGAACGAGTCTCATTTGGTGTTAATAAATTATATGAAGCAAGAATAAGAATGGTTCTAACAGGAGGAGAATCTAAATCTGATATTATTTCACGTATTAAAATGGATGAAAAATTACCGATTAACATTATTGGTGATATAAACTGGTTTATTGATCAGGCTGCAAATAATTCCTGAAAGTCCAGCTATATTGTTATAACTGGACTTAATATATCAATGTAAAACTTTATTAAGAATTATGTTTTTTAAATGCCTCAATTAATACGCTAGGTTTATTCTTCTTTGTTTTCTTATTTAAAACATAAACTACAGTTTCGCCTTTAGGGCCTGAACCTATCTCAGTGTAGAAAAAGTTTGGATGGCCAAACTGACGTACGGTTTTCATGTCTTCAAAGTTATTGAATACATAAATACGACCATGTCGAATGGTTTCAGCATAGAAGTTATCAGAGGTTTTAATTTTGTTTTCGTATAATTTTACTGCAGGTGTATTTGAACCGTTCTTCTTATCTTTTTTAGTAAGGCCAAATACCATGGTTTCACTATTTGGGCCAGTACCAATACGCGTTAGTCGATAAGCTGTTTCTCCAACGGTTAAGAAATTTTTATATAATTTTTTGTCGTAAAATGCATAGATACGACCATCTTCATGGACTTCGTAAATTTCAGCAACTGTTTCTGCGGAAGTTAAAGATGCATCTTTTTTTGTTTTATTGCATGCATTTAAGCCTAATGTCACTATCAGGCACAATATGATTGTTGATATATTTAATGTTTGATTGCTAGGTTTCATGATTTGTTGCCTTTAATATATAAGTTAATAATTATTATATGGCAAAGATATTACAGATTTATTAAAATAGAATATCGAGAGATTATATCAACTCACTAGAAGATTTTATTTATATGGTTATTCCAGAGATTACACTAACGACACCTGCTTTATTGTTTCCTACGGTATCATTACTTTTGGTTGCATACACAAATCGCTTTAATGCCATATCATCTCGTGTACGCGCAATGACTGCTAGTTATAAAAATACACCGGATGATAAGCTAATGCAGCAAATGGAGAGCTTACGATCAAGGCTCTATATTATTCGTAATATGCAGGCATTTGCGGTAGGTAGCTTGTTCCTGTGTGTGGTTTGCATGTTTGCTTTATTCGCTGGTGCAGTATTTACTGCGAAGTTGATATTTGCAGTTAGTCTTGTTTTTATGTTGATTTCACTAGGTTACTCTTTACAGGAAATATTAAAATCAGTTTATGCGTTGAATCTTGAGCTGAGTGAATTAACAGATAAACACTAATATTAGTTCCTGATTGTTAATGGCGGTTATGCAAGATATTGTATATAGCTGGTAGTTTTATGGTGTACGGATTATAGGTTGCTATATCGGAAAATGTTTACTACATAATAACTATGAGTATTCGTTGTTACAGTCAGCGCTTGCTGAACCCCTTTCGTGGTGTGATGAATGTTATAGAATATGCCGATGCAGAAGCGGTGACGCTTGATGGTGTTCACTGGGATATTTATGTGCGGAATTCTGACCTGGTAATTGATTTGCATAACCGAAGTCGTGTGCAAACTAGTGATATTCGTTATGGTAGCTGGTCAGTTAAAGATGGGCTTAAACGCGGTGCGATTTACCCTTCTGAGGATTTTAGAGTTTTAGAGAATCGTGGCGCTATTGTTTATGAGTATTTACTTCAACATTACAAAGAAATCCCATTTGAATTTGAAGATAAGTATGAATTGTGGCTACTTGATAAAGAAGATAAACCATTGGCGCTTTTGAATAGTACTGCGGATACGCGTGATATTGAGTTAGATCTATTAATTGGGTGGAAGGCAGGTATAGCCTGTAGTAAGTCTTTTAAAAGTGAATTATGGCCTGAAATATCTGATGAGGGAGAATCCTGGAGTTGTGTTGCAGATTATTTAAACAATTATGTAAATAGCTTGTCAGCTAAAGAACCATCAGCACAATGGTTTTATAGAAACAAGAAATCTTGTTCGGGTTTACAGGGTATTAATTTAGATAAGCAATTAGAGCATCGAGCGCTTGATTGTAATGATTTTCCAGATTTTTTTATCAGCATGAGTCATCATGACGAAAAACATAAAAAGCTATTGAATGATTTTTTAAACTGGCAAGCACCATTTATATTGATGTTACATAATATAGATGATATTGATAGAGAGTATTTTGAAGGACAGGCCAGACTTCAAGCTTTATTAATGGATAAATTATACAGGCTTTATCCAAAAATATTGAATGAAGAATTATTGACTGCTGCAAGAGTTGAAGCAGTATTACGGAAAAGTCAGCCTCAGTTAGACGCTGATGAGGAAATTGTTATGTCCACAGAGTATATTGAAGTAAGCGTAACACCTACTAACTAGTCATAATCGTGTGAAAGAGTCTGTTAAGTATTAAATAATACTTTTTTTACTCTAATTAACTGCTCTTAGAATAAACTTTTAAAGATCTCTTCCATTTGATATTCTGCTTCTATGCGAGACAGGTTAGTTTCCACAGAGGCTTTATTGTGGATTGTTGAATTGTTTTTCTTATAATTTATATCGAGTAAAAGACTATTTAACCTTGTAGAGTGTTGTGGTGTATAAAAACCTGCATCGATCTTCTTTGCTGCTACCATAATTATGTACCGCGGTTGATGGTTATATAACAATTATAGTAATAAAGTCAGCTTTAATTTAACTGTGTGTCACACTTTTAAAGGTTGCTTAAAGAAAAAGCTTGATCAAGTTCACATAATGTCTAGTGATGATGCATTGATTATCGTTTAAGAGGTTCGGGTTTACATGGCTAAGTAGTAAATCATGCTGTATTGCCAATAAATTCTGTTATGTCATTAATGATCTTCATATCTTTCAATATTCGATGGTGTCCAAGTCCTTCTGTTTTTATTATCATGGCGTTTTTCCAGTGTGTTTCTATATCATTAAATTGTTTTTGTGGTATTTCTTCATCCTCGAGATCAAAGAGTAACAAGCCTTTACAGTTATTAAATGATAATAATTTCTCAGGTGATAAGTAATCCCATACATTTTCTACATTAAGAATGTTTTTCATTTTTTGTTCAATTATGTCTCGGAATCGTTGTGATAGTCGCGGGTTCAGGTTTAAAAGTTCGCTATAAGTCTTGTGCATTTCATGAGCATCCAGGTGCGGAGCTATTAATATCATTTGTTGTGCAGAAAAACCACGTTGCATAGCTACTACAGTTGCCATTGCACCAAATGAGTGTGAAATAATAGTATGAATGTCGCCACATTTATTTTGTATTGAAATTAATGTGTCGGTAAATTCAATTAAGTGGCTTTTTTTTCCAGAGTTTAATCCATGAGATGGGGCATCAAATGCGGCTATTTGATATCCTGCTTTTACTAGTTTAGGAATAAACTTTCTAAACTGTGAGCCTGAGCCACTCCATCCGTGCATCATTACAATTAATGGTCCTTCTCCCCATAGATAAACAGAAATAATTTTATCTTTAACTTTAAGCTCTATCTTTTTGTCCGCTGTCTGCCAGAATTTTATCGTCCAGGCTTTGGGCTTGTTTTTAAATACTGTAAACCATAACTCACTTATTATCCGTGCAGACCAGTTACAATTAATATAGGAAATAAAATTTAAATATCTTCCGAGTAGTTGATATTTAAAAGGAATAATTCGCTTATTTACTTTGGAAGGGTTTATTAACTTATTCATTGGTTTCCTTCACGTGGCAATTACCAGTGATTGTAGATATATGTCGATTCTTCAATAAGAGAATGTTAAGTATGTCAGTTGCTATCATGAGAAAATAGTGTCATATTTGACATAATACAGGCTATATAAGACATGATTATGCAAATAGCGATACTGCTCATGAATCGTTGTTTTGGAAGTGGCATTCATAGTATCTTAGATACACTCATAGCCACAAACTACACCCTGGTTAAATCTGGTCACAAGCCCTTGTTTGAGTGGGATACTGTTTCTATTGATGGTGAACCAGTGACACCAACAAATGGTCTTGTAATTAAACCTGATTATGGTTTAGAAGATTATATTAAGAGAGATCACCTGCCTGATGTATGGATTCTTCCTTCTGTGTTCGAGTCATTATCAGTATTTGAAAAAGTTGAACGATTTCTTGATTCAGCAAAACCAGTTATACCCGTTATCAAGCAGCATAATGATAGAGGTGGTTTATTAATAAGCATTTGTAGTGGTTCTTTTTTACTTGCACAAGCTGGCTTAATGAATAACTTGCCTGCATTAATGCACTGGAAAACTGAATCTTTCTATAGGCAATTATTTCCAGAGTTGAAAATTGATACACATAATGCTGTAGCAGATTACGGAAATATTATTAGTGTTATAGGTGGAAGTATGTCTTGTGAGCTGATGGTAATGCATTTGGTCGAGAGGTTTGCAGGGCATCGTACTGCAGTTGATACAGCTAAACTGTTAATGATGCACTTAAATGCACCATCAACAAAGGCCTTTAGAACGGATGTAGAAACTGCTGATCATGCTGATGAAATTGTTTTACGTGCGCAACGTTATATAGAAAAACACAGTCATGAGGAAATTATTATAAGCTATCTTTCCCGTAAGCTAAATATAAGTGACAGACAGCTTAACCGGCGTTTTATAAAGGCAATACAGTGTTCACCTTTGCAGTATACGCAAACTATTCGAATAAACCGCGCCTGTAAATTATTGGAGCTTACTCAATTACCATCTACAAAAATTGTTTATGAGGTAGGTTACAAAGACGAAAGCAGTTTTCGTCGTTTATTTAAAAAGCAAATGGAGATGACTATGGAGTCTTACAGGCAGCGCTATGGAAATCGTTTTGATATAGAGAGTTAGAGGTAAGGAGAACTGTTTAATTCATAGAATAAGATAGCTAACAGGTTCTCTTACAGGTAATTATAACCACAAGTTATTTAAGTCTATCTAGCTTAGTATCCACGTTAAACTAGGCTTAACATCATTTTTCAACGATCTCAGAGATAATTTTGATACATATTCCATTTAGTAACCGATATTTAGGGTTAGGTACTCAGTTTTATAAGCAATCCAAACCTGTGCCAGTAACAGGGCCTTCATTAATTACATTTAATTCCGAACTGGCTGCTTTAATGGGTATATCAATTGATGATTCAGATTTAGCTGAGTTTACAATCATTTTTTCGGGTAATCGAGTACCTGATGAATCAACACCACTAGCAATGGCTTATTCGGGTTCTCAGTTTGGTAGTTTTAATCCGCAGTTGGGTGATGGTCGCGCTATTTACTTAGGCGAGGTCAATACTACTGAAGGGGTGAGTTTTGATATTCAACTAAAAGGCTCTGGTAAGACGGCTTATTCTCGTAATGGTGACGGTCGTTCTGCTTTAGGACCGGTTTTACGTGAATATCTGGTAAGTGAGGCAATGCATAAATTAGGCGTACCAACTACACGTGCTTTAGCTGCTGTTACAACAGGTGAGGAAGTTGCGCGTGAAACGCTAGCTCCGGGAGGTGTGTTAACTCGAGTCGCATCAAGTTTTGTTCGTGTAGGTACCTTTCAATATTTTGCAGCCAGGGGTGATATTAAATCTATACAAAAACTAGCTGATTATGTCATTGAGCGTAATTATAAATCTATCCACGTCAGTGAGAACAAGTATCTGGATTTTTTTAAATCAGTAGTAGAGCGTCAGGCTAGTTTAATTGCGAGCTGGATGCACTTAGGTTTTATTCATGGCGTTATGAATACTGATAATATGTCGGTTGCAGGAGAGACTATCGATTACGGTCCCTGTGCTTTTATGGACGAATATAATCATAATCAGGTATATAGCTTTATAGACCGTGGAGGGCGCTATGCTTATAGTAATCAACCTCCTATTGGATTATGGAATTTAACACGATTGGCGGAGTGTTTAGTGCCATTGTTTTCTGATGACACTGAAACTGCCGTAAACCAGGCGAAAGAAGTTTTACAATCATATGAGGTTAGTTATCAAAAAGACTGGTTAACAGGAATGCGTAAAAAATTTGGTTTAACTGGTAATAATGATGATCAGGATAAGGCATTAATAAACTCGTTATTTGAAATTATGCAGCTTAACCATGCTGATTTTACGCTGACATTTTTTTACCTGTCTCGTTTAAATATTACGCCATCAGATAATGATGATGAGCTTAAAAGTATTTTTGATAAACCAGAGTCACTGGAAGAATGGTTGGTTAAGTGGAGAAAACGGCTTAATGCTGAAACACTATCGGATGAAGTGAGGCAGCTTAATATGCAGTCGGTTAATCCCGTATATATTCCTAGAAATCATCTGATTGAAGAATTAATAAGGGCTGCAGAAGATGAAAATGATTTTACATTATTTCATGAATTAAGTTCTGTTTTAGAAAACCCATTTACCAGAAAAGAGGGTATGGATAAATATATGCTACCACCGGAACCACAGCAAGTTGTTGAAAATACTTTTTGCGGCACTTAATTAATAATAGTTAGTGTAATCGATTATTATATCTGTTTCTATTTGACAGCTTTTAAAATAACAAATTTTTTATTACTGGCAATCATTTCACAGCGACCAAACAGTTTTTTTAATTTTATGTGATAACCCAGATGTCGGTTACCCACTATTATTATTTCACCACCAGTTTTTAATTTGTTTTTTGCTTCATTAAACATCTGCCAGGCTATGAAATCACCTACTACATGGTTCTGATGGAAAGGCGGGTTATTTAAAATTAAATCAAGTGAGTTGTTCTCAATGCCCATTAAACAGTCTGTTACTTTAAACTCGCAGTTTGAATGATCATCGAGTAGTCGCTTGGCATTTTGTTTCGCTGAATCTATAGCCATAAAAGATTCATCGACAAAACAAATATTAGCCATAGGGTTGAGATGTGCAGCGGTAATACCTAACACACCATTACCACATGCCAAATCAAGTATGTTATTGTAATTATTTGATTTTGGTATGTGTTCAAGCATAAAACGACTGCCAAGATCTAATTTTTCACGCGAAAAAACATTCGCGTGGTTAAGGTAAACCTCGCCGGTAACATCATTTTTGTATTGACTCGGGTATGGTGTTTTTCCAGGCTTTAGTTCTATGTTAAATTTACACATTACCAGTCTTGCCTTTTTTCGTGCAAGTGAGGTTTTTGTTGCGCCTAAAATACGTTCAAATAACTTAAGTGTAGAAGTATGAATATGTTTGCTCATTCCAGCGGCTATAATAACGGTATTCTCTTTACAGTTATCTCGGATACGAAATAATTGATCTTCAAGCATTGCCAGATTTTTGGGTATTTTGATAATAACCAGGTCGACAGTTTTAGAAATAGAATTTAAACTACTTTGAACGTTAACATTATCAACTGGTATTGAATTAGCTTTGGCGTTTTCAAAAATTGCCTGATGTGATACAAATGAGTCGGATACAGAACAAGGTGTGTATTTAGATAAAGATATACTTAGTGCACCAAATGCATCATTGAATATTAAAATACTAGTCGGGTCGCTCAGAAGGGATTCTTCATGCAAATGTGAGAGTATATACTCGTCTGCTGCATCCCAGGCGCGTAACGGGTCATTCTGACGTATAGGGTAACGATTAAGCGTATATTGACCTTGCGGTGCTTCAAGTGTATTCATAGTATGTAGTTTAAACTGTTCAGCCATTTTATGCTCGATTATGTTTGTTTCAGGTCTATATATTAATAATAACTCTTTATGTCTGGTTGTTTATTAAATACCTGTTTTATTCAATAAAGCTGTGATACGTTTATAGTACTATATCAAGTAGTCTCCTGAAGTATGAAGAAAACACTTTGCCCATTCTCAAAACCAATCATTGGTAACTGGTGTAAATGCCAATATGCCAATTTAGACGAACGCTGCGCAGGTAAAATGACCTGTTTGAAGTCTGATCAATATCTAGTTGGCTGTTATGATCTGGTTGATGTATTAAAAGATAAATCCCGCTTTATTCTGGGTATTAGTCATTCAGATCAGGAATTAACCCATATGCAGTTAATGAAAATACGCTGTGGTGGTTTAATTGGTATGCAACGAGTATTATCTGATCATGTTGGAGGTATTCCCGATGTGTTAGTTCTAATAAAGCAGGCAAATATAAAATTTGGAAATATTATGGCGTTTCCTTTTAATGATGTTGTAAGAGATATTAAAGAGTTTTCTCATCGCAAAAAACGTGACTGATATGATGATAAATCGCTTTCGTACGCATGTTTATCGTTCGATTTAAGTTTTCAATTGATAAGTTCGATTTGTGGTTATAGATTATATTTAAATTGATATTTATATAACAAGAATAGTAACTGTAGTAACGGTTTAAGTTGTAGAGTGGTATGAAGTATTTAGTTGTATTGTTTATGTTTACGGCATCTTCAGGTGTGGCAGCAAATAAACGTTTTGATGATGTGGTAGTGTCAGAGGTAACAAGCATTTATGATGCTGATACTTTCAGGGTTAATATTGATTCCTGGCCAGATATTATTGGTTCACGAATGTCAGTCAGGGTACTTGGAGTTGATGCTCCTGAGATTCGTGGTAAGTGTGATTCTGAGAAAAAGGCAGCTCGTTTAGCAAAAAAATTTACAGTTGGTTTTTTACGTGATGGGGCTAAAATCGAACTTCGTAATATACAACGGGGTAAGTACTTTCGCATTCTGGCAGAGGTTTATGTTGATGGTATTAACTTAGCAGAGGGTTTAATAAAGGCTAAACATGCCAGACCATATGAAGGCGGTAAGCGAATGGGGTGGTGTCAATAAGTATTTAAAAGGGACGGAGGGATTATTTTTTAATCCCTCCGTCCCTTTTTTTGGTAAAATCTCAGGATTCAATTAATTCATATATGGGGCGGTAAATGTCTGAGGTTGTTTTAATCACTATCTCGGGTCAGGATCGAGCAGGGTTAACGTCTGCTTTAACAGGTATTCTGGCTAGTTACGATATTAATGTACTGGATATAGGCCAGTCTGTTATTCATGAAAGCCTGACTCTGGGGTTTCTAATAGAGTCACCTGAAGATGCAAAAAGTTGTTCGGTTTTTAAAGATATATTATTTAAGGCTCATGAATTAAACCTAAATGCTCGATTTACCCCCATCACTAAAGAAGATTATCAGCACTGGGTTAATGCACAAGGCCAGGCAAAGCACATTGTCACCTTATTAGGTAACCAGATTACTGCGAAACATTTAAGTAAGGTGACGGAGGTGGTGAGTGAGCATGGGTTCAATATAGAGCTTATTAGTCGTTTATCCGGCCGATTATCATTAACTGAACAAGATCAGCCATCATTACCTCGTGGCGCTTCGGTACAGTTAACTTTAAGCGGTGATGTGCAGGACGTAGCCTCTATGCATGCCCGATTTTTAAATATTACTCAGGAATTAGATCTGGATATTGCGGTGCAGGAAGATAACCTTTATCGACGTAGCCGCCGATTGGTGTGTTTCGATATGGATTCTACCTTGATTCAGGTCGAAGTAATCGATGAACTAGCAAAAGCAGCTGGTGTAGGTAAGCAGGTTGCAGAAATTACTGAATCGGCGATGCGTGGTGAAATTGATTTCTCTGAAAGCTTTCGTCAACGTATGGCACTATTAAAAGGTATGGATGAATCAGTATTAAAGGGTATAGCTGAGAACCTGCCAATTACTGAAGGGGCCGCTCGTTTAATTAGTCACTTACGTCACTTTGGTTATAAGGTGGCAATTCTTTCTGGTGGATTTACTTATTTTGCTAATTTTCTTAAAGTTAAACTTGGTGTTGATTATGTTTATGCTAATCAGCTTGATTTTGAAAATGGAAAATTAACGGGCAAAGTAAAAGGCGAAATCGTTGATGGGCAGATGAAAGCAAGATTATTACGTAAAATTGCTCAGGATGAGGGCATTAGTACAGAGCAGGTGATTGCGGTTGGTGATGGTGCAAATGACCTGCCAATGTTGGCTATTGCAGGCTTAGGTATTGCATTTCATGCTAAGCCACTGGTTAAAGAACAGGCTAAGCACTCTATTGCAAATTTAGGTCTTGATGCTATTTTATATTTACTGGGTATTCGTGATCGTGAACTTACTGAGCTGCATAGTAATAAACAATAGATTATTTCTATTAATAATTAGCTTGTAAAATTATTCTACACGCGATGATTCTATTATATTTCTGGATAATCAATGCCTCGATACATAGAAATTAACTGCAATGAAGAAATGAAGAATATCATTTGTACAGCATTACGTAATTTTGCTGTTATAGCATATCCAAAAACACCAAACTCAGAATGTAATCTTGTAGCCAGTGATGCTTTGCTAAATGCAGCCAATGAGTTTGATAAAAGTTTTACTGATACAGGTAAGGGACTAATAAATAGACGTTTACGAATGATCTTGAAAACAGCAATAGAGGCGCATTATAAAATCAAGTCAGAACTAGACAATTCAAACACTACGCATCAATGCGCAATCATACTAAAATTGTGCGACGGTGAAATTGTCGAGCCAGATCAACTTAGAGTTGCTGAAAAACTAGATCAGTCAGTTTAATGTATACGTAATTACAATCTGATTATTTTTAGCTATTACGGCTAAAAATCTTTCACGTCAATAATTTTACAACCGTAACAATAACTATAGTCTTCACAATAAGTTTCTATACGAGTAATTTCAGTTGATATTTCAACAGGAGGTTCATCATTAAGATGTGACTCCATTAATATTGTTAAAACGGTATCTTCAGGTAGCTTGTGCTTCAAGCCAAGTAAAGCTCCAGTCTGGCTAATATTAATTAAAACTCCAGAGCTTAAATCAGCATTTTCTGGTAGGCGATATTTAATTTCACCATTAATAGGAGCCCGTGGACTGAATCGACGTTCAATTGTGTTATTTGATAAGTTAGACATAAATACTACTCCCTGGGCTCAGTGTATAAAAAACACTTTCCCGTACGCTATTTATCTTCGGTAAATATAGCTTTATCATTTTTGTTTGTAATCATTTGTTCGGGTAGAGCTTGTTAAAATACTATTAGTTATTAGAAGTGAGTCACATTTTAATGTATTTTCTTGGGACATTTTATGTCCATTTATAAAATTTTATGTCCATAAACATAGTATGTACTGTATTAATGAAAGCTTATAATGGCTCTAAAGCAACTAGCTAAGCTTAAAGTTAATTATTTATATGCCGATAAGCAGCAAGAGTTGTGAAATTACCTTCAAAAAACCCTGAAACCACTCGTATGGGTGATAGTAAATGGAGCTTATTATCCTGATAATTAGTAGAATATAGCTAATCTTATCTATATATCTGTTTTCTTATGTAGATACGAGCTTGCTGTTTTGATAATTAGAATAATAAATGAAAAAATTAGCTGAAGGTCAAAATGAAAGAATATAACCAACGTGAATATTTTCGCCTGTCATACCCAAGATCTCATCGTCCCTCATTAATGATTGATATAGACAACTATGAGATTGAAGATGTCTCAGAGCATGGTATGAAATTTAGAATTGATGATGACCCTGCTTTTATGGTCGATGATAATGTGACAGCAATTATTGCTTTCCCTGATGGCAGAGAGTTTGATCTAAGTGGGCAGGTTGTGCGAATAGATCATAAGTTCGCTGGCTTAGAACTAGATACGCCGATACCAATTAGTGTTATCAGAGATCAAACGCTATATATTATGAATAATTATTCGGCGAAAAACTAGAAGGCTTACCATAGGCTTAATTTAAATTGAGTTTGTAATAAAATTTTAAAAAAAAAAGGGATAGCTAAGCTATCCCTTTTTTTTGATCTAGAAATAAAAACTAGTAACGTCTAGTTTTTATAGTGCTTTCTAGGGTTATGCTTTTTATTGCGTTTGCTGATTGCCCATGTAGCATCCCCATCATCAGCTGCAGAATGTTGCACATTGACATATAAGGTGTCTGGATCAGTAGGGCTAAAATAAATACCCGTACCTTCAGCAGATGGGTCAGTTAAAGAAGCGAAAAGCTTAACCTTTTTTGATGCGCCAAATTTATTAACTTTTGATGTAGATGCAAACCAGATATCTGACGGTTTATTATCTTCAATCATAATCAAATCACCATTTGGTGCTTCTGCCAGATTGTCTACACTATCAAATCCAGTTTGATGCCCGTCGTCTCCCGGTTTGCCAATTTCTACAGGTGCATTCAAGCCAGGCTTAACAAAGTTAGACACATGCATTGTTAGCATATTTAAAGCGATAACACGGCCTTCATATAACTCGCTCTTGAATTCAAGG
>Ga0316205_10003914_pt1 | contig 13546 bp, 8 predicted proteins | sample 3monthpyrite_MG_FD_204941 | JGI IMG/M metagenome (GOLD analysis project Ga0316205, IMG submission 204941) | Microbial mat bacterial communities from mineral coupon in-situ incubated in ocean water Damariscotta River, Maine, United States -... | ecosystem: Environmental > Aquatic > Marine >... | reverse complement strand
CCTGCACGGTGCCGTCTTTCATGCGCATGCGCACGTTATAGCCCCAGCGGCAGGAATTGGCGCAATTGCCTTGGTTGGCTCCGCGTTCCGACATAAAGTTGGAAAGCAGGCAGCGGCCCGAATAGGTCATGCACATGGCCCCGTGCACGAAGGCTTCAAGCTGCACATCAGGGCATTTTTCACGAATTTCGGAAAGCTCGGCAAAGGAGACCTCGCGCGCCAGCACCACCAGTTCGGCCCCTTGCGCCTGCCAGAAATTCACCGACAGCCAGCTGGAAACATTGGCCTGTGTCGAAATATGTAGCGGCAAGTCAGGCGCGCGCTCTTTCACAAACTGGAACACGCCCGGGTCGGCGATGATCAGCCCGTCGGGGTTTACCTTGCGCACCGTGTCGATATATTCCTCCAGCTTCAGCACATCCTTATTATGCGAAAACAGGTTCAGGGTCAGATAGGCGCGCTTGCCGTGGGCATGGCAAAATTCAACGCCTTCCACCACTTCCTCCAGCGAAAACTGGCTTTTGGTGCGCAGGCTGAGATCGGGCGTGCCGAGGTAAACCGCATCCGCCCCGTAAAGCACGGCCATTTTCAGCTTGCGCAGATTGCCTGCGGGCATCAGAAGTTCGGAACGATGGGTCATGGCTTTGGTCTCGCAAAAAAAGGGTAAGGGCTGGCTTTACGCCATTATATCAGGATTTCCAACCCCGCACGAAAAAGCTATCATCGGCAAAAGAGATACGGGGTTTGCCGTGGTCACCGCATGGAAGGATAGAAAAATGACATATATTTTGGCAATTGACCAAGGCACCACCTCAAGCCGCGGCATCGTTTTTGACGCCGATATGCGCCCCGTTGCCAACGTGGCCGAGGAATTCACCCAGCATTTTCCTGATTCCGGCTGGGTGGAGCACGCGCCCGAAGACATTTGGCAATCCAGCCTCAGATGCGCGCAGGCGGCGCTCAAAAAGGCGGGAGTAAGCGCCAAAACCCTTGCCGGAATCGGCATCACCAACCAGCGAGAAACCACCATTATTTGGGAGCGCGCCACCGGAAAACCGGTTTACAACGCCATTGTCTGGCAAGACAGGCGCACCGAAGCCGCCTGCGCCGCCCTGCGCGCCGCCGGGCATGAGCCGATGATTACCCAAAAAACCGGCCTGCTGCTCGACCCATACTTTTCGGCCACCAAAGTAGCGTGGATACTTGATAATGTGGCAGGGGCGCGCGCCCGCGCAGCAGCAGGTGAGCTGTGTTTTGGCACGGTTGACAGCTTTTTGATCTGGCGGCTGACCGATGGCAAAAACCACCTGACCGACGCTACAAACGCCGCCCGCACCATGCTTTATAACATCCACACCGGCGCATGGGATGACGAAATTTGTGCATTGCTCGATATTCCGATGGCGATGCTGCCCGACGTGCGCGATTGCGCCGCCGATTTTGGCCATGCCGGGGCGCTGGGTGCCAATATTCTTGGCGTCGCCGGAGACCAGCAGGCCGCGACCATCGGCCAGGCCTGCTTTCAGCCGGGCATGCTTAAATCCACCTATGGCACCGGCTGTTTTGCGCTGCTCAATACCGGCAGCACCCCCGTGCGCTCCAGCAACCGGCTGCTCACCACCATCGCCTACCAGCTTGGCGGCCAGCCCACCTATGCGCTGGAGGGCTCTATTTTTATTGCCGGCGCCGTGGTGCAATGGCTGCGGGACGGGCTCGGCATCATCAGCAATGCCGCCGAAAGCCAAACCCTCGCCGAAGCCGCCGACCCCGCGCATTCGCTTTACCTTGTGCCCGCCTTCACCGGCCTTGGCGCGCCCTATTGGGATGCCAATTGCCGTGGCGCTATTTTTGGCCTCACCCGCGCCTCGGGCCCGGCCGAATTTGCCCGGGCGGCGCTGGAAAGTGTGGCCTTTCAAACCCGGGATCTGCTGGAAGCCATGCAAGGGGACTGGGCCGAGTCGAGGAATACGGTTTTGCGGGTGGATGGCGGCATGTGTGCCAATAACTGGGCGATGCAGGCGCTGGCCGATATTCTGGGCGCGGAAGTGGACCGGCCGAAGGTGCCGGAATCCACCGCGCTGGGGGCGGCGTGGCTGGCGGGAATGCAGGCCGGTCTTTACCCCGATATGGCAGGCTTTGCTGAAAACTGGGCGCTCGAACGCCGCTTTCGCCCCGCAAAAAGTGATGCATGGCGCTCCGGCCGATATGCCGGCTGGAAAGATGCGGTTTCGCGCACCTTGAGCCGCCCGCAAGGCCCGCAAAGCTAGCCGGCCTTTGCTTCGGGGAGGCTAAAGCCCCCCGCTCGGCAAAGGCCCGTTTTTCAGCAAAGCTGAAAAACCCTTGCCGGGGGCGGTGGCCTCGGCTGCGCCTCGGGGGCAGTGCTGCCGGGTGCCGGATCAGCCCGAAATGGCGCGCAGGTGGCTGGCAAAGCCCGAGGTGTTCATCAAGGCCTTGCAGCGCTCAAAGCGCCCGGTTGCATAGGCCCAAAAATCTTCTGCCGGGTTGCCTTCGGCGTGCTGGATCAAGCCCCATAATGTCCAGAGCAGATCACACATGGCTTTGTAGATCACCATACGCCCAAAGTCGGCGGCATCGGGTGCTTTGCCAAAATAGGCCGCCAGCATCTCGTGGTCTTGCGCTTCGCTAAAGCCTGCCTCAACCGACAGGTCGCCCAAATCCCACATCGGGTCGTTCATGCCGGAATATTCCCAATCAATGATCCACATCCGGGTGCCGTCATCAAGGAAATTTTCGCAAAGCGGGTCACAGTGGCAGGGGGCCAGCGCTGCCGGGTTGGCCTCCAGCGCGGCCTTTACCGGCCCGCAAGCGGCCACCACATCGTAATATCCCTCGGGCAAAGCGGCCCCCTTTTCCCTGAGCACCGCCAAATAACCGTCAATCATGGCAAACAGCTCGAAGCGAAAATCAAAGGGCTCGGGCGCGCTATGCAGGGCCTTCAGGGCAATGCCCGCCCGCGCCGCCGCCCCCTCGCGGCTGGCAAATAGCGAAGGCGTCATGGTTACCGCCGGGTCGACCAACCGGCTGATCATCACGCCGCTTTCCCCGTCTGCCCAAAGTATTTCAGCCGAAACCCCGGCCCGCGCCGCCACCTGCGCGTTATGCAGCTCGACCTTGCGGTCTATATAAGCCTCGGTGCCCGCACCCGGCACCCGCACCACCAGTTTTTCGGTGCCGGTTTCAACGCGAAATACAAGGTTGGTCAGCCCGCCCAACCGCGTGACGGCAATGATTTTCGCCTCGCCCGAAGCAAACCGCGGCAGATTGTTCAAAGCGGCTTGGATGATGGCCCGATGCTCTTGCACTTTTTTCTCCTGTTCAGCTTTTGCGCAGATAAACGCTAAGCCGGAATGCGCCTTTTGCCAAATTAATTATGCCCGGGTGCGGCATAATCCGGCAAGGCTAAGCCGCGGCCTCCGCCACAATCGGCCGGTTTTCAGCATTGCTGAAAACCTGCTTTTGGCGACGGGGGGGTAAACGCGCCCCTTACCACAAACGCAACACCGATAGCCCCCCTGAGCCAAAAGCACGCTAGCGGTTGGTGCCTAAAAGCAGGTCGAGTATCGTGCGTTCGCGGCGCGGTTCAACCGGTGTATCCACCTGCTCTATCGGCCTTGGCTCGGGCGGAATGATCATCGGCAGCGGGCGCGGTGTGCGGCCCTCGTGCACTTTGGCCATGGTTTCCTGCCATATTCGCGCCGGCAGGGTGGAGCCGGTGACTTTGTTGAGCGGGGTATTATCATCATTGCCCATCCACACACCGCCAACAAAATCGGCGGTGAAGCCCAAAAACCACGCGTCTTTTCCGCCCTGGGTAGTGCCGGTTTTGCCGCCCACTTGCCAACCGTCAATTTTTGCCCGCCGCCCCGAACCGGTTTCAACCACCTGATTGAGCATATAAATCAGATAACCATCGGCCAACTCGCTGAGCACCTGCCGCCCCTGCGCCCGGCCAACAGGAAACGGGCGCGAGCCATCGGCCAGTGTCAGGTCAAGCATGCCGTAAGGTTTGCTCAAGCGCCCGCCGTTTAAAAACCCGGCATAGGCGCCTGTCATTTCCAGGAGGCTGATATCGGAAACCCCGAGCGCCAAAGCAGGGCCGGTGGCGATCTCGGAGGTTATCCCGAAATCCATCGCCATCGCCCGCACCCGTTCCCGGCCCACCTCTTCGGAAACCCGCACCGCGATGGTGTTGATCGAGCGCGCCATCGCTTGCGCCATGGTCATCTGCCCCATATAATTGCGGTTATAGTTTTTGGGGCTCCATGGCCCGGAACCCGGAACATCGATGGTAAGCGGCGCATCTTCAACGATCGCGTTGGGTGACCAGCCAGCTTCTAGCGCGGCGGCATACACAAATGGCTTGAAAGAGGAACCGGTTTGCCGGAGCGCCTGCGTGGCACGGTTAAAATAGTCTCCTTCACTATTGCGGCCCCCGACAATGGCGCGCACCGCACCATCAGGCGACATGACCACAATCGCCGCCTGCGCTTTTGAGTCTTCGCTCACACTGGTTGCGAACACGTTTTCAAGGGCGGCTTCGGCGGCGCGCTGGATAGCTGGGTCAAAGGCGGTGAGTATCTCCACATCTTCGGCTGTATTGCTGGTGAAGGCCTGCATGACCTCGTCACCGTCCATCGTCATAACCCAATCCGCATAATCCTCGCCGATCAGGGTTTCAGCCGAGCTCGAAAGCGTGGCCGGTGCGGCGCGGGCAATGTCGGCCTCAACACGGGTCAGATACCCTTGCGCCTCCATCAACCCGATCACCACCCCCGCGCGATCTTGCGCGCGCTTTAGATTGCGGGTGGGGGCAAACCGGCTGGGCGCGGTTAAAAGCCCGGCCAGCATCGCTGATTGGGACGGCGTAAGATCTCGGGCTGACCTGCTGAAATAACGCTGTGCCGCGGCCTCGAACCCATACGCCCCCGAGCCAAGATAAGCGCGATTGAGATAGATGGACAGGATATCGTCTTTGGAATATTTCAGCTCCATCGCGAAGGAAAACGGCACTTCCTGAATCTTTCGCCAAATCGACTGGCGGCGGCAGTCTTCCTCCGAAGTTTCGGTTTCCCCGAGGCACAAAAGCTTGGCCACCTGCTGGGTGATGGTTGAGCCACCATGCCCGACCAGCGGCCCGCGGCCTTCGCCAAGGTTGATCCGGACCGCGCTGGCAATACCGCGCGGGCTGATCCCGAAATGTGAATAAAAACGCTTGTCTTCGGTGGCTACCACCGCATTCCGCAAAAACGGTGACACGCTTTGCGCCCTGAGCGAGCCGTCAAACTGCTCGCCGCGCCATGCAAAAATGTTGCCGTCCCGGTCGAGCAGGCGCACCGAACCACGGGCGCGGCCGTCAAGCTGCGCCTCCATCGGTGGCAGCCGCACATAATAAAACCCTGTCCAAAGCGCCAGGGCCAAAGCCCCCACCAAGGACCCGCGCCACGTAAACCACCAAATGATGCCGAAAAACTTCCGGAAAACCCAGCTTATGGCCCGAGCCGCCAAACCGCGCTTTGGGGCTGCTTTTTTGCGCACAACCTTGCGCGCCGCCGGTTTTGCAGGCTTTTTGGCAACTGGTTTTTGCGCCGCTTTCGGGGCTGCCTTTTTGGGCGCCTTTTTGACAGCAGCCTTTTTGGCGACCTTATCCGCGCGGGAGGCCACCAATGGCGGCGATTTTGGCGTAGGCGCAGGTTTACCGCGCTGGCCCGTCGGGGGTTGTTTCTTGCTTGCCATCTGGCTGCCTGCTTGCTCGTTTAATTTTTGGGGACATTAGCGAATCCAGCCCGCAATGTGGAGCAAAGAATCTGCCATGGGCACGTATTCGCCACTCCGGTTCTGACCATTTTTTAGGCACGGCAATTAGTATGCCTATTTTTTGTGCATTTTTGCAGAAATATGAAAATGCTGCCCGTCAATATCCTTCCTATTTACCGCAAAACCGCAAAAACAGGAGCCAAGCGGTGCGCCTGCACCTGCCAGATATGCTCAAAGGAGGCAACATGAAACTGATCATTGCAGCGATCAAACCGTTCAAGCTGGAGGAGGTCCGCGAGGCCCTTACCGAGATCGGTGTTCAGGGGCTTATGGTCTCTGAAATCAAGGGGTACGGGCGGCAATCCGGCCATACCGAAATCTATCGCGGTGCGGAATACACGGTTAATTTTGTGCCCAAACTCAAGCTCGAAATGGTGGTAGCGGCCGGTATCGCCGAGCAAGTGGTGGAAACGCTGGCCACAACCGCCAAAACCGGCTCGATAGGAGACGGCAAAATTTTTGTGCTGGATGTTGAAAGCGCCCTGCGGGTGCGCACCGGCGAAACCAACGAGGACGCGATCTAGCCATCGCCAGATTAAAACAAGGACTGAAAAATGAGACTTAAAAACCTGATACTGGCAGGGGCGGCAATGACAGGCGCTTCCGCCGCCAACGCTCAAGAAGCTGTTGAAACCATGAATAAGGGCGATGTTTCGTTCATGATATTCTCCACGGCCATGGTGCTGTTTATGATCATGCCGGGGCTGGCGCTGTTTTATGGCGGTCTGGTGCGGTCAAAAAATATGCTGTCGGTGCTAACCCAAACCACAATGATCACCGCGCTGGTGATGGTGATCTGGGTAGTTTATGGCTACTCCTTCGCCTTTGGCGGCAGCATCAGCCCGTGGTGGGGCGGTACCGGCAAGCTATTTTTGGCCGGGGTAAACGCAGACTCGACGGTCGCCACTTTCACCGAAGGTGTGGTTATTCCCGAATACGTGTTCATCGCCTTTCAAATGACCTTTGCCGCCATCACCCCTGCCTTGATCATCGGTGCCTTTGCCGAAAGGGTCAAATTCAAGGCCGTGATGATATTTACGCTGCTTTGGGTAACCTTTGCCTATTTGCCAATCGCGCACATGGTTTGGGATGGCGCGGGCTATATCTTCAATCTCGGCGCGCTCGATTTCGCGGGCGGCACCGTTGTCCATATCAATGCCGGTGTGGCCGCCTTGGTGGGCGCCTTGGTGATCGGCCAGCGCAGGGGCTACGGCAAAGATATGATGGCCCCGCACTCGATGACGCTGACGCTGGTGGGTGCGGCTATTCTCTGGGTCGGCTGGTTTGGCTTCAACGCCGGTTCCAACCTGGAAGCCAATGGCGGTGCAGGCCTGGCCGTGATCAACACATTTACCGCAACCGCAGCCGCCATTCTCAGCTGGGCCATTGTTGAAGGCAGCTTGCGCGGCAAGGTTTCGCTGCTCGGGGCAGCCTCGGGCATGGTTACCGGCCTCGTTGCCGTTACGCCCGCGGCGGGCTCGGTTGGCCCGGTGGGGGCCATCGCACTCGGTGCCGGGGCGTCTGTGGTTGTGTTTTACTTCGTGACATCGTTCAAAAACAAGTTTGGCTACGATGATAGTCTGGATGTGTTCGGCATCCACGGAATTGGCGGCATTATTGGCGCCATCGGAACCGGCATTTTCACCGCTCCGTCGCTTGGGGGCATCGGAGGAGAGGACTATGACATGATCGGCCAAACCATCATTCAGGCCCAAGCGGTGGGGATCACCATTGTCTGGACAGCTGTGGTCGCCTTCATCCTCTTCAAGGGGATAGATATGACCATCGGATTGCGCGTCTCGGAAGAAGATGAATCCCGCGGGCTGGATCTGTCCACCCATGGGGAAGCCGCCTATCACAGCTAATTCCTTTCCATGTGATAAGGTAAAACCCAAAAAAACGCCTCGCTCCGGTTTCCCAAAGCGAGGCGTCTCTACTTTGACGGCCATCGGCGTCCCCGCCTGTTCCGCAGGTAATCATTTGATTAAAATAGTTTCTACTTTGTTAAAATATCCCCGCCGGAGGCATAAAAGTTGAATCAAGCAGGGGGGCCTTCGAGCCCCCCTCGTGACATTCGTCACTCCCCCCTTGAGGATATTTTCCCAAAGTAGAGATTAACCAAGCGCGTGTAGCCGGTTGATAGCCTCGGTGATTTTCCCAGCTTCAGCTTCTGCCCGGGTCAGGTTTTCACGGTTTTCAGCCACGACCGCCTCCGGCGCTTTTTCAAGGAATTTGGCGTTTCCGAGTTTGCCTTTTAAACCGCCAATTTCTTTGGCGAGTTTGGTCAAGGCTTTTTCCAACCGTGCTTTTTCGGCCTCGAGGTCTATGATATCCGCCAAAGGCAGGCAAAATACGCCGCCTTCTACTGCCACGGTGATAGCGCCCTTGGGGGCTTCTGCCGCAAGCGACAGGTTAGAGAGCCGCGCAAGCCGATGGATCAGCAAGGTGTTCCCTTTGAGCGCGGCTTGCCCTGCTTTGTCCAACTGCAACTGCACCATGGGTATTTTCGCCCCTGCCGGCACGCGCATTTCGGCGCGCACACTTCGGATGCTCTCGATCAGGGTGATCACCCAGTTCATTTCGCGGTCAGCTTCGACGTCGATCAAATCAGCCGGATAGGTCGGCCAGTTTTGATGGATCAACATGGTGTCGCGCGCGGTAATATCGCCCCATAGCTGTTCGGTAATGAACGGCATAATCGGGTGCAGCATTATCAGGCATTGGTCGATCGCCCAGGCCATGGTAGCGCGGGTCTCGGCGACAACGGCGGCATCATCCGATTGCAGGAGCGGCTTGGCAAACTCGACATACCAGTCGCACACTTTGCCCCATACATGCGCATAAAGCCCCATGGCGGCGTCGGAAAAACGGTAGGCCTCCAGCGAGGCGCTGGTGCTTTCCAGCGCCCGTGCGGTTTCGCCGATGATCCATTTGTTTACGGTTTGCTGCACCGAAGCCGGATCAAAATCCGCGCTTGGCTTGCATTCGTTCATCTCGGCAAAGCGGGCGGCGTTCCAGAGCTTGGTGCCGAAATTGCGATAGCCAGTAAAGCGGGTCGGGCTGAGCTTGAGATCACGGCCCATCGCGGCGAGGGTAAAGCGCACGGCGTCGGCACCGAATTCGTCGATCATTTCCAGCGGGTCAATTACATTGCCGGTGGATTTCGACATTTTCTTGCCGTGTTCATCGCGCACCAATGCGTGCAGGTAAACCGTGTGGAACGGGATTTCATCCACCACGGCGAGCTGCATCATGATCATCCGCGCGACCCAGAAAAACAGGATATCAAAACCGGTGACCAGCACATCGGTGGGGAAATACTTTTGCATTTCCTCGGTGTCTTCGGGCCAACCAAGGGTGCCGATGGGCCAGAGGCCGGAAGAAAACCAGGTGTCGAGAACATCGGGATCTTGCGTTAGGGACTTGCCGCCGGCCAGCGCCTTCGCATCTTCCCCTGAAGCAGCGCAATACTGGTTACCTTCATCATCATACCAAACCGGTATCTGGTGTCCCCACCAGAGTTGCCGCGAAATGCACCACGGCTCGATATTCTCCAGCCAATGATAATAGGTCTTCTCGCCGCTTTCAGGGATGATTTTGATATCACCATCCCGCACCGCATCCAGCGCTGGCTTCACGATTTTGGCGGTATCCACATACCATTGCTGGGTCAGCATTGGCTCGATCACCACTTTTGAGCGATCGCCAAAGGGCTGCATGATCTTTTTGTCTTCGACCTCGATCATCAGGCCTTCCGCGTCGATATCCGCAATTACCGCCTTGCGGCACACATAGCGATCCATGCCACGGTAAGCATCTGGCACGAGGTTGAGCCCGTCCACTTCAGCCGACTCAAAGCCGGCACCCTCGGAAATTTCCTTGGCGCGGGTGGCGGCAGACACATAATCCATCCCGTCATCGCGCATATGGGCTTTGGTGTCCATCAAGCGGTAAAGCGGGATGTTGTTACGGGTGGCAACGCCATAATCATTCAGATCATGCGCGCCGGTGATTTTAACAGCGCCCGAGCCGAAGTTCATGTCGGGGTAGTCATCGGTGATGATCGGGATCAGGCGGCGGTGCGCTTTTGGCCCTACCGGAATTTCGCAAAGCTTGCCAACCAGCGGCGCATAGCGGGCATCATCGGGGTGCACGGCCACGGCGCCGTCCCCCAGCATGGTTTCGGGCCGGGTGGTGGCAATGGCAATATAATCCCGCGTTTCACGTAGGGTTACATTGCCGTCGTCGTCCCGTTCGACATATTCATAGGTTTGGCCACCAGCCAGCGGGTATTTGAAGTGCCACATATGGCCGTCGACCTCGGTGTTTTCCACCTCAAGGTCGGAAATCGCGGTTTCAAATTTCGGGTCCCAATTCACCAGGCGGGTGCCTTTATAGATCAGCCCCTTGTTATACATATCGACAAACACCTTGAGCACCGCGTCATGGAAGCCCTCATCCATGGTGAAGCGGTTGCGCGACCAGTCACAGCTCGCGCCGAGGCGTTTGGTTTGCTCGATAATGGTGCCGCCGGATTTTTCCTTCCATTCCCATACCTTTTCAAGGAACTTCTCGCGGCCCATTTCCTTGCGGGTTTCGTTACCGGCCTCGGTCAATTGGCGCTCCACCACCATTTGGGTGGCAATGCCCGCGTGGTCCTGCCCCGGTTGCCAGAGCGTGTCATAGCCCTGCATACGCTTCCAGCGGATCAAAATATCCTGTAACGTGTTGTTGAAAGCATGGCCCATATGGAGCACACCGGTCACGTTGGGTGGCGGGATCATGATGGTGAAGGTTTCATCGCGGCTGGCATTGGCCCCGGCCTTGAAAGCGCCCGCACCTTCCCATGCATCATAAATACGGGCCTCGCTGGCCGCTGCATCAAAATTCTTTTCCATCGCCATCTGGCTCACCCCTGCGCGTCACTGTGTTTAGCGGCTTTTAACGCGGGCAGGGGCCAATGCAAAGACCCAAACAAAAGGAAAGGCGCGCCAGCCGGCTGCCCCCGCTTTTTAACCTGTTTGGCCCGGGCCCGCCCAAAATGCGCCGGCAGCGGCGCGCGTGGGGGCTTTGCCTGCTGCCACAGCAATAATCCCGAGCGCGGAAATGTGAATGGCCGGTGAGGGAATTGCGCTTATACTTCCTGAAAACACCATCGAGAGCCCATGCCCCGCAGCCATGTATTTATCATCGACGGCACCTTGAGCCGGTTGAACGACGGCGAGGAGACCAATGTTGGCCTGCTCTACAAACTGCTGCGCGAAGTGCCCGAAATCGACGTCGGCTATGACCGCGGGGTGCAGGGCCGTGGCCTGAAAAAGTGGGGCAACGTGCTTACGGGGTTTGGCATAAACCGCTCGATCCGGCTGGGCTACAGGGCGCTGGCGCAAGGGTATCAGCCCGGCGACAGGATTTATTTGTTCGGCTTTTCGCGGGGGGCATACGCGGTGCGCTCCATCGCCGGGATGATCGCTAAGGTCGGGTTGCTGATGCCCGCGCATATTTCCGACGCCAATGTGGGTAAGGCCTTCCGGCTTTACGAAAACGTTGGTGGTGGCGAGCGGGCGGCGCAGTTTCGGCAGCGGCTTTCGCATAGAAACCTCGAGATCGAGATGATCGGCGTGTGGGATACGGTTAAATCGCTCGGGCCTCCGTTTCCTGTCCTCTCCTACATTTCGCCAATGGCTACCGAATTTCATGATCACAAGCTCTCGTCGATCATCAAAAACGCCTTTCAAGCCCTCGCGGCGGATGAAAACCGCCGTGCCTATGCACCGATATTATGGAAGTGCCGGCCAAACTGGCGCGGGCGGCTGGAGCAGGCATGGTTTGCCGGGGCCCATAGCGATGTGGGCGGGCATGTTTATGCGCAGCCAGCCACGCGGGCGCTTTCAAATATTTCGCTGCACTGGATGCTGGAACACGCTGCCATGTGCGGCCTGCCGCTGCCAAATGGCTGGCAGGCGCGCTTCCCAACCGATCCGCTGGCCCCGATGCAGGGGCCTTATGCGGGGTCGAGCAAGTTTTTTCTGTTTCGCAATCCGCGCCGTTTTGGCCGGCCCCAAACCGATTATCTGCATGCCAGCCTGATCGAGCGGATGGAGAATTTACCCCGCTACAGCCCGCGGCTGGTCGGCTATCCGGCTAGCCGCCAAACGAGGCCATCTCTTCACGAAATACCTTCCGGATAAGCGCCTCGAGCTCTTCGGGCTCCGAAACCCCGATAGCGGCTTTTAATTTGGCGGTAAACGCATCGGGCTTTGGCTTGCGGGCAGGCCGTGCCACCGGCTCGGCCTTGATCTCGATATCCTTGTCCGCTTCCTGCAACAAAAGATCAACCCGCGCCTCGGGGCGCAGGATCAAAAGCTCGCGCCGCGCGACGGTTTTTTCGCGCGCATAGCGGGCATGGGCTTCACTTGATACCATTTTCCGAATCTCGGACAGGATGTCCTTCATCGGCATGTTTTCATGGTTATATTGTGCGATCTCGGCCATGGGCTTCCTATTGGTGATGCCCGACTATACCACGCTATTCCCCATATGGCACCCAGATGTTTTTAACTTGTGTCGCTTGGCGTAAATACGCCTTTCCCTGCCCGGAAGCGGTTGAAAACCAGTCTGCCTGCGCGCTCCATGTAATTTTCAGGTTGCCCGCCGAGCGGGTATCAAGCGCCGCATTGGCGGGGCCGAAATTCCACAGCGCATTCACGTCGTCATGGTCGGCCAAACTGGGGGCCATGGCAGCATGATCACCCGTCAACAGGTTGACCACACCAGCCGGAATATCACTGGTTTCAAGCACTTGCATGAAGTCTCCGGCCATGAGGGGTGCGGATTGCGAGGCCAGCATCACCACGCGGTTGCCCATCGCCAAGGCCGGGGCCATCAGCGAAACAAGGCTGAGCAGCGGGGCATTTTCAGGGCAAATAATACCAAGCACGCCCAGCGGCTCGTTCATGGCCAGCGTTACATGGCGGCTAAGGGTCGAATGCACCTTGCCATCAAATTTATCGGCGTAGCCCGCATAAAAGCTGAGCCGCTCGATGGCGCGGTCCACTTCATCGGTTTTGCTGCCGGTCATCAAAGCCAGCCGCCCGGCAAATTCATCGCGCCGTGCCTCAAGGTTTTCGGCCAGAAAGTAAAGGATTTGCGCGCGCAGATGCGGGTTGGAGGCGCTCCAGGCAGCGGCCTTCATCGCGGCGGCCACGGCGTTGCGCACATCTTTGCGGTTACCAAGCCCGGCTTGCGAGATCGGCTTGCCTTTGGCGCTATAGGCCGTGTAGCTGGCACCAGCATCGGCGCGCACCTGTTTACCGCCGATATAAAATTTGGCGGTGCGATCCAGTGCGCCATTGCCGTTTGCCCCCGCCATAAGCGGTGAAAAATCTACGGCTTGCGGCTTTAGGGGGGGTAATTTTGGCGCGGGGGTGGCCAGATATTCCATCATGCCCTCCATGCCGCCTTCACGGCCAAACCCGCTTTCGCCATAGCCGCCAAACCCGGCGGCAGCATCAAACATATTGGTGCCGTTGATCCAGATAATACCGGCCTTGACCCGCGCCGCCGCATCCAGCGCCACACCAAGGGTTTCCGACCAGATCGAGGCGCTCAGGCCATAGCGGGTGTTATTGGCCAGTTGGATCGCCTCGGCCTGGGTGCGGAAGGTCATTACCGTTAGCACCGGCCCGAATATCTCCTGCTGCACAACCGA
>Ga0316205_10003913_pt1 | contig 13549 bp, 3 predicted proteins | sample 3monthpyrite_MG_FD_204941 | JGI IMG/M metagenome (GOLD analysis project Ga0316205, IMG submission 204941) | Microbial mat bacterial communities from mineral coupon in-situ incubated in ocean water Damariscotta River, Maine, United States -... | ecosystem: Environmental > Aquatic > Marine >... | reverse complement strand
CTCATCAAAGAACAAAATCCAATCCTTATTTTCTGCCTGATCAAAGACATTGGATAAATTTTTCTCCGTCTCCCCAATAAATTTCGAGACAATCATAGAAAGGTCAATTCGGAAAAGTGGTTTATTGATTAACTTGGAGACAAGCATTGCGGTAAGCGTTTTTCCTGTACCTGGTGGTCCATAAAAGAGCGCTAGATATCCAGGTTTAAGTTTTCTACCCAATCCCCAATCTTCCATCACTGTTTGTCCATGATTAATCCAAATTTTCAATTCGTTGATTTCACGTTGCGTACGGTAATCCAATACTAGATCGTCCCACTCATACTTCGTTGTTATTTCTTTTGCAGGAAAACTTTTTCCGAAAGTGGGTTTTCTTGAATCACCAGTTGTAAAAAGATCAATATACTCTCGTCCAGGAGTTAGCACACCACTCAAGAATGGATCATTGTTGTTTGCTGACTCCAACGTTAATACTCCATGTTTTGAAAACAAGTGGTCACCTGAAAACAAATCAAGCAAACTAAATCGCAAATTCAAATCATTCCCTGCTGCAATAAACATGGCCGTTTCTCCTGTCGGAAGAAATCCACTATGACCTGTATTAACTGCTCCCCCAAAGCAGGTGAAACTTTTCCCCTTTTCTTTGTCTTTCACAAAAAAGGCATCCAATGCGGCAGGATTTATTACGGGAACAAAGCTTAATATGAGAAAGAGCCGCTCGTATATAGAAAATTCATTTTGTTCCAAAAAACGTGAATAAACTGATGCCTCTCCTTCAAAAATAGGAGGCTCGGGAACTATCAATGTTTCATTCTCACCATTCGCTTCACCATTGAAATAGTTCTGCAATCGGTAGTTTATCATTTTAGATAACCATTTTATTTCCAATGCGAGGTGCTCAGCATTTTTCTGTGTTCTCTTTCTTTCTACTACCACTCTACAATTAATATTTGGGGCATCCATTTTAATTTAACCACACCAATAGACCATGGTAATTTTTCCATTAATATATCCAATGATTTCTTCTCTACGCGTAGTAAATAAGCACCGTCTCTCTCATAAATAATTCCTTCGCGTTGCATAAAGGTTTGGCGAAGTCCCATTGGAGATGTGGATCTGAGGGCACCCCATTGTTGAATTACGGTCTCAAGTAGATTCTCTGCTTCAGACTTTTCCTCTTCGCTTAACTTATAATCATTCGTAATCACTTCATCCAACTCAATTCCTAAAATTAATTTGTTCAAAGGCAATTGAGACTCATCCACCTCTTCTTCGCCTGTGACTAAAAACTGAGTCATTGAAATTGCTTTTGGCTTCTCACTTTCTAGGAGATTTTTTTCTTCGTCAAGCCATCCTAAGTGATCAAACAAAAACGATAGGAAGGGCCAAATAATTATCAGACCGGCATTCTCTACGAAAACTCCTTCTTCCAATGAAGAATCATGACGTGCATCCAAATCATTTTCCGAGGTTAGGGTATTTTCCTTCTTGTCTTCTTCCAATTTTAATTCTTTTGTGCTTGCTTTTTGAATGTAGTCAATCCATTCTTCTGTCCATACATCGTCCTTCAAAGATAACAGGGATTTCAATTCCTGAACATTCTTCTCTTGTTTGAGTACATCAAAGTCTACACTAGAAAATACGATGGGCAGTTGGTTTATCATTTTCCGAATATCTATGCCCATATCTTCAAAGTAGCTTTTCAGCTGAACGGTCTGAGGATCATTCGCAGCAACCCGTTCCATCAACTTTGGAACGTCAACTTCGAAGGAAGGGTACTCATTCTGCACAAGTTTTAAGAGTACTGGAAGAAGTAGTGATTTTCTTTTGGTTCGCGGTTCAATTCCTCCGATTGCAATTAGTCCGGACCACCAAATCGCTTTGGTCTTGACTTCATTAACGGTAAATGACTTTGTCGCAACACTAAATATTTCATTTAGAAATAACGTCATCGAATCCTTAGACATTCCCAGGTCTTTCAAGTAAACCTGAAGGCTAACTTCTTTAATCTGATCCAATGAAAAATGATGAAAAACACGCTGCTGAACCTTAGCTGAATGGACGTTTCGTTTAATATAGCTTACTAACGCTACAGGATTTAATTCAAGCACCCGATCAACTAGACTTCTTACTTTTGTTGTCTTTGATTTGACTTCTGCCGATTGTTCCCCAGACCAATAGAAATAGCCTTTTTCCAAGAAGTGTGTCAGTGCTGTAAATGCAGTGACTTGAGGTCTTTGGGTTTCCCAAACTATCTCAGTGTTTGCCTTCTCATCTCTGTGAACTCCACTTTTTTCTCCTGCTTCAATTGCATGAAATACTGGTCGTAAACTATCCTTCACTTTTTCTTCCAACCGCTCCTTCAACTGAAGATCAAAATCACCCTCTAGCACTATTGAACCAAGATCTATTTCAATTTTATCAATGCTTATTTCTTCCCCATTTGGGGTCATTTTATCAAGTTGCGACTCAATTATCGGAAGGAGTACATTTATAAAAGAATCGCGTACTTGATTCTGTAGTTCATGAACCTCCTTGTTTTCAGTCAACTGAACATCCAGTACCTGTTTTAGTATTTTGTGCGTTTGACTCAAGATCCGAGTTGAACAAATTCAGCACGCAGAATTTTATACAATGGGCTTACTTTGTCTGCCATAAGTGTAATATTCTCTCTTAGGAATTGTGTTTCTTCTTCCGCCATGCGCGTGTTCATATCTCGCGTTATCATCTCGAACATTAGTCTCGTTGGATTATCCACTCTTCCAGAAATATCCTCGTTTCTATATGCGCTCAAAGCTAAAATGCTTACTAAAAATTCATTGTACAGTTTAAACAAAGCTCTCCGCACATTTTCATCGGTAGTTGCTTCAATTTCTGCTGTCAAAGCAGGTGCTAATTCCTCATATCTATCACGGATATATCCTTCTCTATTTCCATTGATATAGTTTCGATTGACATTTCTATTCGCCAATTGCCCTTCAAGTTGAATCGCAAAATCTCTAATCGTTATATAGAACGGATCAACTAAGACGCGAACGTCTCGATCGTTCAAATATTCAACTTGATAGTCAACCAAGCGTGCAGAGAACTCATCTAAGAAATCAAAGTTATTTACAATGACAGACAGTTCTGGAATTAGCTTGTTAGAAATACTTACCGTAAATGCCTTTTGAGATCCGGCTCTCGATACCAAGCCAATGTATGCCATTTTTGATACACGCGATAGGATTGTTCTATCGGAAACGTAAATTCTTCCTGTTTCATCGCTCAATACTGAACCAATCGGTAACTCTCCATCAGTGAGTGACGCACTCTCAATTTCTGAATGCGGTATAAACTCCGACAAGGTATCTCCGTTTTCTATCACATGGAAGTATCGAGGTGCTTCAACAATTAAGTCTAATTTCGGGAATTCCTCTTGAATACCAAGTGAGAAGTCTATTTCTTGTTGGTCCTCTGCTCCATCCTTTGCCAACATATACATTTCAACCTGATAATCACCTGCCTCCAATTTATTCGGTGACTGAACGAAAATTATTCCTTTAGCCGAGTTTAATGCAGTGCCAGGAGCCAATTCTCCTCCAACAACTTTCACTCCCTGTAATGGTCCGCCTTGTACTTTGACCTTCACAAGTTTGTCGTTACGTTTGTACTCAGTAATTGGCTTTCGAGGATTAACCACGACCGTAAATTCTGCCTTTGGTGAAAACGAGAATCTTACTCTGTGATAATTACTTCCACCGGAAGAGTTGACTGTTTTAATTTCGATACCAACATAATCCCCTTCTTTTAATAAGTCTGGATCGGAAACAATGATCTCCCCTGAAGTCTCATTAATTGCAAGGCCATCAGGTAAAATTCCTTGTGACACTCTCGCCGAAACGACAGTATATAAGGTATTGTAAGGATATCCAACAATTTCTTGAGGAACATAGTTATTAATTGGTTTTGAAGGAAGGATGATGTATTCCTCATTCACTCCTGTAGTCTCACCTCCAATTATCAACACGAGACGGTGCTTTGTTGTACCGTTTTGTTGATCAGTTGATAGGGTTGTTAATTCATATTCTCCCGCTCTCAATTCTCTGTAATCCTTGACTGAAATCGTTCCATTCGCCTCATTGAGTTCCAGACCAGCGGGTAATTTTCCAGAAATGATTTCTACACTTCCGTACCCATCACAGTCCATTAATTGGGCAAGAATTTCATGGTTATCGAATTCATCCCAGTCTTTCGGGATTTCCATGTGCCAAGCAGAAGGTCCATCTTCTTCCAATGTCAGTAACACACTCAAATCATATTCTATCCACAGCTTAGACTTTGCTAGAAGGATTTTCTCGTTTTGCAAGTCAATTTCACTTTGCCTCGCTGTGATACTACTTTCCAATTCAACGATTTGCGCATCCAGTGTTTCAATCTCTGAAAGCATCTCAGCGTATTGATCTTGCCCTTCTTCCACTAGGGTTTGCAGTGCAAGTAATTCGGCGTCAAGTTGTGCTTGCAAATCAGCAAGTTCCTCATCGTTTGTTGCCGCTTCCATGAGCTTCTGAATATTCTCAATCCGTCGCTGAATTTCTTGGATATCGAATTGAAGTTGCGCCATGAACCCCCCTAAGGCTGCAGCCTTCTCATTCCGCACACTCTGTACCTGAATAAGTTGCTGCTGTGTGTATGCCAAGGCAGTTAGCATTCCAGCCAATGACTTCTCCAAATTTCCTATTTCACTTGCGCCTTCTCCGTCTACAAATACTTTTACACGAAGGTCAAAATTTCCTGTTTCCAACTTTGTTGGATCTGAAACTCGAATAGACCCATTCTCGACGAAAGTTGTTCCAGAAGGCAAGTCTCCATATACTAGTCGAGCCTTACTAAATATGATCCCAGCGTCATTTACAATAACTGCTATATCGTCGCCTTTAATAAGTTCACCTATCGGCTTTACTCCTGATGTATCATAGTAAAATGGATTTACAGCAGCGTTGAGCTTTATAAACAATGTCTTTACAGCTTCAACTCCCAATTCATTCTGTGTAAGCACATTAAAAAGGTGTGTGCCAGCCTTCAGAGATGCTGAATCTTGTACAATTATACTTCCATTCTTAGTAATTTCCATTCCTTGAGGAAGTGTGTTACCTGCTGCTCTTATGATATCGCCATCTTCATCGGACACAGTAGCAATTGTATCACCTTGTTTAAGCTCTTCTATGAGTTTTGATGGTGCAAATGTATAAACGGCCTCTCGGTCCTGTTTGAATGATAAGATAAATCGGTGCTGGCTCTCCGTACCTTGCTGATTTGTTAATTTAACAGAAACAGGATAGCTCCCAATCTCTAACAAATCTTCATCATCTACTTTAATAACTCCGCTACCAACATCCAGCAACACTCCATTCGGTACTTCTCGTGAACTCTCTATCCATTCTGCTTTTGCAATTGGAAGTGCATTGTCTTCAATAACTGGCTTTGCCAAAACATCACCGCGCAAATAATCCTCGATAATTCGGTAGGGCGACACTTCATATTTTGGAACCTTATCGTTTCCAATTGGAATCACTAAATTGTGTTTTGTAATTCCTCCTTTTTCGTCTTTCGACTGAACAAATACTTGATAATTCCCCGCTTTTAATAGTGCTGGATCTTGAACAGAAATACGACCATTTACCTCATCAATGATCAGCCCACTTGGCAGATCGCCAAGTGAAAGTGATTGAACATCAGAATCAGGATGAATCGACACTAGTAAATCTCCTGTAACGTAGTCAGAAATTGACCGTGTTGGCTCGAACAAAAAGTCGCCCTCCTTCACTGGTGAATATGCCAACAACTCATTTATTTTACTTTCTAGAACTGGTAATTCGGGATAATCATCCTTTCTCTTTGTTAGTTCTTTGACCAGCACATCCAATTCTGGATAAGCTCCGATAAACTGCATATGCGCTTTAATCACATCGAACAATTCGTAATAAGCTCCATCCGGATCCAAATCCTTTTTACGAATAGAAGACAAGTCAATCAGACAAGTGACAAGCAGGTAATAAAGGTCTATAAAGAAATTCAGCTCTTCTTGAATAAATTTCCGTTCATCCAAATCGTCTGTTGAGCATTCCATAGCTCGTTTCTCCATGATTCGACTCACTACAAGTTCAAGTCTGGAAATCATTTGAGATCGTACAAATGGTTCCTTCTTTCCAAACGCGTACTCTTTGTAGAGTCTTGGGACACTTAATTCCTGATCAATAATATCAAGAAATGCATTCACGAAGTCCATCACATCACCATTGTCCTCTTGGCTTCGTTCAGTATCCAGCACTTCTAATGGCTGTTGAACGCGAATTAATCGTGACAAATCTGTGATGTTGGTTAAAGCTGTATTATTGTCTGCCATGATTGTACTCATTTAGTATTAACTTCATTAGAACCACTCAGGTTTTCTTTCCCAGTGCTTGTTGTACTCTTGCTTGAAAGAATGTTGCTGTAATTGTTCTTTAGATCAGTTTTCACCTCTCCGTATCCTCCGCGGTAACCTAGGTTATCGGCGATTCCCTTGATGACTCTGTTTTTCTTAATTACAATTTCATATTCAATCACGGTCTGACCACCGAAAATGTCTCGCGTAAGAACGAAGATTGTCCATTTTCCAGAGGTTAGCTTTCCTGGATTATCTATCCAAGGTGATTCCTGAGTCCATGGTCTATCATAATTTGAATCTGGTTTGACGTTTGAAGTTGGATATTCTTGATTTTGCAAGCTCCAATCTGCCTCAACACTACCCAATCCATTGTCCTTAGGCTGCACACTTTGATCCTTAAACAGTGAGTATCCCGATTCGTTAGAAGCTGGCTCCTGACTTACAGATTTTTTCGCTGATACCAACGGTTCGTTTGCGCTTTTTTGTGCGGATGCCACATTCTGATCTCCTGCATATACAGCTATATCCTCTTTGTCCTCCAGTATTTTTATCTCTCCCGTAATTTTGTTGAACGATGTTCCTAGAGGAAGCAATGCACTTGGACTGAAAGGAGATGCCATATTTCGTGATGTTGAATTGTACAGCACGATGTCCGCTTTCGTAATCGGTCCATCAGGATCTTCAGGGTAGCCAATTATGTCTCCACCCGTCAAGTCGTTTAGATAACTTCCGTTCTTTTCATCAAGGTAATATGCTTCCTTGTCATTGCCAATTACAAGCGTAACCACTTTACATGTGGTAATTCCACAGCCATCTACGACTGTTATCGAGAACTTAAACGTACCCACGCCATTCTCAGCAAACAACTTTGAATCGGCTACATAAATTCGATGTGTTTCTTCATCTAAAGCCAAACCTCTATTCGCAAGACATTCGCATGTTGCAATTGGAGGAATAAGTGGTGAGTATGGGAATCCCTGCTCATTAACGTAACCGCCGACAAACTTCTCTTTCGTTGCGTTCGGATCTTCTGAAATATTCCAAGCTTTCTCTGAGATATTTGGTTTGTTTGGCTTTGCAGCTTTTCCGTTCGACCCAATAATAAGGTCGTTGCTCGCTGATTTCTGCTGAGATTCTGGGAACTCAATTTCCGCCCCAAATTCAGGACCTTGAGGAACTAATTCATCCTCTACATTTGATAACCAGTTTTCTTCAAGTTGTTCAAGTGGGAACAAGTTTCCGTTACAATCTCGACAGCTACACGAAATCGAAGCGATTCCATTGTCATCACTAAAGGTAATCACCGTCTTCCCTACCTTTGAAATAAACGGTACGAACTTGTACTGTGGATCGTAAAACGACACGTTATTCAAGTATGCCAAATAAGATGTTCCATCAGGGTGTATCTTCGTACACTCTAAAGGCTTATTGACTGGTGCATATATTTTCGTGCTCACTATCGAATGTCCTCCGAAGAAGTCGTATGTATCAACATCGAAGTTGTATACATTTACCTCAACACCATTCACAATTTCCGTCCCGTTAAACAGCGCTCCACTTTCAATAGCATTCACGAACAGCGTTCCGTTTGTTACTTTAAACTTGATGACGAATACATTTCCTCCTGTATTGTGGAGTGCATGTGTAACTCCCATTGCTGCGAGATCTGCCAAAACTTGTGCATCGAGAATATCATAGGAATCAATTCCGTTATTCGCATCGGAAATCGTAATAATGATCGGTGCTGTTTGATACTTACCACCGCATGAGTTGACATCTTCTTCTGCAGTAGCCTCTGTGTCTTGCTTCACACAAAAAGTTCCACTCCAAGAGTCAGGGAATTCGCATGAATCGATAACATCAATTTGAATTGGGAACATTACAACTCCATATACATCCGGTGTTAGTCCTTCTATATAAGCTTCAAAAAGGGCAAAATTTAAGACATAAATTTGTACTCTACCATTTACGATTTGAACATCCAACCCTGCTAATGGGTCAACTGTTAGTACGGCCGATACAAGTTCTATTTCTCCTATTATTTCAACTTGTCCAATTTCATCATAATCAATTACTGGAGTTCCCTCATGTCCGTCATAAAACTCCATTAATAGGGAAGAAGCATCTGCATAAATTGTATTAGCACTATCATAAGTGGCAACGTGCAGAATAGGACAAATTCCCGGATTTTTTACCAATGCCGCATTGCCATAAATGGTTAATGGCACTACACCTGGAGCTCCACCTGTATTAAATATATTAGCTGCTGATGTAAATACAGTAATTCCGCCCGTGATATCCTCAATTTGAATCACAAGACCAATTTCCATATTATTAGAAACAGGAACAGCCAAGGGGTCATTAACCGAATAAGTCACAGCACCGTTAACAACTATGTCTCCTGGTTGGTAATTATTAATATCCAGCGTAGAATTTAAGGCGATCCAATCAATTAAATCACCATTATCTTCAATCAACTTAAGTTCAGGCGGAAGTGCATCTCCCATTGGAAGAATTGTAGCAGAAGAAACCACCCCGTTTGGATCATCAATTTTGGAAACTATATCTCCAACAGTTAAATGAGTGTAACACTTTGGATAAGCTTTATAAGTAGCCTCCAAATCTGCAATAACCTTAATCGTTACAGAAGTACATGAGACTTGTCCCGTATCACTGTATGTTTTTACGGAAAAACTCCACTCACCTGCCGTAACAATGGCATTATCCAACACCATGAAATCACCTGCATTAAAAGTTCCTGGAATAGTTATTTCATCATTGGACTCAATAGTTTCACCATTAAAAAATCCTAAGAAATCAGGAAGAGTACCTGAAAGAATTTCCGCCTTATTTACAATACTTCCATCGGCTGCATCTGAAATCCATGCCATTACATAGCCAATTGAAGTTGGGTTATTTGTAAAGTACTGATCGTTTCTTACAACCGTTTTGTAGGTTGATGCGAAAACATCAGTCAAACCATCAATCTTTTCAATCAAGCAATTCGCCGAATCTATCATATCTAGATACAGGCGTGATACATTTGAATTTGTGGTTAGCCATTCAATACCTTCCGGTGGAGGGGGCATGAGAACGGGCTCTGCTGTTTCGATTTCTATGCCAAGCTGAATGAGTCTATCAAGTTCTAAATATTCTCCTTGATCCGTTAACCAGTCACGATAACACAATTCAAATTCGCGCATCTGTGCTCGATTCACCCATTTGATATCTAAGGCGACATGAGCAGGAGCCTCAAGGCGTATAATTTCCTCTGCAAATTCTCTATAATTATAATCTCGCGCTCGATCTGTCCAAGCAGGCAAAACAACCGTTCCTCTGAATTGATATGGATTAGCTATTCCTTTGCACGTAGTATTATCGCAGAAGTAGGCGAACGCTCTAAGTGCTCTCTCTTTGATGTCTTCAGTTGACAATATTGCAGAAGCCAAACCTCCCAATACATTGATCGTACCCGATTCTGTGATTTCTTGAATTATGTAGTAGTTAAATGTTGTCGTTTCAGTTACATTTCCGCCATTATCATAGGCAGAAGGGACAACAAGCGTCCCAAATACATAATTTGCATAATCACATCCAAATCCATCGTCTAATAATTTTGTCCAAAGTGAAGAATCTACCGATGGTTCACCTCCTAAAAGGCTGAAATCATAATTTGGGTTAATGTCTTGTAGCTTCACTAAGAAGTCAGCCCACGTAGCTGTTGTTCCTGCTACAAGGTCTGTGTGGATTTCTTGGTTTTCGGAGAGCGTGTAGAAATATGGTTCAACAATATTTACACTTTCTCCATACTCATTTATTTCTGGAGATGACAAATCAACTTCTTCCGACAGAAAATACTGTTCATCGTAATTCTCAACCTCATATACGCCATCATAATCAACAGGGTATGCTACTGGAGGGTTCTCCTCGGTAGAGATTGAATCATATTGGCGAACATCGACATCAAACAAACCGTAATTGTCTCTCTTTGGTCTGAGAAGAATATGTTCGACAACATGCAGTCCTCCTTCTGATTTTACATATCCAATTGCATCACTAAAAAATTCTTCAGCCAAAGCCATTCCTTCTGCAGAAGCCGCTTGCGACCCACCGAAAATATCATGATCACTGATAGCAATAACATCCCCATTGTTGTCCGTTACTTGAAAATAGAATTCGTTGTTTGTGATCTCCCCTATTCCTGGAAGCGTAAAGCCGATCGTGTCAGCTTTTAACTCTGTCAGGAAGGTATCCAAGGCAGCTTGTGCCAAAGCTTCTGTTGTCTCTCCAACTCCATTAATAAAGAAGGGGGGGACAGCCGAACTTACTTCAACTTTAAATTTCCATAACCCATCCCCCGCATCAAATACGACATCGGTAAAAAACGCGGTTACATCGTCAAAATATGCATCAACTTTTACAAGAACATCATCTCTCTCGACGGCGGTTGTATAGACCATACTCCTACCCAACTCAACATTCGTATCTGAATTTTGAATAATGAAAAGGTATTCGGAAGGTGCAGGATTATCCAAGATGTTCGTGACGTTGTCCTTGCCTTGATTTTCGATCATTTCATCGAATTCATTAATAGCATCACCATCTTCGGTAAATAGGGTTCCAATAATTTCAATTCCCTCGTCCGAATTAATCGTCAGCACGTAACGATAATTTATCACTCCGGCAACATCAACTGCCTCTATGCGCATATCATGTCCTGAGTACAAGAAGCGACGGCTTTGATCACAAAACCCAAGGAAACGGCAAACTCTATGTTGATAACCTGTAACATTCAGTGTGTCCCATACATCAGGATACATCACGGGAGTTAAAGGAGGTGTATCAATCGTTTCTCTTGTTGCAATATAATTAAACCCCTTCCCTCGATTCATACTGATTAAATCGTATTCCTTCAAAAATTTTGCTTTATCAGGAATTAGTCGATCTTGCATATTCATTGAATGCATAATCAGTGTATACTCAACAAATTTCTCGTTAAATCGTGCTATTAGATGATTCAAAAAGCGTGAACGTCGATCGAAGAAAATATCCTCATTTTCTGCATCCGCCTGAATGAGTGATTCCAATCTGACTTCATCTAAAACTCCGGCGGGAGAAAGTGGAAGCGAGTCGTACTCTTCAACATATAAATCTCCCCGATCCTTAATTCCTTCCAACAATTGCGTGAAATATGTTTTATCAATGGTCTCATCCCATGAAAACAAATGGCGAACATTATTCAGCTGAGCCAAATAATTCGTTAGTAGTTGCTCAAAGAATAACATGTATCCTTTCAGTTGTTTTGCTTGTGCCTTGCGCTCTTCAGGTACTCCATCTGCCAAGCCATCAACTCCAGTTCCATATACCAATGGGAGTTCATTTTGTGCAGGGAAATATTCACTTATAGCCTGATATGTTCCTTCCGGAACTTCAAGATCAAAAAGCACCTGATCCAAACGTTCTCGGCGTTTTCTATCATTTTGACGAAGGATATTTAATTGATCCAATGTTTTGGCCGTATCCAAAGCAACAGGGACACTGTTTTCACCCGTATAGAACTTGACAGTCTTATTTATTGGGTCTGAAAGATCTGGTACAACTACATCCAACATCAATTCGAAGAAACGGCAATTTTCGCCGTCAGAACTAAGAGGGAGGCACCATTCCTGACCACGAACTTCAAGCAGCTTGGGAAGACTCAACTCTCCATTTTCCCATATCGTTATATCGTATAATGGCTCTACACCATTCTCCGAAATATAGTTCGCGATTTTCAGTGTTTTGATTGCCTTCACTCCTGGAACATCCATCACTACCTGATACAAATCAGAAGTGTGAATACTCTCGAATAACTCTATTTTACTAAGTTCTTCTTCATCAATAAATCCATTTTCCAGTAATGGACCTTCAAAAATTTCATCGATTGTCTTGCTCTTACTTAAACGCTCTTTAAGCGTGTAAAAAGAAGCATATGGAATCAAAAACTGCTCAACATCAAAATAAATCTGTGCATGTACTTTTTCCATGTCAGATTCTGGCAAGACCTCTACATCTGCCCAAAGAACAATTTTCTCAAACGCTTCTGGTTTAGTAACGACTTCTGTTACCGGTGTGTTCGACAATTTATATGTCCGCTCTCCAGTAAAATAATCCTCACAGAAATTGCGATACTCCATTAGTTTTGTACGTGCCAAATCCAAAACCTTCTGCTCTTCAACAACACGCTCTGAAGGATCTTGATCCATAGTGATTACGAGCCTATCGAACTCAACAACAATATGGTATAATCCATTTAAAAATGTCACCTCTTCCTCTGTCGTAGACGCAGGATCAGTAGTTGATAAAACACTCGCGTCGTAATCGACCCAATAGGTGTTCTCGAATTCAGGTGCAATTTTAATCCAAGCATTTCGTACCCCTTTAATATCTATTAGGATCTCTCTTAAATCTAATTCTGTTACCTGATTACAGGGTAGAATTTCCGCTGCCTTGTGAAAGGTTTCGTTGTGATTATTGAGTGCTTCATTTTCCGCCGTTAGTATATCTTTCACGTCATACCCTGTACGATAGCCTAAATCCGTAATCGCATAGGCAAGAACTTCCATGAGCGTTATCCCTGGATCATGTTCGTTATAATCCGTCCAAAGTGAACTGGAAAGGGTCTCAATATGTTTAAGTCCAAGCTCCTTCAAGAGTTCAAAACTCTGGCTGTTCTTTAATTCCGGATCTTTTTCTATCGTGATAAATTCTTGCATCTTCAATTCCTTTCTTAGTGGGTAATTCTGGAAAATTTCTTTCTCGCTATTGGTCCTTCATGATATAGGCTAGTGTATAAAATAATGGTCTGTTATCCAGTGCGCTTGGTGTTGATGGGAGTCCTTGATTTCTTCCATCTCCTACCTTACCAGAAAAATTGGCATTCGTATGTGTGTGACTTGCTGAACTAACTGTGGCAGTTGCTACATGACCATTGACTGTTTCTTGATAAACAGGAAAGGCACTTTGTATAAGAACTTTGGCATCATTTCTTATCGCATTTGTGGAATGTGAATGAGCCCCACTACTTGCAATACTTACGTTAGCTCCGTTCGAACTTGAACTTTTCACATCATGACTATGTCGTGGAATGTTTTCTTTTCC
>Ga0316205_10003912_pt1 | contig 13563 bp, 15 predicted proteins | sample 3monthpyrite_MG_FD_204941 | JGI IMG/M metagenome (GOLD analysis project Ga0316205, IMG submission 204941) | Microbial mat bacterial communities from mineral coupon in-situ incubated in ocean water Damariscotta River, Maine, United States -... | ecosystem: Environmental > Aquatic > Marine >... | reverse complement strand
GGCCACGTGGGGTCGGGGCGTCAGCGTTCAATGACACATCGCGAGGTCTTTGGGTAAGCGGTGACTACTGGTTTGACATCGATGCGGCAGAGGCGGCGGTCGATTTCTTTCCGCGATACCTGTGTTTCACCTCGGGCGAGTGGGCAGGCAGGCCATTCACGTTGGAGGATTGGCAGGCCGATGACATCATTCGCCCGCTCTTCGGCTGGAAGCGAGCGGACGGAACGCGGCGCTATCGGCGCTGCTATGTCTGGGTGCCGCGCAAGAACGGCAAGACAGAGCTGGGGGCCGGGATCGCCCTGCTGATGCTGGTGGGTGACGGGGAACAAGGCGGAGAGGTCTATTCCATTGCCGCCGACAAGGACCAGGCAGCAATCGTGTTCAACAAGGCCACAGCGATGGTGGGCAAGTCGGAGGAACTGCTGGATGAACTGGTTTGCTTGAAGACGGCGATTTATTGCAGCGCACTAAACGCTTCCTTCAAACCTCTGTCGGGTTCGGGCAAAGGCAAGCACGGTATGGCTGCGAGCGGCCTAATCGGAGATGAGATTCACGAGTGGCAAAGCGGTGATCTATACCAGTTTATGCACGATTCCGAAGGAAACCGTCGACAGCCGATGGAATTTTTGATTTCAACTGCCGGGAAAAAGGGCGGTTACGGCGCTGAAATCTACGATGAGTGCGAAAAGATCTGCGATGGGGTGATCGACGATCCCGAAACGCTGGTCGTGATCTACGCGGCAGACCACGAAAAAGACGATTGGACAGAGGAATCCACATGGTTCAAGGCCAATCCGAACCTTGGCGTCTCGAAAAAACTGGACACGATGCGCGCTGATGCAAGGCGCGCGATGCAATCACCCCGGCTGGAAAACAGCTTTAAGGCCTATCACCTGAATATCTGGTCGGAACAGGCGGTGCGCTGGCTGCCGATTGATATGGCGGATGACACCGGACGGCGGTTCGGGTGGAAATACTGCGCCGGGCCGATCGGATGGAAAGACCTGGAATTCGCCTTGTCGGGCAAGCGGTGCTTTTCCGGCATCGACCTGTCGTCGATCAACGACCTCACTGCTCTGGTTCACTGGTTCCCTGTCCAGATGGGGTTGGACGTTCCGGCGGTCGTCGCGCGGTTCTTCAAGCCAGAGGATCTGATCAGAGAGCATAGCAAGCGCGACAAGCTGCCCTATGACAGGTGGGTCAAACAGGGGGCTTTGATGGCCACGCCGGGGAACGTTGTGGATTATGCTTTCCTGAAGAAGTCGCTCTACGATGATGCCGAACGGTTCGAGATCCAGAACATCGGCGTCGACCGCTACAACGCAACGCAGACGACAATCGAGATCGCGCAGGAAGGTCTGCCAATCGAGTATTTCCAGCAGGGGTTCATCTCGATGTCGCCGCCAGCGAAGGAACTGGAACGGCTGGTGATTTCTAATGCGCTTCACCATGGCGATCATCCGGTGCTGGACCGGCATGCGAAAGTCGTGGCGGTCGATACCGATCCTGCGGGCAACATCAAGCCGACAAAGGCAAAATCGACACAACGGATCGACGGTGTGGTGGCGCTGGTCAACGCGATTGGCGTGGCATCGAAAGACGAAGGCGATGCTGGCAAGCTGACCAGCGACAAGATTATTCAACGAGGTGGCCTGATATGAACGACCCTGATCCGATCAAACAGCGGGCCCCATGGATCGACCGCCGCGACATCGTCGGCATGATCGGCCTCGGGCTGCTCGGCTACGGCGCATGGCTGGTATATCCGCCTGCGGGGTTCATTACTCCGGGCATGATCCTGGCGGGTGTGGCGGTCTTCGGGGTGCGGAGCTAATGGGTTTCCTGTCGTCGCTTGCGTCCGGGCGCGGGTCTGCTGCCGAGACACGCAGCGCGGTTGATCCCAAGCATCCGCGAGACCCGATGCTGGCCGAGATGTTCGGCGACCCGACCCAGATTTCCGTCACGCCCCAATCGGCGATGCGGGTCACGGCGGTTTATGCCTGCGTGTCGTTGATTGCCGAGACGCTGGCGGCGCTGCCTCTGCATGTCTACAAGCGCGAACGGGACAAGAAGACCGGAGTCGAAAGCAGGGTCAAGATGACCGGCCATCCGCTCTATGCGTTGCTGCACGATATGCCGGTGGGCGGCATGACATCGTTCGAATGGCGGGAAATGGGGATTTCGCACACCGCCCTGCGCGGCGACAGCTATGCCCGGATCATCACCGGGCGTGGTGGGAAGATATCTGAACTGCCGCCGATCCTGCCGGACCATATTCAACCGTTTCGGAACCGAAAGGGCCGGATCATGTATCGCTGGTGGGAGGATGGTCGCGGACCGACGCGGATCCTGTTCGATGATGAAGTGCTGCGGATACCGCACAAGATGCTGGATGGCGTCAACAGCATGTCGCCGATTGCGACCCATCGTCAGACGATTGGAAATGCCCTGTCGGCAAGCCAATTTATGCGGTCTTTTTATGCGAATTCGGCGCAGCCAAAGGGCGCGCTGATGTCCGAGCAGCCCTTGACCGACGAGGCGGCTCTGGCGTTGCGCAAAAGCTGGGAGGATCGGCACCAGGGGCCGGAGAATGCGGGGCGGGTGGCGATTTTTGACGGCGGTCTGAAATGGGAATCCATCGGCATGACGATGGAGGACGCGCAGTATCTGGAGCTGCAGAAGTTCAGTGTCAGTGATGTTGCCCGTATCTACCTGGTTCCGCCACACAAGATTGGCGAAATGGGTGCCGCAACCTTCTCGAATATCGAGCAACAGGCCATCGAATTCGTAGTAGACACCATTCTGCGTTGGGTGCGCCGGATCGAGATGCGCTACAATGCCTACCTGCTTTCGGCGTCAGACCGGGCGGCCGGTGTCTATATCGCTTTCGACATGAAAGGGCTTATGCGCGGAGACGCGACTTCGCGCGCCAATTTCTATCGCGCCCTGTTCTATATCGGCGCTGTGAACCCCAACGAAATCCGGCGCGCCGAAGATATGAACCCATACGAGGGTGGCGACAGTTTTTATGTGCAGGGGGCCACGACGCCCATAGCCAGCCTCGACTCAATGACGGGTGCAGGTGGTGACATGCAAACGCTTGATGCCGCGATGAAAGACACGATTGAAAAGATCGTCAATTCCGCCCTCGCCGGTCGGGATATTGAAGCCGGTCCCACGGCATAACAAAGCAAAGAGAGGGTCAAGATGGCTGATCATCTGAAAGACATCACCGGTGCCGAGCGCCGTTTCTATTCCTGCCCGGACATTGAATTGCGTGCCGTCGATGGTGAAGGGGAAGCGCAGGTTTTGGTGGGGTATGCGGCGCTGTTCGATGAGCTGTCTGAGGATCTTGGTGGGTTCCGCGAACGCATTGCGCCGGGCGCGTTTGCCAAATCGCTCGGCGGCGATGTCCGGGCACTGTTCAATCATGATGCCAACCTGATCATTGGCCGAACCCGGTCGAAGACGCTGGCGGTCTCGGAAGACCAGCGCGGTTTGCGAGTTGAAATCACCTTGCCCAACACATCTGTCGCGCGGGACCTGATGGAATCGGTAAAGGTCGGCAATGTCGACCAGATGTCCTTCGGCTTTCGCACGCGCGCTGACAACTGGGAAGACATTGAAGGCAAGATTGTCCGGACGCTGATCGAGGTGGAGCTGCTGGATGTCTCGCCGGTGACTTTCCCGGCCTATCCTCAAACCGAAATTGCCAAACGGTCGATGGCCGATTGGACTGCTGAGCACGCGCCCGCCGTGCCCGACTATTGCGATGAGCGTCGTCGACTGGACCTGATCGCACTCTAAGCCCTGTCCGCAGGGCATCCCTGAAACCGAAGATCGGAAAGCCCCGCTTGCGGGATCTATCGGGGTGGCGTGGTGCCGCCCCCTGAAAAGAGGAACTCGATTATGACCCTGAAGGAAATGCGTGAGAAACGCGCCAAGCTGATCAAGGATGCCCGCGCGCTTCTGGATGCGGCGGCTGCTGAAAAGCGGTCGATGACCGACGATGAAAGCAAGAGCTATGACAAGCTCTTTGCGGACGCTGATGAATTGCGCGCCTCCATCGACCGCGAAGAACGGCAGCGCGAAGCTGAACGTGAGCTGGCCGAGAACCTGGAGCAGGACGAAGAGCGCAATGCAAATGCAGGCGGTGATCGGGGCGAAGGCCGGGGCCGCACGGATGCGGTTCTGGCATCGTTCCGCAGCTGGTTGACCTTTGGAGCTGGTGAGGCATCGCAGGAATTCCGCGATCTGTCGGCTGGTGTGAATACCGAGGGCGGGTTCCTGGTGACGCCGGAGACCTTCGTGAACCAGCTGATCAAGGCAATGGATGACGCTGTAATCATCCGTGCCCTGGCAAATGTCATCCCGATGACCAATGCCGCCTCCATCGGCATGCCGAGCCTCGATTCCGATCCGGGTGATGCCGATTGGACCACCGAACTGGGCACTGGTTCGAATGATGATGCGATGCGTTTTGGCAAGCGCGTGATGCAGCCGCATCCGATGGCAAAGCGGATCAAAGTTTCGCAGCAGCTGCTCCGCACCTCTGCCCTGCCTGCCGAGGCGATTGTGCGCCAGCGTCTGGCCTACAAGTTCGGCGTGACGCAGGAAAAAGCCTATATGATCGGCAACGGCGACAAGAAGCCGCTTGGCCTGTTCATGGCCTCGAATGACGGCATCCCCACATCGCGCGACGTCTCGGAAGACAACACTACAACCGCGATCACGGCGGACGGCCTGATCAATACCAAGTACAGCCTCAAGGCGGGCTATTGGCAGAATGCGAACTGGCTGTTCCACCGCGACGTTGTCAAGGAGATTGCCAAGCTGAAAGGCACCGATGGCCAGTATCTGTGGCGCGAAAGCGTGCGTGACGGTGAGCCGGATCGCCTGTTGGGTCGCCCGGTCCAGATGTCCGAGTTTTCCCCCAACACCATGACCTCAGGTCAGTATGTCGGCCTGTTGGGCGATTTCAGCCACTACTGGATCCTTGATTCCCTGAACTTGCAGCTCCAGCGCTTGGTGGAACTCTATGCCGAGACCAATCAGATCGGCTTTATCGGTCGCTATGAGGGTGACGGTGCACCGGTTCTGGCTGAGGCATTCGCGCGGGTCCAGTTGGGGTAACCCATCGGCCATCGTAGAGACTGACGCGGGCCGTCGCGGCCCGCGTTCCCCTTCTTTCTTTTCGATTTCCAACCCAATGAGGTATGAAAATGAGCCCGACACTTTTGAACACGACTGGCCCTGCCTGGATGGCAGCTGCGGTCGTCGCAGGTGCTGCTATCGATGACGATTCCGCCATCATCGATATGGCCGGATTCGAAGGCGTGATCCTGATGACCACCATCGAGGACTCGGTCGATACCGGGGTCGCAACGCTCACGGTCGAACAGAACGTGGTCAACTCCGCCACTGGCATGGCCGCGCTTGCCGGGGCAGTGGCCACGCTGATCAGCGCCGCCGATGACGATCTGAACGGCAAGTTGCTCGTCGTCGATGTCTACCGTCCTGCAGAACGCTATCTGCGCGTCAATCGTGCATCGGCGACGGCCAATATCGCCTACGGTCCGGTGATCGCCGTCCGGTATGGCGCGCGCAAGCTGCCGGTGGATGCCGCAACGGCCGGTGCGCTGACATCGATTACATCGCCCGCCGAGGCCTGAACCGCCTCTCACTGATTTTCCACAACTTTGAAGGACTGAGACAATGGATGTGACAATGCACACCATCAAGGCCGGGCCGGATGGGTGCGCCGATGCAGGCGCAACCATCAGCCTGTCTGATGCTGAGGCCAAGCGGCTGATCAAGGGAAAGTTCGCCGTAGAGGCGACACGGCCCGTGCGCGAAACCGCGATGATCGATCCTGCTGGTCAGGAACGGGCCGAACGTGAGCAAGCAAAGGCCCGTGCCGAGGCCGAGGCGGCGAAAGAAGCAGTGCGCAAGAGTGCCGCGTCGGTTGGCCAGGCACTGGAAAGCATCGATCCCACGGATGACGAAGACTGGACCGCAGCGGGCAAGCCCGCGATGGACCGGGTGAAGGAGCTTACGGGCAGCACCACGCTGACGCGCGCCGAGTTGGAGGCGCTCTACCCAGACTTCGCCCGACCCGTCGCCGTGTCGGCGACGGGCGCGCCAGCCGAGGCCGCAAAAGCAACATCGGAACCGGCACCAGCGGGTTCCAGTGCTGCGCGTTCCAATCGCCCCTGATCGGCAAAGAGGGAGGGACGCCCGGTGACCTACATGACATCCGTCAGAAACGCCGAACCGGGCGTCGATCTGATCACAACCGCACAGGCCAAGCGGTGGGTGCGCCGTGATGATGATGACGACGTTGAAGACATCGATCTGTTGATCGCCTCTGCGATGTCGCATCTCGATGGCATCGATGGAATTCTTCGCCGCGCGCTGATCAATCAGGAATGGATCGATGTCTGGAACGGTTTCCCCGTTGGTGATCGCCTGCCGTTGGCGTTGGCACCTGTCAGCGCGGTATCGAGCGTCAGCTATTCTGACGAGAATAATTCGCCGCAAACATTGGCCTCGGGCACCTATTCGCTGCATCGGGATTTTTCCGGTTCCTATCTGCGACTGGCCTCGGGGGGATCATGGCCCGCCACCTATGAACGCGACGACGCGGTGACCGTTACCTACACAGCTGGATATGGTGCGGGCGCAACTGATGTTCCTGCCGAAATCCGGTTGGCGGCGCGGGAGCTGATCTTGGACTGGTACGGCTCTGAGGGCGATCGGCCTGAATCCTTGCCTGCGGCAATCATGACAAAGCTACGGCGGTTCATCCGCCCGCATTTCTGAGGTCATCATGGGCGCGAGAAAACTTGATCGGCGTATTCAGTTTCGCCGTTACACGGAAGTGGATGACGGTTTTTCGAAGGTAGAGAACTGGGCGGACCACGGCAGCCCCGTTTGGGCCTCAAAGCAGGACGTAAGCGACGGAGAGCGGGTACGTGGAGCGGAGGTTTCGGCCATGTTAACCGCGCGCTTTGTGATCCGGTCTTCGGTATTTGCGCGCGATCTGACCGCCAAGGATGCGCTGACTTATAGGGGGGTCATATACGAGATCTTCGGCATCAAAGAGATTGGTCGGAATAAATGGCTTGAGATCACGTCGGGCGCGGAGGTTAGCAATGGCAACGGTTAGGCTTGATGGCTTTGCAGCTTTGGAAAAAGAACTCGAAAAGCTGTCAAAGGCCGCTGGCAAGGGCGTGTTGCGGCGGTCTTTGAAAAAAGCTGCGACGCCAGTTGCAGAAGCGGCGAACGCAATGGCCCCGACCGGCGAAACTGGTGAATATGCTAAGTCATTCAAATACGGCACACGGCTGAACAAGCGACAGGCGGGCCTGCATCGCAAGATGTTCCGCGACGATCGCGCGGCGGTCGAGGGATTTGTCGGCACGAATGATCCGGCTGGTGTCCAGCAGGAATTTGGCAACGTCAACCACGGCCCGCAACCCGCATTGCGGCCTGCATGGGATCAGGAAGCAATGCCAACGCTGGACCGTCTTGGCAAAGAGCTTTGGAAAGAGTTTCAAAAATCACTGGCGCGGGCTGAGCGCAAGGCGGCGCGGCAGGCGAGGGGCTGAATCGAAATGGAAGAAGCAATTCGCGCCCTGCTGTTGGCTGACAGTGGGGTTTCCGGTCATGTCGGCGGTAACGTCAACTTCGGAACGCACCCGCAAGGCAAGCCATTCCCGGCAATCGTGCTGAACACGGTCAGCGATGCGGAGGGATACACCTTGAGTGGCCCAAACGGCGTCACACAGGCGCGCGTGCAGGCCGATTGCTACGCGGACACCTACGGGGCCGCGAAACTATTGTCTCGGGCCGTCAGGTCGCTTCTGAGCGGTTATTCCGGCGGCGCGTTTCAGGGCGTCTTTCACGTTGGAACACGTGATGGGCGTGAGGGCGGATCGAATGAAGCGGAGCGGCCCTACCGCGTTTCAATGGACTTCATGGTCCACTTCAACACAATCTAGGAGGCTCCTATGAGCAATCAAATCATCGCCTACGGGGCCACCGTAGAGCGTTCCGCCGACAATATCACCTGGGCCGAGATCCCCGAATGCAAGGGCGTGGCTATCCCGGCAGTCGAAACCGACTATCAGGACGCAACGTCTCTGGACAGCCCGAATGGGTTCAAGGAATACGTCAAGGGGATGAAGGATGCCGGCGTTATCAGCGTCCCGGCAGGCTACACGGCGGTCGGTTATGAGCAGCAGTTGGCAGATCAGGCTCTGGCTACCGCTATCTATTACCGCTGCACCCTCAAGCCGCAGCCGGACCAATCTACCGGCGACGTGTTTACGTTTCGGGGGTTCCCGACGCCCGAGGTCGAGGGCAACGACGTTGGGGCGTTGATCGGCATGAATGTCAACATCCGCACAACCGGCGACGTGACCTGGGTGAAAGGCACCGCGATCTAATGAACAGTAAGCGCGGCGGCGTAACGCTTACGGCAGATGGCGTGGAATACGTGGTCAAGATCAGCACCAATGCGATGGTGCGATATCAGGATCATACCGGTGAATCGTTTCTTGATGGGATTGCGGCACTGCAAGAGCATCAAGGCGACATTCGCCGGATACGCGACCTTTTCTGGGCCGGTGTGTCGCACATCGAGGGCATGACGCCAGAAAAGGCCGGTGACATCATGGACGAAGCTGGGTTCGCCGCCGCCCTTGAAAAGGTTTCTGAGGCCGCCGCTCTGGCATTTCCACCGGCAAAGGAACCGGCGGGAAACGTGAAGGCGGGGCGACCCGCCAAGGCCAAGTAACCGACTTTGTTGAGCACCTTCTTGGCGCGTGGTTGGATGCGCGCCAAGATTACGACCGCTTCTGGGACAAAACGCCCGCTGAAATCACACGGATCTTGGAGGCTGCCATTCGGCGCGATGAGCGCGATCATGAAGAAGCGCGAATTCGGAACTACGAACTGGCAAATCTGGTTGCCTTTGCGCATCACGATCCGAAAAGGATGCCGGAATACAAGCCGATCACCAGCAAACCAGTGGCTATGTCAGATGAGGCTCAACAGGCAAGGGCGCGCGGGGCGTTCATTGCTTTGGCGCTGCGGTCTAAGGGGTGATCTCTTCGATCCCGCTAAAGGTCAGGCTATCGCCGTTTCGCTCTGCGGTGCAGCGATAGCCGCCTAACACCGGGTTGCCGAGGGCGTTGTTTGCCCGAAAAACTGCAGTGACGATGAGGGTGCGCCCATCGTCCTGCACGGGCCATCTTTGGAACCAACCATCGTCGAACATTCCCCATTGGGCGGATGACGGGTCATGTAGGACGGCTTCGATGCGGTCCTTGCAGGCGTAGCGCAGGCTTCCTGCATCGCGTTCTTCGGCTGAAATCTCAGGGCGTGGCGGGTTCAAATCGTCTGATGTCCAGGACCACCAAAGGATAGGTCCGATGACAACGATTGAGATAACCGACAGCACAAGTTTTGTGTTTTCTTTCAACTTCTCAGCCTCTTTCTAAGGGAGCAAACATGCCCGCATCGGTTATCGGATCACTGAGGGTCAATCTTGGCCTCGATAGTGCGCAATTTGCAAGGGGCGCACGTGGTCTGGATGCGCCTCTGCGCCGGATGCGCCGTCAGTTCTTGGCCGTTGCCGGGATTGCGACCGCAATGGGCACCGCGCTGGCGGCGGCAGCGATTGCGGGCGCGAGACAGATTGACGAAGCGGCAAAATCCGCCCGGCGATTGGATGCGTCGATTGGTGGGTTTCGGGCGCTGGAATTAGCGGCGGATGAGGCGGGCGTGAGCCTGTCTGGCCTGACCAATGACATTCAGACGATGAACCGCGAGATTGCCAGCATCGGGATCAGCGGCAACGGCCAGCGGGCGCTGGATGCACTAGGGATTTCGGTGGCACAGCTTGAGGGGTTGGACGCTGACGCAAAGCTGGCCCTGATTGCCGATCAGGTGCAGGCGCTTGGCTTGGATGCAGGCGAGACGACCGCCATTCTGCGCGATCTCGGTGTTCGCAATCGAGAAATGGCGCTGTTGGTTTTGCAGGGCGGCGATGCGATCCGGCAGGCTCGCGCTGATATTGAGGAATACGGGCTTGCGCTCGATGACGTGGATGCCGCCCGGATCGAAGCCGCGAATGACTCGATGGGTCGACTTGGGCTGATAACACAATATGCGGGCCAGCAGATCGCCCTCGCGCTGGTCCCGGCGATGGGGCGCATGGCGGATGCCATGACCAACGGCCTGCGGGCCGGAGAGACCCTGCGCGCGGTAATGGATGGGCTGATCGGCAGCCTTGGGCGGATCGCCAGCTACGTGGCTGCGGCTGTTGCCGGATTTGGGGTGCGCTATGTGGTTGCTCTCATTGCCGCGCGCATTGCGACTTTTTCGCTGTCCGGCGCGCTCGTGGTGTTGCGCGGCGCGTTGATCCGCACCGGGATAGGTGTCCTCGTTGTGGCGGCGGGCGAGGCGATCTACCAGTTTTCCAGGCTTGTCACCGCGACCGGCGGCGTCGGGGCCGCGCTGGAATTGATGGGCAACGTTGCCAATGAGGTATTGACCGAACGACTTCCAATGGCGGCGCGGGCCGGTGTATTGCGAATGCGGGCTTGGTGGCTTGGCATGAAGGGGGACTTCATCCGGGCCGTGATCGACATGCAGGCGACGCTTTTTGGCTTCCTTGGCGATGCGTCCCGCGCGACCCAATCCATTCCTATGGTTGGTCCGGCACTGTCGGGTGGGTTTGCACAGGCGGCACAGGCCATGTCCGAGTCCGGCGATCAGATGATTGCGACCATTGATCGTCTGAGTTCTTCGAGTGACGCGCTCCTTTCTCAATCCGATGCTTTGCGCGACATGGCCACTGCGCCGCTCGAAAGCCTGCAAATTCTCCGCGATGGTGTTGCCGAAATCAGCCAAGAGGGCGAGACAGCAGAAGAGATCGCAGCGCGGATGGCGGCAGCGCTGGACAATTTGGAGGGGGCCGCAAGCGGTGCGGCAGGGGCTGCTGGCAGTCTTGCGGAAAACCTAAACGAGGCCACGACCTTCGGCGAGGGCTTTGCCGAGGCTCTGGAAAAGGGCGCGCGCACGGCGGTGGATATGGGCCGCGAATTGGGCGGCGCACTCCTGCGCGGTATCGGCAGCGTATCCGACGCATTTGCTGAATTTGTCGTGCGCGGGTTCAAGGACTTCAAGGGTTTTGCGCAGTCTGTTTTGGACACGTTCAAGCAGCTCCTGGTACAGATGATCAGCATGGCCGTGCGCAACCGGATCATGATTGGCCTTGGGATTTCGGGCGGCGGCGTGGCCGGGGCAGGTCAGGCTATTGCGGGCGGAGCCGGGGGCGGGGGTGGCTTACTCGGCGGACTGTTCGGCGGTGGTGGAGGTGGCTTCCTTGGCTCTTTCGGGTCCACAGGCGGCATTCTCGGCATGGGTGGCCTTGGCGGCGGCACGGGTCTACTCGGCGGACTTGGCAACGCGATCAGCGGCGGGCTTGGCAATATTTTCAACATCGGCGCGAATGTGGCTGCTGCTGGTGGCGGCTTCGCCGCAACACTTGGCGCGGCCATTCCAGTCATCGGTATTGCGGCGGCTGCATTCGCTCTGTTCCGCACTCGGACAAAACAGGTGGATAACGGCATCCGCGCGACCGTTGATGAGATGGGCACGCTGGTTGAGCAGTTCAAAATCATCAAGAAGGTGCGCGCCTTCGGCGGGCGCTCCTATCGCACATATTATTCAGATGCCGATGACGAAACGCGCGACTTTGTAACATCCACAATCGACCGGCTGCGCGATGGCGTGACTGCGGCGGCTGACGTTCTTGGCTTCGGTGCTGATACCTTCGCAGGCTTCGCCAAGGAAATGCGCGTCAGTTTTTACGGCATGGATGACGACGAGGCGCAGGCCGCACTGGCCGACGCCCTGGGCGGCGTTTCGGATGCCATGGCAGACATGATCCCCGGCCTGGCCGACTGGCGGCGCGAGACAGAAACCAGCACCGACACGCTGAACCGGCTGGCTGGCGGGCTAGTTGCCGCGAACGACGCCTTCGATCTGTTGGGGTTCCGACTTTACGACATATCACTTGCAGGCGGCGACGCGGCGTCGGCCTTTGTGGAACTGTTCGGCACCATAGAAGACTTCCAGACCGCGACAGGTTCCTATTACCAGAACTTCTACACCGAGGCAGAGCGCGCGGCAAAGGCAACGGAGCGCCTGACTGCTCAGTTGCTGGCCCTGGGCGTCGATGGACTGCCCGCGTCCCGCGCGGCCTACCGGGCGCTTGTGGACGAGGCCAAGGCATTTGGTGACGACGATCTTACTGCGTCGCTGATGAAGCTGGCCCCCGCTTTTGCCTCCATCACCGGACAAGCCAACGCGCTGGCTGACATGTTTGGGCAAAACGCTCTGTTCAGAACCCGCGCCGACCAAATCTACGCCGCTACATCAGGTGGCTACACCAAATCGATTGCGCAGGTTCAGCAAGAACAGGGCGCTGAAATGACCGACCTGCTGCGAGAGGTGGTCAGGGCGATCCGCGAGGGCGATATCAACAACGCGCGGATCAACACGAAAATTCTGGCGATCCAAGAGCGCCTGGATCTGGAGCCGACGGCATGAGGGCAATCCTTCCGATCACCGTGACCGAGGCCAAATTGACCGCAACAAACGTGGCGGAAAATGACTACGCGGTGTGGGCCATCGGCACGACTTACGCGCGCGGTGATTTCTGCATCAGCACCACAACGCACACGGTCTACCGATCTCTGACCGACAGTAATCTTGGCAACGACCCGGACGCCGAGATTGCGGCGCTTGCTGACCCGCTTATCGACGACCCGAACCCGGTGAACTGGCAAATCATCAGCGCCACCAATCGTTGGAAAATGTTCGACGGTAAGCCGTCCAATCTTTGCACGAATGCAGAATCCATCACGCTCACGATTGAGCCAGGACAATTCGTCGGCGGGGTCGGTTTTTTCGAGATTACCGCCGAGACCGTTCAGCTTGATATTGTCGATCCTGTGGAAGGCATCGTCTATACAAAAACGGTCGACATGCAGGATGAAAGCGTGGTGACCGACTGGTATAGCTACTATTTTGAAGATATTGTCACGTTGAACGAATTGGTGATGCTTGATCTGCCACCGTATTCCAATGCCGAATACCAGATCACGATCACCAATACCGGCGGCACTGCGAAAGTAGGGCAAATAGCAATTGGGCCGATTTGGGAAATAGGCACGACGCTAATTCCAAACTTGAGCGTCTCCGGCTTGGATTTTTCATTCGTCCAGAATGATGAGTTTGGGGATCTTGTGACGGTCAAACGTGAAGCGACCCAACTCAACACGTTCGACATCCTCATTCCAAGCACCGATCTTTTCGGGTTCGCGCGCCGCATGAAAGACCTTCGCGGCGGCAGTTTGGCGGTTTGGATCGGCAATGACGACTCGCGCCTGCGCACCATCAATTTCGGCTTTTCGCGCGATTGGCGGAATGTCTACAGCACCCGTGACATATCGGTTGTGTCCCTGCAAATCCAAGGAGTTGTCTGAT
>Ga0316205_10003911_pt1 | contig 13564 bp, 7 predicted proteins | sample 3monthpyrite_MG_FD_204941 | JGI IMG/M metagenome (GOLD analysis project Ga0316205, IMG submission 204941) | Microbial mat bacterial communities from mineral coupon in-situ incubated in ocean water Damariscotta River, Maine, United States -... | ecosystem: Environmental > Aquatic > Marine >... | reverse complement strand
AATCAAACAGCAAATTTTGCGATGGAATCAAACAGCAAATTATTGATAACTCTCAAGGTGGTGCCATGCAAAATTTGGTTGCCACGGATATTTTTAAAGGCATACGCTATCCAATACCTCCTTCTGACGAGCAAGAAAAAATCGCCAACTTCCTCGACCACGAAACCGTCAAAATCGACACCCTGATCGAAAAACAACAACAGCTGATCAAACTGCTAAAAGAAAAACGCCAGGCCGTGATAAGCCATATTGTCACCAAAGGGCTTAATCCCGATGCGCCAATGCGTGATTCGGGTGTTGAGTGGTTGGGGGAAGTGCCGGCGCAGTGGGATGTAAGCAAGTTTGGCTATATTTCTCAGGTTGTTCGTGGTGGTTCACCAAGACCGGCAGGCGATCCAACACTTTTTAATGGAGACTATTCTCCCTGGGTAACTGTGGCTGAAATTACAAAAGATGATGAAATCTATCTGACCGAGACAGAAACCTTTTTGACAAAGAAAGGTAGTGATCAATGCCGAGTTTTTAAATCTGGCACGTTGTTGCTGTCAAATAGCGGAGCAACATTAGGTGTGCCTGCGATATTAAGGATTGACGCTAACGCAAACGATGGTGTGGTTGGTTTCGAGAGTCTAAAACTAAACCATGAGTTTGCTTACTATTATCTTTCAAGTCTCACTGATAATTTGCGTGAAAGGATTAATCAGGGGTCAGGTCAGCCAAATTTAAATACTGACATAGTTAAAGATATATCTATTCCTATTCCTCCAGAAGCTGAAGTTGAGGCTATCGTAGATTCGATTAGAACAAATCGAGTACATTTCAAGAAGCTAGAAGAAAAAGCGGTTTCTGGTATTGAACTATTAAAAGAACGCCGCACAGCTCTAATTTCCGCAGCGGTTACTGGAAAAATAGATGTTAGAAACAGTGTCGACCAAGTGTAGCTTTATTAATATAAGAAAATGCTAAGTGGTCGATCGGCCACTTAATGAAAAATTTGATTTTAGCGAATAATATATAAGGAATCTAAAAGTGACTGGATTGAGCACTGTCTATAGGGAAAGAAGCAACTTTATTATACTCGGGCTGACAGGCAGAACCGGTTCAGGTTGCACAGAGATTGCATCTTTATTGGAAAAAGAATTTGTCGATTTTAATCCACCTAAACCAAAATACTCTGATTTTACTAACGATGAGGAACGAAAATATCGTGTTGTTTATGAGTTTTTGAATGAAAGCTGGAAACCCTACCATTACATTAGAATGAGTCATGTAATTTCGACGTTTTTGCTTGAATTGCCTTTTAAAATATTTGTAGAGTTGTATAAGTCTGTAAATCATATAAATGACGAAGAGAGTACTCGAGTTAATGGGTTAGGAGAACGGTATGATTTATTTAAGAAGAAAAGGAAGAAAGCTAAAGAAAATGCCCAGGATAAAAATAGTGGTTTATATAATGCAACAGATTATAAATTCTATTTTGAAGAGCTTCCCAAAGAAATTGACTACCTGAAGAAAATTCTAGATTTAATTAAACCCGGATCTTTTACTAACTTTTTCCAATTCATAGGCAATAATATTAGGAAGTCTGGACGAGCTGATTGCACTGAGTATGACCATGAAAAAATCTACATGTTTTCCCAGCGTGCAAATATGTTTGTTAAGTTGTTAAGGGACAAATCATTAACAACTAAAGAGCAAGTGTTTGTTGTTTTAGACGCTATTAGGAATCCCTACGAGGCTTTGTTTTTTAAAGAACGCTACCCTAACTTTTATTTAATGTCAGTATCCGTCGATAATGAAACAAGATTTAACCGATTGTTAAATCAACGAGGTATGTCTAAAGATAAAATAGAAAAACTAGATAAAAAAGAAAGCCCTGAAAAATTACCTGGAGAGAACTGTTTTTGGTCACTAGATGTTCCAAGGTGCATTGAAATATCCGATGTTCATTTGTTTAATTCAGATGATGGATGTACGTTTAAATTAGTCAAAACACAATTAGTGAAATATCTAGCTTTAATAATGCACCCTGGCCTCATAACACCTTCAAAAGATGAAAGGTGTATGCAGTTTGCTTATAACGCTAAATTAAACTCTGGTTGCATTTCTAGGCAGGTCGGTGCTGTTGTGACAGATTCAACGGGTGCAGTTAAAGCAATTGGTTGGAATAATGTCCCGCAAGGTCAAACACCCTGCAACTTACGAAAAGTAAGTGATTTACTACAGAATGAGGACGATAAGGCATTTAGTAAGTTTGAGAAGGAAGACTCTAAATTCATGAATAAGGCAAAATTAATATACAAAGAACCTAGGCAAAGGTTTTCTGGAAAACCTATATCATTTTGTTTTAAAGATATTAAAAACTCGATTGATGGAGAAAAAAACCAGATTCATACAAGAGCTCTTCATGCCGAAGAAAATGCATTTTTGCAAATATCTAAGCATGGCGGTATGTCTATTCAAGGTGGGACTTTGTATACAACGGCGAGTCCCTGTGAACTTTGTTCGAAAAAAGCTTATCAATTGGGCATTAAAGACATTGTATATATAGATCCTTACCCCGGGATAGCAAATGATCATATTCTTCAATCAGGTAGTAAGCCGCCTTTAACAAATTTGTTTTATGGAGCTATCGGGCGAGCTTATCAACAATTATTTGAGTCAATAATGCCGTATAAGAACGAGCTACAAATAGGGTTGGATTTAAAAATTCCCAATAAAAAAAAGATTATGAAAAGTGAAAACGAGGATTTAAAACTTAGAATAATTGAATTGGAGCAAGAGGTCGAAGCTCTCAAAATGGAAGGTAATGAATAATGGCATATTACGGCGGCGATAAGTCAACAGAGTACGTATTTCAAAACGACATGATTGCCCAATTACTTGCAAATGGCTGGTTACTTGGCGAACCAGGTAGCTATAACCGTGAGCTTGCTTTGCATGAAGAAGATGTTTTAGGTTTTATCAAAGATAGCCAAGATGAACAATGGCAAAAATTTAAAGCACTTTATCCGAGCAACGCTGAGCAGAAGTTTTTAGAACGTGTCGCTTCACAACTCAATAAAGTCGACCCCAATGCCGCTAATAAAGAAATGCGAACCTTTGGCACTTTAGGCGTTTTACGCCATGAACTGCGTGATCGTGGTACACGTTTCAGTTTATGCCAATTTAAACCCGAACATGATTTAAACCCGGATACCTTAGCGCGTTACAAAAAGAACCGTTTACGGGTTGTGCCGGAGTTAGTGTATTCACCGTGGGCAACCGATGAGCATGAAGCGGAAACAGGTGTACGAGCTAAGAAATGGCGAATAGATTTGGTGTTGTTTGTAAACGGTTTACCAATTGCCACTTTAGAACTAAAGTCAGAATTTAAACAAGCCGTCGAAAATGCCGTTAAACAATACAAAACTACTCGTTTCGCTATCGACCCAATCACCAAAAAGCCTGAACCATTATTAACCTTTAAGCGCGGCGCGCTGGTGCATTTTGCCGTTAGCCAATATGAAGTGTATATGTGTACTCGTTTGGAAGGCCAAGACAGCTATTTTCTGCCCTTTAACAAAGGCACCAAAGACGGTGGCGCTGGTAACGAGGTTCCTGCAGATATTAATCAATACGCCACGGACTATTTATGGAACGAAGTTTTACTGCCCGACAACCTGCTAAATATTCTTGCTCGTTTTGTGCATCTACAAATTGAAGAAAAAGAAACTTGGGAAGGGCGCAAGTACAAAAAAGAAACTATGATCTTTCCTCGTTATCACCAATGGGATGTGGTCAATAAATTAGTCAATGCCGCCCGTCTTGAAGGCCCCGGTCATAAGTACTTAATCCAACATAGCGCCGGTTCAGGTAAGTCGAACTCCATCGCCTGGTCAGCTCATCAGCTATCATCGCTGTATGATGAAAAGGGCAACAAACAATTTGTTTCAGTCATCATCGTCACCGACAGAACCGTACTCGATGATCAACTGCAAGACACCATTTACCAGTTTGAACATACCGATGGTGTTGTAGGGCGTATTAATCGCAATGAAGGCGAAGGATCCAAATCTGAAAAACTTGCCTTTGCATTAGAAAATTCACAACCGATCATCATCGTCACCATTCAAACATTCCCATTTGTATTAAAAGCGATAGAAAACAGTGTAAGTCTAAAAGATCGTAACTATGTGGTTATAGCCGATGAAGCGCACAGCTCACAAACCGGCTCAACTGCACGTCAGTTAAAAGAAGTCTTAATGATTGATGCGAAGGGTGAAGATGAAGAATTGACCACCAGTGACATATTAGACGCCGCTGTTGCTTCACGCCGCGCATCAAGTAATTTAAGTTATTTGGCTTTTACCGCAACCCCCAAAACTAAAACGCTGGAACTATTCGGTCGCCTGCCCAATCCGGTAGATCCACCATCCAAAACAAACAAGCCGGAAGCCTACCATGTGTATAGCATGCGGCAGGCCATTGAAGAGGGCTTTATATTGGATGTATTAAAGAATTACACCAATTACAAAGTAGCCTATAACCTCGCCATGAAAATTGAAGGCGCGGACGAGGAAGTCGAAAGCAAAAAAGCCAAAGTCAAGCTCAACCAATGGGTTCGCTTGCATGATTACAACATCAGCCAAAAAGTGCAGGTAATAGTCGAACACTTTAAAGACAGCGTTATGGGATTGTTAGGCGGTCAGGCAAAAGCCATGGTTGTCACCAGCGGTCGTAAAGAAGCGGTGCGTTACAAGCTAGGCTTTGATAAATACATTGCAGAAAAAGGTTACAACAAAATTCACGCTATGGTCGCTTTTTCAGGCGAAGTCGAATTTTCCGAAAGCGACCCAAATGTAGAAGGCATGCTTGGTGAGAAGTTTACTGAAAACAATATGAACCCTAACCTGAAAGGCCGGGATATGCGCAAAGCCTTTGATAGTGATGATTACCAAGTCATGATCGTCGCCAATAAATTTCAAACGGGATTCGATCAGCCAAAACTTTGCGCCATGTATGTAGACAAAAAACTCGGTGGGGTGGAATGTGTGCAAACCCTGTCACGTTTGAACCGAACCTTTCCCGGTAAATCTGAAATCGGTACATTCGTTTTAGATTTCTTCAACGAGCCTGATGATATTCTTACCTCTTTTCAGCCTTATTATCAAACTGCGGAATTAGATGATGTATCAGACCCTGATTTGATTTTTGACCTGTTTGATAAACTGCGCGCTGCCGGTATATTCCATTGGCACGAAGTCGAACAGTTTTGTGAAGCATTCCTACAAAAAAGTAAAAGCAACGCGGCCATTAGTAATATCTGTAAACCAGCAGTAGAACGCTGGAAGATAAGATACAAATCAGCCATCGAAGCCTTTAAACAAGCCAAAGACATATTCGAGCGAACCAAGAAATCAGCCGATGCAGTATTAATTGCCAACGCAGAAAAAAGTTTTAAAGAATGCAAACAAGAAAAAGATGCCCTGGAAATATTCAAAAAAGATCTCGGCACCTTCGTTCGCTTTTATGAATTTATGTCACAAATTGTCGATTACGATAATAAAGAATTGGAAAAGCTCAGTCTATACGCCAGAAACCTTCGTCCCATGTTACGCGAAAGCATCATTGATGAAGATGATATTGATTTAAGCAATATAGAAATGAGCCATTATCGACTTTCCAAAATACGCCAACAACACTTGGCTCTTGAACCGGACGCGCCAGAATACCTAAAGCCGGGTGATGCATTAGGCACAGCAAAAGCAAAGGACAAAAAAGAAGAGTTTATCTCGCAGATCATTAGTCGGCTAAATGAATTGTTTATAACTGACGAACTTACTGAAGTCGACATGGTTAACTACGCCTACACCGTACGTGACAAGGTTAAAGAAAATACCTTGGTCATGAGTCAGATAGCCAACAATACCCCAGAGCAAGCAATGTTAGGTGATTTTAGCAAAGCCATTGATGACGCGGTAATGGATAGTAGTGATGCGCATAATAATCAGATGATGCAATTGTTGAGTGATCCGAGTAAGGCTGCTAGTTTTGCGAGAGTTGTTTTTGATTTGTTGAGTCGAGTTAGGTAGACAATGAAATTCATTGCAAGAAAAGGCGCGCCGGACATACCTCTTGAGTTGATAGAGGCGCAAGAAAGTGGTGATTTAGTGTTCTTTTGCGGAGCAGGTGTTTCTTTCCCTTCAGGGTTGCCTGGATTTGCGGAACTGGTTGATAATATTTATAAGGAATTACCTGCTGCAAAGAGTGAATTAGAAGAACAAGCGATTAAAGCCGGATTATATGATCGGGCGCTAGGGTTATTAGAATCTCGTATTGAGGAAAACAACTCTACCGGAATTAATCATGTCAGACTCTCAATTATTTCGCAATTGAGTCTCCCGCAAACAGCAAATGTTGATGTACATAAAGCAATCCTCCAACTTTCAAGAACTAAAAAGGAAAATTATCGTCTTGTCACTACTAATGTAGATTGTGGGTTTCAATTAGCGGATAAGACAATTAGACATATGACTGATGCGGCCCCAAGGTTGCCAGTGCCCAAACCTCATAAATGGCAAAGTGTTGTGCACCTTCATGGCATTATTAACAAGAAACAAGATCCAAACGGAGAACATCTTATTTTTACCAGCGGTGATTTTGGCTCCGCATATTTGACTGAGCGATGGGCAAGTAAATTTGTGACTGAGCTATTTCTTAATTTCACAGTATTGTTTGTTGGTTATAGTTTAAATGATCCCGTAATACGATATATGACAGACGCAATAGCGGCAGATCGGCGACGTGGAAGCGGGCAGTTTACTATGCCCTATGTTATAGCTGAGGCACCGCCTTCAAAAATAAATAAGATTAAAAATGAGTGGGCTGCGAAGGGCGTAGTTCCAGTTCTTTATTCCAAAGGAGGTAAAAGCCACCCAAACTTGCACAACACTTTAAAAGCGTGGGCAGCGCATTCAAGAGATGGATTAAACAGTAAACGTAGAATAATTAGGTTAAAGGGACGATTGAAACCGATTCCACCATATGACAAAGATGAATCAGTTAAACAAGTATTAGATACGTTAAAAGAAAGAAAGAACAAAAACCATCATCAAATAACTGGTGATCCAGCAAAAGTATTTTGCGAGCTAGAACCTCCTGCACCGATTGAATGGCTTCCCGTATTTCATCAAGAAGGGCTATTTTCAATAGGTAACGTAACTAACAAAGTAACTGTCGTTAATCAAAATCCTATTTTTGCGAATCTGGCCTCACCAAATAAAATATCAATTAACTTATGGCATTGGTTATTAAGCCATTTGGAAAACGGTTACTTAATTCGTTGGGTAATTGATCAAGGGGTTTGTTTACACCCCGAATTCAACGATATGGTTAAAAGGAAGATTGCTGCGCAGCCTATTAACGAACCTTACCTTTCGTTTTGGCAAATAGTAACATCGACGCGAATTTGTTGTGGCTCAGCAAGCCATTCGATAGGTTATGAGGAAGTTCAAAAAATAATTGGTAAATCCAATAAACTAGATTTATTTGCATTTAGACATTTATTGAGATCATCCTACAAAATATCTAAATCTTTTTATTGGGGAGATAATGACAAATACAAGGCAACTAAGCCTTACGATGTTGAGGTAGTAATTGGTATTAACAATTGGGCGTTTAAAAAGTTAGTAAAGTCAGAACTTTATCCCACAAAATTTACGGGTCTAATAGATACCGTCACCGGTGCGTTATTTGAAGTACTAGAGTTGCAAGCTTTTATCAAACAAGCGAGCGCCAAAAGCGACCGCTCCAATTGGGACATAGTTTCAATCGAGCCTCACCAGCAGAATAGTCACTTTAGAAACTGGGTGATTTTAGTGGAGCTTTGTCGAGATTTATGGGGTGCTTTATTTGACATAAATATGGCCAAAGCTAAATCAATATTACATATTTGGAAAAGCTACAAATATCCAATATTTAGACGATTGGTATTACATTCCTTCACTGTCAGAAATGTGGTTAGCCAATATGATGCTTTAAATTATTTGTTGGAAGATGATGGACTTTGGTTGTGGAGTGTTTCTACACGAAGAGAGGTATTTCGTTTATTAAACAAAATATGGCCACAGATGAAACAAAGTGCCGCACAGCGTTTGCTAAAATTAATTAATATTGGTCCAAAAAGGGAATTTTATCCACGAGAATTAACTGATGAGCGATTTGAATTACGGTTGGATCGAGAACGCTGGCTTTTTCTTGCCAAGTTAGAGTCCTTTGGTCGTGAACCTTTTGGAAGCTCTGGCGAACTTTTTCGACGGATTAAGCTTCAGTATCCCCAGTGGGCGCTAAAAGAAAATGGCAGGGATGAGTTTTCTCACTGGCATTCATCTAGCAGCGGAAATGAGACTGACATTACTCAAGACGAGCTATTTTCTCTTTCGGTTAGGGAACGAGTGATAAAGCTGACTGAAAAAAGTGAAAAACTTAGGGACGGTCGTATAGACACTTTTAGGTTTTCAGGAAAGGCACATACACTAAAAGTTATTGAAACTTTGGAATTAATGCATGCTGAGTCTCGGTGGGATGAACAAGTTTGGCATGCCGGACTAACAGGAATAGCAGAATCAGAAGAAGATAGTTGGTCCAAAATGGCACGACTAGTTTCCAAACTCCCAAATGAGCTGTATAAGAATGAAGCTTGGGCAATTGCTTGGTGGGCAAGAAAATCGGTGTCGGCGATAGAAGCCAAAGCGGATAGTGAAAAATATTTGTGGAGTATTGTCAAAAAGTTAATTTCCGAATCTGTAGAAGAAAATTTAGCTCCGGAAGAAACCGAAGGGGCTGTTAATAGAGCTATAAATGACCCAATCGGTATTATTGTTGAGGCTATCCTAGATCGACTAGGATTATATTCATTATCGGCTGAAGAGGGTTTACCTAGTCCTGAACCGTTAGAAATAATAAATAGTGTAGTCAATGAAAAAGGTAATTCATTGGTGTCGGGTCGAGTAATTCTACTATCTAGGTTGATGTATTTTTATTCGGTTGCGCCAGAATGGACCCAAAGAAATCTAATACCCTTACTAGACTTTGATAAGAATGAAGGCGCAAGACTATACTGGCAGGGTTATTTATGGAATCCCAGAGTGTCGGCTGATCTTGCGATAGACCTCAAAGAACACATACTTAGGGCATTAGAGAATGTTGAGTACCTGACTGATGAATCAGCTGGTCTCATCAAATTGTTTACTTTTATATGCTTACAATATACGGATATGTATAGGAACAATGAAATTCAGAGAGTATTTGCAATAATAGAAAATGAGCGACTTGCAGATGTGGCGGAGTTTTTGTTGAACGCGATTTCAAACGATGTTGATGGAAGTGATAACTACTGGCAATACAGGATAAAACCTTTTGTAAAAAAGGCTTGGCCGAAAGATGGACGGTATTTGAATGCTAGAGCGTCTGAAAAATTGGCCTTACTAGTTTTACAACTTGAAGATCGCTTTATTGACGGCGTAAATGCAATAAAACCAATGCTTCGCCCAGCGAATAATAATTTTGCGATTCTTGACCGTTTTACAAACACTAACGTTATTGAGCACTATCCCGACGAAGCATTCGATTTACTTCAAAGAGTATTATGTTACAAAAATAATTTAGATAATGACCTTCTAAAAGCGCTAATGAGGCGGTTCGAAAAAGTGAAACCTAGTTTATCAGCCAAACCCGAGTTTTTGAAGATGTTGGATTTTTTACTTCTAAATGAATAATATGAAAATGTTTGTGAGAGCGACAACATAAGAAGAAAGTAACCATTACGCAGGTGCTTAATTTCATGTAACCAACTTTTGCTTACCTAATTATGAAAGAGGAAAGTCAGATTGATATATCCCGACGATCACTATGGCCATGTCACTGATCTTGATTTCAGAATGGCTGAGCTAATTTATCCTATCTTAGTGAAACTGGCACCCAGGGGAAAGACAATAACCTATAAAGGAATGTCAGATTTAGTCAAAGAACATCATCCGAATGTTCCTGGTGTTAGCCGACTCCATCACCGTCACATTGGCCGAAGGCTTGGAACTATTTGGCGATTTACAGATAAGTACGGTTATCCACATATTGGTTCTCTTGTCGTAAACAAAGACTCAGGCGAATGCGGTAGAGGCGTCACTGAAATATTGGATCCCGTTGTGGAAAGAAAAAAGGTTAAGGCTTTTGATTGGCTTGCTGTCGACATAGGTTTTGATAAGTATTTAACTAAAACGAAATCAGAACAAACTGACCGCGAAAGAAAACTTGTCAAACGGACTTATGACCAAGCAAAAGAACTATTCTTTGATTTCTGGCCGCTTGTCAAAGATACATGCCCAGTCACTAGCAAAATCATGGCTGAAATTCGAAAAAAACTTATAGAGCTAGTCCAAAATGGCCATTCTCCAGCAAGTGCATATTCCATTATACTTTTGGACTTCTTAAATAAAGGCATGTTTGAAAAAGAGCCTGTCGAAGGAGTTGTTTATATTGGTGAATACCGTGATATTGAGTCCGACCAGCCTCTATTCGATCAGGTTAAAATTGGATTCACTACCAAATCTTTGGACGAAAGAGCGGCAGCGCTTAGTGGAGGAGTACTAGGTCCTTTACGGTTCGTTATGACTTATGCGTGGAAATTTGAGCCCGGTCATGCCAATGTCGTAGAACAATACTTACACGGAGCATTCGATAGTTACCGAAAAAAAGGGGAGTTTTTTCTTAGTTTGGAGGGACTCATTGAAGAATGGTCGGCCGAAAAAATCGATGAGATGTACAGTGACGTTTCTGAACCAATTTTAATTGACGGTGAAGCTGTAGGGTGACGCCTTAATCAGACTATTTAACAGTTGTGTTATTTAGACAAGCAACATAGGAGGCGAATAGTGGCAATTAAATGCGATACATACGAGCTAATTGTATGCAAGCAATCGGTAGAAATCAATTGTAGACAGTCAGTATATAGTTCCAAAAATGGAGGCTGAATTGAGTAATAGAAAAATATTTTCGGAAAAGATTTTAGATTATGCACTGGAACAAGGTTTCAAGGAGTCAGCTTTGTTTTCAAATTGGTTTCTTTCGAAAACTCGTTTTTCTAAGATTTCAGCATCATATGTTTGGTCGCGTTCAGATAGTCCCTGGGGACGATTTACATTTAGAATTACTAATAATGATACGAATGTGGAAGCAGAGATTACTCGAGATAGTGAAACCGATGTATTGGTTGTGTTTGAAGATAGAAAAGATAATAGAGTTGCATTACATATCGAAAATAAACTCGCAAATGGGAAGTTTACAAAATATCAACCAGAATTTTATCAACAAAGGGCAGAAGCTTGGTTAGAAAATGAAAAATTCGGACGGTACTCTGATTATGAAACAGTCCTAGTAGCCCCATTAGAATTTTATAGGAATAACTTTCCCGAAAGCCAGCATTTCAATAAATACGTATCGTATGAAGAAATAGCAATTCTTTTACCGGAGTTTGCACAGTATTTGAGGCAATATAAAAACAAAGACTTATTAAAATAGCGGTTCGTTCCACCGTGTACTAGGAATTTAGGAGGTTCCAAAATATGACAACGACATCGATATTGGAATTTCATGAGGAGCTGATTGAGCATTGGTTACCTAATTTCTGTTATGCACCTCATCGTAATTATTCAACAAAAGGTTTTGTGGATTCCTCAATCAACAAACTAACAGAACATGATGCGTATTGGTTTCTGAAAGCTATTGACTTAGATTTGGTCTCCCAAAAAGATGGCTTTTTTATTGCTCCTCTTAGTAAAGCAAAGGAACAAATATTTTGGGAAGGGTCTAAATCAAAAGAACCGAGGCCAATCACCCTTTGGATTGAACCAGTGATAACAATTGGCGCACTGGCAAAACTCCATACGATTTACAATTGGCCTATTGCTAAACTGGGAGCACAATCTAAAACTTGGGCATTTGATTTAGTCGGTTATGGGGATAATTCTGAACACGAAATCCTCGCTTGCGAGGTAAAGAAAAGTACCAGAGAAATAGATTCTCTATTAGAGCTAATGTACATATACAGCGATATATAACTTGTTGAAGAGCCACCTAAGGGAAAGGAAAGGAATGCTTATAAAAAGGTAATCGGTATTCGCAGATCTTGGCCCGCCGTTTTTTGGGCTTTAGGACCTGATGGTTATAGTAAAATCTATGAGATAATAAAAAGTGATGATTATAAATTCCAATTAGTTAAAGGGAACGAATGTTTGCTTAAGTTCGAGCATGTTTGAATAAGAATAATAATGGACAGTCACTTCAAAATAATTGAAGACAGGCACCATATAGCCAATGTCTTACATGTTTTTGAGAAATATCTGATTTCAACCAATTGAAAGTTTTATTATTAGGAGACATTCGAATTGTCAGACGATGATCCAAGACTAAAAAGAGTTCGTGAATTTAACATGCCGAATAAGACTAGTAAATATTGTGATTTAATTAGGCTGTATAGAAAAGCATGCAGTAAAGATAATTTAGATCGTCATGGATTCCTAATTCCTCTTCCATCATTCAAATCAGCATTGGATTTCAAGGTTACCCAAACAAGTTACAGCAGGGCATGTAAATTGTTGCAGGCGATAGTGCGTCTATTCGCAAAGAATAAGTGGGTTTTAGAGTCTCGTACAAATAAACATAACGAAGACGTATACGCTGTATTTCTTGCTGAAGGGGAGGAAATCAAGTTTAGATTAAGTGAAAAAACAAAACGAATTGACCATGTACTTACTCCACGGGAAATTGAAGATAAAAGAAACGGGCGTTACTACGGAAAACGCTATGACTATATTAATACGGGCGTATTAACCTTTTCTCTCGAAAGGGTTGGGGAGTATCCTACAAAAACCTATAAATGGTCCGATAAGAAAAATAAGCCGCTAGAAGAACAACTTGAAGAGATAACCAAGGGGTTTATCCAAGCAATGGAGCTAACTCGTATTGGAAGGCTTAAAGCTGAGGAAGAAGAAAGAATCTCAAAGCTACGATATGCAGAATTTCTAAAACAAGAGCATAGGAATAAAATAGAACTCAAAAAGAGAAAAGTTTTAATTGAAGAAGCAGATTCATTCAATACCTCCCGAAAAATACGAATGTTAGTTGATGCTGTAGTAAACGCTAATAGCGATGCTGATGGAGTTGGGGACTGGGCTGAATGGGCTGCACAAATTGCAAACGATATTGATCCAACTAAAAGGATTGAAGATTTACTGACTAGCCATAAGGAACTAGATAATTTGGCCTATAATAAGTGGTAGGCATTAAGACTGATTTGAATGCCAATCAATAATATCTGACTTAATATCTTTTTGGATCCTTTTTACTACCGGTGGCAGTTTTTCAAGCCAGCTATCTTTGTCGACAGTGGGCTCTCGCCAAGAACCGTTATAGACCAGTCCAATTTCACCTGCGCAAACTTCTATAGGTTTGTCGTCGAATAATTTCGAATATCGAAGTAGTAACTCAATTGTATCACCAGGAAGTCGGCAATATTCAGCTATAAAAT
>Ga0316205_10003910_pt1 | contig 13566 bp, 16 predicted proteins | sample 3monthpyrite_MG_FD_204941 | JGI IMG/M metagenome (GOLD analysis project Ga0316205, IMG submission 204941) | Microbial mat bacterial communities from mineral coupon in-situ incubated in ocean water Damariscotta River, Maine, United States -... | ecosystem: Environmental > Aquatic > Marine >... | reverse complement strand
TCGCGCCCTTTTTCATATCAAAGACATTGCAGGAGGTGACCATGGCCGAAGAACGCGCAGTTTTGGCAGGCGGATGCTTTTGGGGCATGCAAGATCTGATCCGCAAAATGCCCGGTGTGATCTCGACACGTGTCGGCTATACAGGTGGGCACGTCGAAAACGCGACCTATCGCAACCATGCAGGCCATGCCGAGGCGATCGAAATCATCTTCGATCCCGACAAGATACCCTATCGGAAATTGCTGGAGTTCTTTTTCCAGATCCACGACCCGACCACATTGGACCGCCAGGGCAATGACTTGGGTGACAGCTACAGGTCAGAGATTTTCTACACCAGCGAGGCCCAGCGCCAGGTGGCCGCAGACACCATCGCCGATGTCGATGCCTCGGGCATCTGGCCGGGCAAGGTGGTCACCAAACTGTCCGGTGCGACCACCTTTTGGCAGGCCGAGCCAGAGCATCAGGACTACCTGGAGCGCATTCCAAACGGCTATACCTGCCATTTTCCAAGACCGGGGTGGGTGCTGCCAAAACGGGCTGCCGAATAACCTAGCTCAGAACAAAGACATAGCGGCTGTGCTGGCGATAGGTTTCGCCCGGCCGCAAGATCGCGCTGGGAAAACCCGCATGGTTTATGGCGTCAGGCCAGACCTGCGGCTCAAGTGCAATGCCCGCATGCGCCCCGTATCGTGCGCCATCCAGCCCCGGCACCGGCACCGCGACCTTCGCGCCGTCATACACCTGCAAGCCCGGCTCGGTCGTGTGTAGCGCCATTTCCAGCGCGCCGGCCCGCAACGACGCCACCTGCCCAAGCGCGCCACGCGCCTGCGACAGGCAAAAGTTATGGTCCAGCAGCATGCCTTGGGGCCATGCGCCAAGGTCCGCGCCTTCGCGCAGATCATAAGGCGTGCCACTGACATCCAGGCTGCGCCCGGTGGGGATCAACTCTGCATCCACCTCTGTCATTCGATCTGCCGCAACCCGCAAGGTATGGCCCGACAGATCTGGCCCGCCGGTCAGGTTGAAATAGCTGTGATGGGCAATATTGCACAAGGTTGGTGCGTCGGTTTGGGCCTCATAGACGATATCCAGCCCCCCGCCAGACAACAGGGAAAACCGCGCGCTTATGTCCAACCTGCCCGGAAAACCCATATGGCCGTGCGGCAAGGAAATCTGCAGCACCACATGGCTGTCAGACCGCTCACCGATCGTCCAGAGGCGTTTTCCGATGCCATCGGCGCCGCCATGCAACAGATGTTTGCCCAGAAAATTGCGATCCACAGCGTGCGTTTGGCCATCCAGGGTGAACTGCCCGCCGCCGATCCGGTTGGCGCAGCGCCCTGCCGTTGCCCCGAAATAGGGCGAGTGGGTCTGATAATCCTCAATCGAATTGAGCCCCAGCACAAGCGGTGGCGGATGCCCGTCCAGCCGCAGATCTTGCAAGACCGCGCCATAGGTCAGGAATGTAGCGGTCAATCCGCCACCTTTCAGGGTGATTTGCTCAACTTTTTCGCCTGCATGCGTCTGGCCGAATGTCGTGATCATGTCTTGCTGGCTCCGATCTAGCTGCACCCATTTCACTTGATTGCCGCAGCCTTGGCAATGCGCCAACTGGTGGGTGAAAGGTCAAATGCGATTGCAAGCCTTTCCGCGACCCCCTATCACCGCAAGCAGAAACCAGACCCACACGAAAACAGGTGATGCCATGCAATTGAACGACCCAACCTTGCTGAAAACACAAGCCTATGTTGCCGGCCAATGGGTAGATGCCGCCACGACCTTTGATGTGACCAACCCGGCCACGGGTGAAGTGGTCGCAAGTGTTGCCGATTGCTCGCTGGATCAATTGCGCGCGGCCATTGATGCAGCCCATGAGGCCCAAAAGGACTGGGCCAAGCTGACCGGCAAGGAACGCAGCGCGGTTTTGCGCAAATGGCATGACCTGACATTGGAAAACGCCGATGATCTGGGCAAAATCCTGACTGTCGAAATGGGCAAGCCCTTTGGTGAAGGGCGCGGCGAGATTGTCTATGGCGCGTCTTTTCTGGAATGGTTCGCTGAAGAGGCCAAACGCGTCTATGGTGATACCATCCCCGGCCATCAACGCGACAAACGGATTGTGGTCTTGAAGCAACCGGTCGGCGTTGTCGGATCGATCACGCCGTGGAACTTCCCCAATGCGATGATTGCACGCAAGGTAGCCCCGGCTCTTGCGGCTGGTTGCGGCTTTGTCGCCCGACCCGCCGAGTTGACACCCCTGTCGGCCCTTGCAATGGCCGCGCTTGCCGAACGCGCCGGCGTGCCAAAAGGCTTGTTCTCGGTCGTGCCCAATTCCAACCCGGCTGCGGCGGGCGAAGAGCTGTGTGCCAACCCCAAGATCGCCAAGATTACCTTCACCGGCTCAACCCGCGTGGGCAAGATCCTGATGCGCCAATGCGCCGAAGGCATCAAGAAGGTCAGCCTTGAACTGGGCGGCAACGCGCCCTTCATCGTCTTTGATGACGCCGATCTGGACGCCGCAGTAGAAGGCGCGATGATTTCGAAATTTCGCAACAATGGCCAAACCTGTGTCTGCGCCAACCGCATCTACGTGCAATCCTCCGTGCATGATGCCTTCGCCGAGAAACTGGCGGCGGCGGCGGCCAAGCTCAAGGTCGGCAACGGCATGGACGAAGGCGTGACCACAGGCCCGCTTATCAGCCAGGCCGCATTGGCCAAGGTCGAAAGCCACCTGGCAGATGCCACCGCAAAGGGCGCACGCGTCGTCACGGGCGGCAAGCATATCAGCGGCACCTTCTTTGAACCGACCGTGCTGGCCAATGTGCCTGCCTCGGCGCAATTGAGCCGTGAAGAAACCTTTGGCCCCATCGCGCCCTTGATCAAATTCGACACCGAAGAAGAGGTGATCGCCCTGGCCAATGACAGCGAATTCGGACTGGCGGGCTACTTTTATGCCAATGATCTGTCGCGCGTCTGGCGCGTGGTCGAGGCACTGGAAACCGGCATGGTCGGCGTCAATACAGGGCTGATCTCGACCGAAGTTGCCCCGTTTGGCGGCGTCAAGCAATCGGGCTTGGGCCGGGAGGGGTCCAAATACGGCATGGATGACTTCCTGAACATCAAATACGTTTGCTTTTCAATCTGACCCAAACGCGGAGCGGCCATGTTCACCATTGAGCACGAGTTTGATGCAACGGTTGTCACCTTGGTCGATGAGCCAGACGCGCATTTGCAAGAGGATGTCGTGATCCACGCTTTTGATGACGTGATCACCGTTGAGCAATTCAATCCGCGCCGCGACCGGGTGGAAAAAGTCACCCTGTCAATGAGCCAATTGCGCGATCTGGGCGCGGCACTGGATTTGCCCGAAGGCGTCTACAGGTTGCGCCAGTCGCGCGATTAACCGATTGACCCGTCTGCCCTGATTGCGCACCATCGTCGCAAAGTCGGGGGCGGTCATGCGCACAGGGTATTTCTGGGATGAACGGTGCTTTTGGCATTCCGGCGGCAATTATGCATTCACCGCGCCTGTTGGCGGTCTTGTGCAGCCGCTGGCGGGCGGATTGCCGGAAAACCCCGAGACGAAACGCCGGTTGAACAACCTGCTGCACGCCACCGGCCTTTGGTCGGTGTTGCGCACCACCAGCGCGCCGCCTGCCACCTTTGATCAACTGGCCCGAGTGCACCCCGCCAGTTATCTGCGCCGCTTTCAGGACGCATCCGCAGCCGGCGGTGGTGAATTGGGCTTGCGCGCGCCATTTGGCCCCGATGGCTATGACCTGGCTGCATTATCTGCCGGGTTGGCCATTGGCGCCGTCGAAAGTGTGCTGTCCGGGCAATTTGACAATGCCTATGCGCTGTCGCGCCCGCCCGGCCACCACTGCCTGCCCGATTGGCCGAATGGCTTTTGCCTGCTGGCCAATATCGCCATTGCGGTCGAGCATGCTTTGGCCACGGGGCTATGTGGACGCGTGGCGGTTCTGGATTGGGATGTGCATCACGGCAATGGAACGGAAGCCATTTTCTACGACCGTGACGATGTCTTGACGGTTTCACTGCATCAGGATCGAAACTACCCGTTGGACACCGGCGACGCATCTGACCGGGGCGTGGGCGCGGGGCTGGGCTATAATGTCAACATCCCGCTTTCGCCCGGTGCAGGCCACCAAAGCTTTGTCGATGCCCTGGACAAGATTGCCTTGCCCGCACTGGAACGTTTCGCGCCAGATATCATCATTGTGGCCTGCGGCTATGACGCCGCCGCCGTCGATCCTTTGTCCCGCACGCTGGCAACGGCTCAGACCTTCAGCGCCATGACCCAGGCGGTGATGACGCTTGCCGATGATCTGTGTGACGGCAGGGTGGTTTTGGTCCATGAGGGAGGCTATTCCGAAGTCTACGTGCCGTTTTGCGGTCACGCCGCCTTGACGACGCTCACACAAAGCGCCATTGCCGCCCCTGACCCCTTTGCCGAAACCTTCGCCGCGCGTCAGCCACACGGGGCCTTTGCGCGGTTCTTGCACGACGAAGTGGAAGACCTGGCCGCGTTTCATCGCACCCAGCCCTAGACTGACAGAGCGCACACGGGGTTGAACTTGGCCCCCAAAAAACCGACATGTCAGGCTGTTGCAGAAAAAGTGATCCCCATGCCCAATCCCAATGACGCCGCCCTTGAATTTCTGTTGTCACGCCGGTCACGCCCGGCCAAGACCTTGCAGGCCCCCTACCCGGACCGCGCCCAGTTGATGCCGATCCTGACCGCCGCCGCGCGCAGCCCCGACCACGGCAAGCTGGAGCCCTGGCGCTTTCTGGTCCTGGAACAGCCCGCCCTGACGCGCCTGGCCGCCTTGGCCGCCCAGCGAGGTCAGGCGCTGGGATTGGACCCTGAGAAAACCGAAAAAGGCGTGGCGCAATTTCGCGACAGCGGCCTTGCCATAGCGGTGATTTCCAGCCCCAAAGACAGTGACAAGATCCCCCGGATCGAACAGATCTATTCCGCCGGAGCGGTTTGTCTTGCTGCCTTGAACGCGGCCCTGGCCAGCGGCTGGGGCGCCAATTGGCTTAGCGGGTGGCCGGCCCATGACGCGGAATTTTGCACACAAGGCCTGGGCTTGGCCCCGGGCGAAAGCGTTGCAGGACTTATTCACCTCGGCACCGAGCGCGCCGCCCCGCCAGAGCGTCCGAGACCCGATTTGGACGCCATCGTTACTTGGGTAACAAAATGATATTGAACGATTTTTTTGCGGCACTTGCGCAATTGACTGACCCCAGATTTCGCGGCGTCCTGGCTAAAGGTGTGGGGCTGACCCTGTTGTTGCTTTTTGCCCTCTTTGCGCTCGTATCAACACTCGCTGGATGGCTGACCCCGGACGTCGTGACCCTGCCGCTGATCGGCGACATCGCCTGGGCGGACGACTTGGTCAGTTGGGCGTCTCTCATCTTGATGTTCGTGCTGTCGATCTTTTTGATGGTGCCGGTCGCCTCTGCCTTTACCTCTCTTTTTCTCGAAGAGGTCGCTCAGGCGGTCGAGGACCGGCACTTCCCGCATTTGCCACCTGCCGAGCGCATCACCCTGGCCGAAGGGCTGCGCGACAGTCTGAATTTTCTGGCCATATTGATCGCCGCAAACCTTGCCGCGCTGATCCTGTATCTGATTTTCATCCCGATCGCACCGTTTATCTTTTGGGCGTTGAACGGGTTTTTGCTGGGTCGGGAATATTTTCAGCTCGTTGCCATGCGCCGGATCGGGCGGGTGGCGGCCAAACAGGCCTATCGGGCCAATATCTGGCAAATCTGGCTGGCTGGCGGCCTGATGGCCGTGCCATTGTCATTTCCGCTGATCAACCTGCTGGTCCCGATCCTGGGAGCGGCAACCTTTACGCATCTGTATCACCGGGTTCAAACCAGCCGCTAGCCAGGTCACATCTTGAATAGGCGCGGGCTATTGACCCATCGTGCCACGAAAATCGAAATCCCTGACGGTAATGGCGCCCGTCAGGATAATGGTGGCCACAATCGCCCAGAAAACAAAGGCGACCGCTGAGACGATCAAGACAGTGCGTTTCAGCCTGAAATTCGCGGGCGCTCCGGCTTGTGTGCCATGCACTACCTCTTCTTCGTCCCCCTGGGTGCGCAACCCGATGGGCAACACGACAAAAAGCACGACGAACCAGATCACCGCATACAGGACGATCCCCGACATAATTCCCATCAGACTTGCTCCAGTTCGATCAGCGCGCCGTTGAAATCCTTGGGGTGCAGAAACAGGACCGGCTTGCCATGGGCCCCGATCTTGGGTTCTCCGCCGCCCAGCACCCGCGCGCCTTCGGCCTTCAAATGATCGCGCGCGGCCAGAATATCCTCGACCTCATAGCAGATATGGTGAATCCCGCCCGAAGGATTCCTTTGCAGAAATCCGGCTATCGGGCTGGCCTCTCCCAATGGGTAGAGTAGCTCGATCTTTGTGTTTGGCAATTCGATGAAAACCACGGTGACGCCATGATCGGGTTCATCTTTGGGCGCGCCGACATTGGCGCCAAGCATGGTGCGATACTGGGCTGCCGCGGCGTCCAGATCCGGCACCGCAATCGCCACATGATTCAATCGTCCAATCATCGTCCAACCTCCACATTGCTCGCCTGTGTTTATGTCGCGCAGGCGGCGCTGTGCAAGCGCCAGATGGCCGCATCGGATTAACAGTTGATTCACCCTCCTGACGCTACGCTGAACGCAGTCACAAGGAGATGAGAATGACGGATGGCCTAGAAGGATTGGTGAATGCACAATCACCCACCGCCGAGCGACCGCTATTGGGGTTGACCGTCCTGGTGGTCGAAGACAGCCGCTTTGCTTCAGAGGCCATGCGCCTGCTTTGCCTGCGCTCAGGCGCACGTATCCGCCGCGCTGACAGCCTGAAATCCGCGCATCGGCACCTGGCCGTCTACAGACCCGCCGTTGTGATCGTCGATCTGGGCCTTCCCGATGGCTCGGGCGCCGAATTGATAGCCGAGCTCGCCCATGCGACGCCGCGTGTCGGGGTTATCCTGGGGATCAGTGGCGATGACGGCGCAAGCGCCAGGGCCCTGGCCGCCGGCGCCGACGGCTTTCTGGAAAAACCCATTTCCAGCCTGTCGGTCTTTCAGCAAAACGTCCTGTCGCACCTGCCGCCCGAAGCACGCCCCCGCGGGGTGCGCCTGGTGTCCAATGACATGGTTGACCCTGACCCGCTGGCCCTGTTGGACGACCTGACCCACATCACCGATGTGCTGACCACTGCCGACAGCCTTGACCGTGAAAGCGTGGCCTATGCCGTGCAGTTCCTGTGTGGGCTGGCGCGCATCGCCCATGACGGCCCGCTTCAGAAAGTGGCGGCCGCCCTGTCGGAACACCATGAACGCGGCATGCCGATCGGCAGCGACGTCGCAAAGATTGCGGGCATCGTGCAAAGTCGCCTGACTGAACGGCGCGCCATTTGACGCCTAGGCGTTGAACAAGAAATGCAACACATCGCCATCCTTGACGATATATGATTTGCCCTCGGCGCGCATCTTGCCCGCCTCTTTGGCCGGCTGCTCGCCGCCCAGTGCCAAGAAATCGTCATAGGCAATCGTCTCGGCGCGGATGAACCCGCGCTCGAAATCCCCATGAATGACACCTGCGGCCTGCGGCGCGCTGGTGCCTTTGGCGATGGTCCAGGCGCGGGCTTCCTTGGGCCCGACGGTGAAATAGGTCTGCAATTCCAAAAGCGCGTAACCGGCACGGATCAATCGGTCCAATCCGGCTTCCTCCAATCCCATTTCCTGCAGGAACAACGCCGCCTCATCGGGCTCCAGTTGCGCAATTTCTTCCTCGATCTGCGCCGAAATAACCACCGCACCGGCGCCTTGTTCGGCTGCCATTTCGGCAACGGCTCGGGAATGTTTGTTGCCCTCGGCTGCCTCGTCTTCGCCCACATTGCACACATACAGAATCGGCTTGGTGCTGAGCAATTGCAGCATGTTCCAGGCTTTCAGATCCTCTTCATCCACTGCGACGCTGCGCGCGGGCCTGCCCGCTTCCAGGGCCGCTTGCGCCGCCCTCAAAAGCCGTTCTTGCTGCATGGCTTCCTTGTCGCCCCCGCGCACCTTGCGCACAATGTTCTGCAACCGCTTTTCAATGCTTTCCATATCGGCCAGCATCAGTTCGGTCTCGATCACCTCTGCGTCGGCAACCGGGTCAACGCGGCCCTCGACATGGGTAACGTCGCCATCTTCAAAACAGCGCACAACATGGGCAATCGCGTCACATTCCCGGATATTGGCCAGAAACTGGTTGCCCAGCCCCTCACCTTTGGAGGCACCTTTGACCAGCCCGGCGATATCCACGAATGTCATGCGCGCGGGAATGATCTGTTTGCTCTTGGCGATCGCTGCCAGCTTGTCCAACCGCGCGTCGGGCACCGCCACCTCACCTACATTCGGCTCAATCGTGCAAAAGGGGAAATTTGCAGCCTGCGCCGCCGCGGTGCGGGTCAGTGCATTGAACAAGGTCGATTTGCCCACATTGGGCAATCCGACGATACCTGTCTTGAAGCCCATGTTGGCCACCTTTCACGACTGTCTGATCGGCGCGCATGTAGGGGGTTGGGCCCGCCGCGGTCAAGGGGCGCGGGCCAGTATTTGCGCCAGCTTTGGTATCGAACTACGATGGCGCCCTTGGCAGCAGCAACCGGAGACCGAAAATGGACCTCAGCCCCTATCTGAATTTTGACGGCGATTGCGCCGAGGCATTCGCCTTTTATGCCAAAGTTCTGGAGGGCGAAATTACCCTTCAACAGACCTTTGGCGAAAGCCCGATGGCAGAACAATTCCCCGATATCGCCGACAAGATGATGCATATCAGCTTGCGCATTGGTGATCATGTCATCATGGGTTCCGACACCGGCCCCTCGCCCTACCAGAAACCTGCGGGCATCAGCGTGACGCTGGGGTTCGAAGACTTCGACAGGTGCCAGCAGGTGTTTGAGGCCCTGGCCGAGGGCGGCGACGTGACCATGCCCTTTGCCGCCACCTTTTGGTCACCGGGCTTTGGCCTGGTTACGGATCGTTTTGGCATCCCCTGGATGGTCGATTGCACCGCCGAGGTCGCAGAGGCAGGATAGGGCATTGATTTTCCCAACGTGATTGGGCAATGACGGGCAACGCATGCCAAAGGACGACCCATGACCCGCATCGACGATACTTTCGCCCGCCTGAAGACCGAAGGCAAAAAGGCGTTTGTCACCTATATCATGGGCGGTGATCCTGATTACGCGACCTCGCTGGAACTAATGAAGGGCATGCCGGCCGCGGGCGTTGACATCATCGAACTGGGCATGGCCTTTACCGATCCCATGGCCGACGGCCCGACCATCCAGCTGGCCGGTGGCCGGGCGCTTGATGCCGGCATGACGCTGGATCGCACCTTGCAGATGGCGCGTGAATTTCGCTCCACTGACACGACCACGCCGATTGTCCTGATGGGCTATTACAACCCCATCTATGCCAAAGGCGTCGACCGGTTCCTTGCGCTGGCCAAAGAGGCCGGAATTGATGGGCTGATCGTGGTGGACCTGCCACCCGAAGAAGACGCCGAATTGTGCATTCCCGCCCAGGCGGCGGGGCTCAATTTCATCCGGCTGGCCACCCCCACAACCGACAACAAGCGCCTGCCCAAAGTGCTGCAAAACACCTCGGGCTTTGTTTACTACGTATCCATCACCGGTATCACCGGGGCTGCCGAGGCCCAGCCTCAGGACGTGGCCCCCGAAGTGGCACGGATCAAGTCGGCCACCGATCTGCCGGTGATCGTCGGATTTGGTATCAAGACACCCCAGGCCGCCGAGGGCATCGCGCGCGTCGCCGATGGGGCGGTTGTGGGCTCAGCCATCGTGTCGCAAGTGGCCGACGGCAAGCCGGTGGCTGAAATACTGGACTTTGTCGCCAGCCTGGCCGACGGCACGCACAGGGCCTGATCGTCGCAGCACGAACTCTGGCCTTGTCCTGATGCCGGTCAATTGGTAAATTAATTTAACCAATTTCACAGGTGCGCTCATGGCCAAGATCACGAACATCCAGGATCTCAAGGATATTTACAAACGGCGCACGCCGAAAATGTTCTTCGACTATGCGGAATCCGGTTCTTGGTCGGAACAGACCTTTCGTGAAAACACTTCGGATTTCGACAAGCTGTATTTCAAACAGCGCATCGCAATCGACATGACCAACCGGACGACCGCCGCAAAGATGATCGGCCAGGATGTGGCCATGCCGGTGGCGCTGGCCCCGGTTGGCCTGACAGGCATGCAATGCGCAGATGGCGAAATCAAAGCCGCCCGCGCTGCGGAAAAATTTGGCGTGCCCTTCACGTTGTCGACGATGTCGATCTGTTCCATCGAGGATGTCGCCGAACACACCGAAAAACCGTTCTGGTTTCAGGTCTATACGCTGAAAGACGATGACTTTATGCGCCGCCTTCTGGACCGCGCAAAGGCGGCCAAGTGTTCCGCCATAGTGATCACGGTCGATTTGCAGGTGCAGGGGCAACGGCACAAGGATATCAAGAACGGCCTGTCTGCGCCGCCCAAACTGACGCCTGCCTCGATTGCCAATATGGCCACCAAGGTGCGCTGGGGTCTGGGCATGCTGGGCACCAAGCGGCGGTTCTTTGGCAATATCGTCGGCCATGCGAAAGAGGTTGCGGATGCCTCGTCATTGTCAAGTTGGATCGCCGAAGCCTTTGACCACTCGCTGGACTGGACGCGCATCAAGGAATTGATTTCCATGTGGGATGGACCTGTGATCCTCAAAGGTATCATGGATGCCCAAGATGCCAGGAAAGCGGTTGAAGTCGGCGCAGATGCGATCATCGTTTCCAACCATGGCGGGCGCCAATTGGACGGCACGATCAGCTCGATCCGCGCATTGCCGGCCATCATGGATGCCGTGGGCGACAAGATCGAAGTCCATCTCGACAGTGGCATTCGATCAGGTCAGGACGTGCTGAAAGCCGTCGCAATGGGCGCCTCGGGCACAATGATCGGCCGTGCTTTTGTCTATGGGCTGGGTGCTGGAGGAGAGGCCGGTGTCACGCAGGCGCTTGAAGTGATCCACAAGGAACTCGACACTACAATGGCGCTGTGCGGGCATCGCGACATTGCCAAAGTGGACCGCGACATCCTGATGATCCCGCGCGACTTTGCCGGCGACTGGCTCTAGAATGTCTTGGTGCGCACCGGCACACGCCCCAGCGCCAGGATCGCCGGAATAATCAGCGCAACGATCAACGCCATCACACCATAGGCCACGCGTAAATTCGCGATCTCCGACACCCCGCCCATGATCGCCGGGCCAAGAAAAAACCCGGTCATGCCGAACATCCAGGCACGTGATAACGCAAAGCCCACCTGGCGGGTCCGCAGCCTTTGGCCCAGGACAGTATTGGCCGATGGCACCACCACTGCCATGCCAACCGCCACGATGGCCACGCCGATCAAGACCACATTCGCGCTCCAGGCCATCGCGATCAAAAGGGCGCCAAACACGCCCAAAATCGCCGAGGCCATTATCAACCTGATCTCGCCCACACGATTGGCCGCCGTCTGGCCAAAAAGACGCCCCACCCCCATGACTATGCCCAAGACCCCAGGCCCGTAAGAGCCATGTCCGGCCTCAGCGCCCAAGGTGCGCTCGATATGCAGCGCTGACCAGGCTTCGGTCGAGTTTTCGCCCACGAAACCGGCAAAAAGCACAAGCGCCGTCAAGATCACAACTTTCCAGAACACGCCGCCCGTTTGCGGCTCGGCTGACCCGTCATCATGTTCGTGCGGATCGCTCCAGTCGGCAGCTTTTTCGACCGACAAAGGCAAGATCACCAAAGCGATCAGCGCCAGCGCCGGCAATATCTCGATCGGGCCATAGCCTGCCTGACGCGCAACACCCACGGCCAGCGCGGTCAGTCCGAAGCCAAAAGAGAACATGGCGTGATTGAGGTTCATCAACCCGGTCTTGTGGGTCGTTTCGATCACTGAAATGCGCATATTGGTGTTGATGTCGCACATGCCCATTGAGGCGCCCAGAAAATACAGCGCCACGGACAAAGTGGCAAAGTTGAACGCAAGGGCCGGGTATAGGAACGCCGCCACGACAAACAGTCCGGCCACCGGCAGCGCACGCCGCTGCATGGCGATGAAATAGCGGGGCGCGAAATACATCGCCGTCATGCTGCCGGCTGCGGAAAACATCATCGCACTGCCCAGCCCGGCATCTGACACGCCGGTGAGGGCTTTGACATCCGGCACCAGGCCCGCCAATGCGCCCCAGGCCATCCCGATGATGATCATGATGGTGATGGTCGCGCGTGACGCGCGAACCGAGGCAAGAAATGACATGGAAACCCCTGGAAATTCGCGTCACGTTACCGCCATCGCCATCAGCTTGGCAACCCGGGCCAGGCCAACGGGCGCGGGGCCGAAATTTGCTCTTCCCAAGCGTCGGATTCTGCCCTATACGGCGCGCTTCACAGGCGGGAACTACACCCTTGGAGGAGCCCGCCGCATATTTAGGAGAAAGACCATGGCAGGAGAGATCCCTGATCTTAACGCCACGGTACGGACGGGGACAGGCAAGGGGGCCGCTCGTCAAGCTCGCCGCAACGGCGACGTACCAGGCATTGTATTTGGTGGCGACACAGACCCGCTGCCCATCAACATCCCCTTCAACGCATTGCTCAAGCGCCTGCGCGCAGGCCGCTTCAAGTCAACGCTGTTCAACCTCAAGGTTGAAGGCCATGACGATGTGCGAGTGATCTGCCGTGACGTGCAGCGTGATGTTGTCAAAGACTTGCCGACGCATCTGGACCTGATGCGCCTGCGCCGCACCACCAAAATCGCCTTGTTCATTCCGGTTGAGTTCATCAATGAAGAAGAAGCCCCCGGCATCAAGCGTGGCGGCGTTCTGACCGTTGTGCGCCCAGAGGTAGAACTGGTTGTGACCGCAGGTGACATCCCGGAAAAACTGGTAGCCGATCTGGCCGGTCTGGACATTGGCGATACGATCACCATTTCCAGCATCGACCTGCCTGCTGGCGCCAAGCCAACCATCGACCGCGACTTCGTGATCGGCAACATCCAGGCCCCATCTGGCCTGCGCTCTTCCGACAATGAAGATGATGAGGATGGCGAAGAAGTTGCAGAGGCCGCAGAAGCGCCCGAAGAGGCCACAGAAGAATAATCCTGCTCACATCCGGGCGGATCAAACGGGGCCTTGCGGGGCCCCGTTTTTTTATGCCCTAGCGCTCGCGTTCCGGTGCATCGTGATCTTCGGGTGGCAAAAGACGCTCGATTTCCACCATTACCCCCTCGGGCAATGGCCCGAATTCAAGCGCGCCCGCCAAGCCGCGCACCTGCTCGACATTGCGCGCCCCGGGCACCGGCAAATTATGCCCGCCCTTGGCCCACAGCCAGCCCAACGCGCCCTGCACTGACGTGCGCCCGCCAGTTTGCAACAGGTCGCGCACCGCATCCAGACGCGCCAATAATTCCGCGTTGGG
>Ga0316205_10003909_pt1 | contig 13566 bp, 9 predicted proteins | sample 3monthpyrite_MG_FD_204941 | JGI IMG/M metagenome (GOLD analysis project Ga0316205, IMG submission 204941) | Microbial mat bacterial communities from mineral coupon in-situ incubated in ocean water Damariscotta River, Maine, United States -... | ecosystem: Environmental > Aquatic > Marine >... | reverse complement strand
CGGCGGAGCGTCAACGAGGAGGAAGATGACGCCGAAGAGCGCAACCAGCGGTCCGAGGCGGGCTTGCGCGGTTCACTTGAAAACGACAGCCTGACCGAAGATGAGATCCGCCAGATCGAAGAAGATCGGGCGCGTGCCGAGGCTGCAGCAGCCCTGCGCGAGGACGACTATCAACTGGCCTATGCCATCGATATCCTGAAAGGGCTGAATGCCTTGGGGCCAGTGGCAGCGGCCGCTGAATAGTCCGGCGCTGGCCGCAAATCTCTCTGCCGGGATCCTGTAGGGTGGGTGGCAACCCACCTTGCAGAACGCGGCCCTTGCGTCAGACTTTCACGCGCTCGCTTTTTGGGTCGTACAGAGGCTTCAACTGCGCCTCGGCTTTGACCTGCGTGCCCATGACGTCAATCTCAAAGTTGCTGGCCAGCAGTTCGGCCACGCTTTCGCCCTTGCACGGCACATAGCCCATGCCGATGGCCGCACCCAGATGGTGGCCATAGCCACCTGAGGACAGGTAGCCGACGGTTTCGCCATCCCGCACAATGGGCTCGTTGTGATAGAGCAGCGGCTCGGGGTCGGTCAGCTTGAACTGAACCAACCGCTTTTCCAACCCCGCCTCGCGCTTGCGCAGCACCGCATCACGGCCAATGAAATCGGGCTTGTCGGTCTTGACCGCAAAGCCCAATCCAGCTTCCAGCACGTGATCTTCTGCCGTAATGTCATGGCCAAAGTGGCGAAAGCCCTTTTCCATGCGCGCGGCATCCATCATATGCATCCCGCAGAGTTTCAGCCCCATGTCCTGCCCGGCGGCGTGCAATGTCTCAAACACGTGGGGGGCCATGTCGGCAGAGATATAGACCTCCCATCCCAGTTCGCCCACGTAAGTGACCCGGTGGACACGGGCCAGCCCCATGCCGATCTCGATCTCCTGGGCGGTGCCAAAGGGATTGGTGTCATTGGAAAAATCGGCAGGAGAGACGGCTTGCAACAATTTGCGGCTGTTCGGCCCCATCACGGCCAGCACGCCTTCGCCTGCGGTCACATCGGTGATCACCACGTTGAAGTCACCCAAATGGCGCTGCATCCACGTCTGATCGGCCAGCCGTGTCGCGGCAGGGGTGACGACCAGATAGGCGGTTTCGGACAGGCGAGTGACGGTCACATCCGCCTCGATCCCGGCGCGGGTGTTGAGGAATTGGGTGTAGACAATCTTGCCTACCGGCACGTCATATTCGCCCCCGCCAATATGGTTCATGAAGGCCGTTGCATCACGGCCTTCGACCCGGATTTTCCCAAATGAGGTCATGTCATACATGCCCAGATTGGTGCGGATCGCATTGACTTCGGCGGCGACATTGCCAAAGAAATTCTGCCGCTTCCAGGAGTATTCGTACCCCGGCGTTTGCCCTGCATCAGCAAACCAGTTGGCCCGTTCCCAGCCTGCAATCTCGCCCATCACCGCGCCCTGATCCAGCAGGTGCTGGTGGAACGGCGTCCGCCGCACGCCGCGCGCGGTTGCCTTTTGACGGAACGGAAAGTGATCGGCATAAAGCAGGCCAAGCGTTTCTTTGGAGCGTTCAAAAAGATAGGTCTTGTTGCCCTGAAATGGTTGCATCCGGCCAATATCCACATCACCCAGATCAAAGGGTTTTTCGCCTGCGTCCATCCATTGCGACAAGGCCATGCCAGCCCCACCGGCCGATTGAATCCCGATCGAGTTGAAACCTGCGGCGACCCAGACGTTATCCATCTCAGGTGCGAGGCCGAGATGATATGCATCATCCGGCGTAAAACTCTCCGGCCCGTTAAAGAACGTATGAATACCCGCCTCGGCCAGCATCGGCATGCGCGCGACGGCGGCTTCGAGGATGGGTTCGAAATGATCGAAATCCTCGGGAAGCTGGTCAAATTCGAAATTCTCGGGGATGCCTTTCATCGCCCAGGGCTTTGCGTTCGGTTCAAACGCACCTAGCAATATCTTGCCTGCGTCCTCTTTATAGTAAGCGCATTCATCAGGCACGCGCAGGACGGGCATTTGTGTCAGGCCGGAAATCGCCTCGGTCACGATATAGAAATGCTCGCAGGCGTGCAGTGGCACATTCACGCCCGCCATGCGGCCAACGTCGTGGCCCCACATGCCGGCGCAATTGACGATCATGTCACAGGTCATGGTGCCGTGCGCATCGCCCTGTTCCCATTCGACAGATTGCACGCGGCGGCCTTTACGGTTGATCTTGGTCACTTTGGTGCGTTCGGCCACTGCCGCTCCGTTCATTCGCGCGCCCTTGGCCAGCGCAAGCGCGATATTGGCCGGATCGCCCTGCCCATCCTTGGGCAGATAGACACCGCCCGTCACACCATCGATATTCAGATGCGCATAGCGGGCCTTGACCTCATCGGGGGTGATCTCTTCGATCTCAACGCCAAAGGACCGCGCCATTCCAGCAGAGCGCGACAGCTCCTCACGGCGCTCTTCGGTCAGCGCGACGGTGATCGAGCCGACAGGCTTGAACCCGGTCGCAACACCGGTTTCCGCTTCCAGATTGCCGTAAAGCTCTTGGCTGTATTTCGCCAGCTTGGTCATATTCGCTGTCGCGCGCAGTTGCGCGATCAGGCCTGCGGCATGCCATGTGGTGCCGGATGTCAGCTGTTTGCGTTCCAGCAGTACAACATCTTTCCAGCCCAGCTTGGCCAGATGATAGGCGACAGAGCAGCCAATGACACCGCCACCAATAATGACAACGCGGGCGTGGGTGGGAAGAGTAGGCATGAGCGTGTTCCCCGACTGAACAGAATGATCAGTTTTTGCCAGCACAGCGCGCATTCCTATGGTGAAAAAGCGCCACCTCTGACGCAAATCCCTATTTCTTGCGGCCTTTATTGCGCGCGGCGTTGGGTGTCATGCCAAAGGCCTGCCGGTAGATCGTGGTGAACCCGCTGGGAAAACCACAGGCCAGCCCGATTTCGTTGATCCGCATATCGGTATTTAGCAGCAGGTTATTGGCCTTGTTCAGGCGCAGTCCCCGGTAATACCCGTTCGGCGTGGTTTTCATCAGGCGGCTGAATTTGCGCTCCAGTGACCGTTTCGACAGGTTCGTGGCCTCTGCGATCTCGCTGATCGCCAAGGGAAACTCCATGTTGTCCTGCATCAGCGCGATACAGGCATCAAGGGCGGTATCGCCTGTGGTCGTCACCTCTTTGCCGGAAAACGGTTGCAATGTGTTGAAATGGCGGACCCGCTCGTGCAGCAGAATATCGGCGACCGTTGTCATCGTGGTGGATGCGGCATGCTGGCTGGCGATCGAAAGCGCAATGTCAAAGGTCGCCCCCATGCCCGCGCAAGTGATGATGGCCCCGCCATCAACGGCAAGGGTGGCCTTGGTATCAAATAGGCCCAGCCGTTCCATCAGCACGGTGCGGTTTTCCCAATGGGTTGTATGGCTGCCGGGGCTGCCTTTGGTTTCCGCGATATAACGGGCCGCCGCCTCGGACAGCAGCACGACCCGCGCCTGACGACTGGTATAGTTGGCCAGCCACTTGCCCATCGACAGATCCGGGCAGGTGGGGTCTGCATTGCCCAGAACGAACAGGTAATCCGCCTCGGGACGGGCGGGCAGGGGGGTTGTCTCAACCGTCACCGCACTGCTTGCCGAAATCGGCCCGCCCCGGGCAGACCTGATGTGCCATTCAAACAGCGGACTGCCGTTGATCCGGTTGGCAAGGCGCAGCACTTCGACCACGCCGGCAAACTCTGTCAGCACAAAGCCTTCGGCGACGTAGATGTCAAAGGTGCAAGGGTGGGTCATGGCGCGACGATCGGGTGTCCGGCTGCCCTGATTTCATCTGCGAGCCTGGCGATATGCGCGGGGCCGACCTCACAGCAACCACCCACGATCGTGGCGCCCTGCGCGATCCAGCTCATGGCGTGGCGGGCGTAGACATCGGGGCCAAGATCCTGTCGGGCGGTCAGCGCATCGACCGTGGGTTTGTCACCAAGAAAGCCGTCACTGATCTTGGTAAAGCCATTGGCATAGCCACCAAAGGGCTTGTTGCCGGTGGCAAGAACACCCATGGCAGCATCAATTGCCTCGGGGACCGAGCAGTTTGCCAATATGGCACTGGCGGCCCCTGCCACCGCGAATACATCTGCAAGCGGCTCTCCCGAGCGCAGCTTGGTGCCATCGTGATCATCGACGGTCATCGCCAGCCACACCGGTTTGCCGGTTGCGGCTGCGGCCTCAAGGACGGCGCGCGCATGGGCGAGCGAGGCCACGGTTTCGCAGATGATGAGGGCGACCTTAGGGGCGAGAATATTTGCAACTTCCGTGTAGGCCGCAACGGCAACCTCATGGGCGGGCATCAGATCGGGCCGATAAGATGCCACGAGCGGCCCGATGGCGCCTGCCAAGACGCCTACACCCTCCGCCTCTTTCAGGGCCGCCGCATAGAGCGCCTCAAACTGGTCCTCAGCCCCGTTGCCAATCAGCCTGTCACGCAAAATGGCGTAAGTGTTGGTGGTGTGCACGGTCGCGCCGGCATCGCGGTAATCGGCATGCACCTGCGCCACCAGCCCGGGGTGATCAACCATCACTTGAGTGGACCAAAGCGGCGTCGGACGGTCGCCCGCACGATGGACCAGTTCCTGGCCCATGCCGCCATCAAGCAGGATGATCTCTGTCACGAATAGCACACTCCGACTGCGTTATGGAGTGTTGCTATCCGCTCTTTTCTTGCCGCGGTCAAGCTTAGGCGCGGATCCGATCGTTCTGCGGATCCCACAGCGGTTGTTCCTCGGCAATAGTCGCGGCATAGCGCTCACCATAGATATCAACCGTCACTTTGGTGCCCGGCACTGCGGCATCGGCACGGACCATGCCCAGGGCAATCGACTTGTTCACCCGGTAGCCCCAGCCGCCAGAGGTGGTTTCACCTGCCACCTCATCGCCGATCCAGATCGTCGACATATAGGGCGCATCCGCCGGTCCCGGATTGTCGAGGGTCAGTGTGACAAAGCGTTTGGCAACCCCGGCCTGCTTTTCTGACAAGAGTGCCGCCTTGCCGGGAAACTCCTGTGGCTTGTCAAACTTGATGAACCGGTCCATCCCGCCTTCAAGCAGCGAATAATCCGTGCTCAGATCACCCTTCCAAGCGCGATAACCTTTTTCCAACCGCAGCGCATTAAGGGCAAACATGCCAAATGGCACAGCGCCCGCCCCCAGTACCGCATCATAAAGCGCGGGGATATTGGCATTGGCGGCGTGAATTTCCCAGCCCAGTTCACCGGCAAAGCTGACACGCGCCAAGGCGCAATCGAGGCCGGCAACCCTGGCCGCCTGATGGCTCAGCCAGCCAGCGGTCAGATCGGCCTTTGTGCCCAAAGCCTCAAACAGGTCGCGTGCCTTGGGGCCGGTCACGATCAGCGTGGAATATTCGGTCGTATGATCCGTCAGGCTCAGACCATCGGGCAGCGCGTCGTTCAGCACCTCGAAATCGTGCCATTGGGCAGAGGCGGCGGTGATCAGAGTGAAATGATCTTCCGTGTGGCGCATTACCGACATTTCGGTCAGGATGCGGCCCCGGTCGTCTGCGAAATAGGCCAGGTTCATCCGGCCGATCTTGGGCAATGCACCTGCAATGCGGCCACGCAGCCATTCTGCGGCCCCGTCGCCTGAAAGGTTGAAGCGCGAGAAGCCGGGCAAATCCAGCACACCCACACCATCGCGCACCGCTTCGCATTCCTGTTTCACCCGCGGCTGCCAGGGGCCGCTGCGCTCCCATGTCTCTGTCGCCTCAATCGACGTGTCGTCGCCGCCTTTGGCAAACCAGTTTGCCCGTTCCCAACCGTTATAGGCACCCATCTGACCACCCAACGCGCGGACTTTCTGATCCACCGGCGACAGTTTCTTGTCACGGCCCGCGGGCCACATCTTGTGCGGGAAGTGCATACCGTATTCGTGGCCGTAAATTTCCAGCGCCTTCTGGTGGCAATAGTCCTGATCGGTGTAATCGGTATAGCGGCGCGGATCGACGGCCCACATATCCCATTCGGTCTGTCCATCGACGATCCATTCAGCGGCAACTTTGCCCGCGCCACCGCCCTGCGTGATTCCAAAGGTAAAGACGCAAGCCTCAAAGGCGTTCTTCACACCGGGCATCGGGCCCACCAGCGGCAGCCCATCCGGAGCATAGGGGATCGGGCCGTTGATGACACGCCCCACGCCCGCCGTACCAAGGATCGGCACACGCGCCATTGCATCCTCGATATACCACTCCAGACGCTCCAGATCGTCGGGATAAAGCTGAAAACTGAAATCATCCGGTTGCGGATCATCCGGTGTCACCCAATGGGCCTTGCAGTTGCGCTCGTATGGGCCAAGGTTCAAACCGTTCTTGTCCTGCCGCAGATAGTAGGAGCTATCCACGTCGCGCAGCAAGGGCACCTTGCCGCCGGTCTTTTCCGACCATTCCTTCAGTTCGGGAATTTCATCGGTCAGGAAATACTGATGCGACATGGTGACCATCGGCACCGTACGCCCGCCGTAGGGCTTGAACCACTCGCCAATGCGCTGGGCGTAATACCCGCCTGCGTTCACCACTTTTTCACAAGTGATATCACCCTTTTCGGTATGGACCGTCCATGTGCCGTTCGGATGCTGTGTCACACCGGTGGCGCTGCAAAACCGTTCGATCCTAGCACCCATCTGCCGGGCGCCCTTGGCCAGAGCCTGCGTCAGCTGGGCGGGATCAATATCGCCGTCGTCGGGATCATAAAGCGTGCCTTCCAGATCGTGCGTCTCGAGGAAAGGATACATTTCCTGCGCTTCATCGGGCGTCATCAGTTTCAGGTTCAGCCCCTGATAATTGGCCATGCCCATCGCGCGGGCGAATTCCTGCATGCGTTCCTTGGAGTGCGCCAGCCGGATTGATCCGGTGACGTGATAGTTCATCGGATAATCCACCTCTTCGGCCAGCCCTTTATAGAGCCCCAGCGAATAGCGCTGCATATTCATCACCGCCCATGAGGTGCTGAAGGAAGGGCAGTTCCCGGCGGCATGCCAGGTTGATCCGGCGGTCAGTTCATTCTTTTCCAGCAGAACGCAATCGGTCCAGCCCTTCTTGGCGAGGTGATAAAGGGTCGATACCCCCACAACACCACCACCAATAATCACAACACGCGCAGAGGTTGGGAAATCAGCCATATCGTTCGCTTTCTCAAGTCAGGGATGTGCGGGGCAGCATCCGGGATTATCGCGTCATCGCCGGTAGCGGCGGTCAACATGCGCGTATCAGGGCGCATTGGAGAGGGCCGGTCAAGACAACCTGCGGCAACCCTCATGCAATTTGCGCCAAAGGATAGCGCAAACGCGCCGGGGGCGGGAGGTGGATTCCGGTTCTAGTAGATCGGTGGAGAGATCACCCAGATGATCTCGCAAGGGGTTTCATGGCGGTTCCACCATTGAAACTGCTGCCCACGTAACCGAAAACTGTCACCGGTCTGCAACTCAAAATGCTGGCCATCCAGAGCGACCTCGCATTTTCCACTTGCGACAAAGCAGACCTCCTGGGTCGGGCGGGTCAGCGGCTCTGGCAGATGTGAATGGGGCGCGAAGGTCGAATGGATCACCTCGAAGTCATCGGTCAGATCGGGCGATAACAGCGCCTCGCTCAGCCCTGCGGTGCGGCTGCCGATGGGCCTGCGGGCATGGGCGCGCACGACCATCCCTTCTTCACCGGGTACGGCACCCATTTGCATAAAGCTGGACGTCGATACATCCAGACAGTCAGCCATCCGGTTCAGATCGGTAATGGAGGGGTGCGATTTGTCCCGCTCCACCTGACTGAGCCAGCCAACAGAACGGTCCAGGGCAATTGCGAGTTCAATCAGGGTGAGTTTGCGGGCCTTGCGCAGGGCGCGAATATCCGCACCAAGCGAGGGAACAGTCAGATTTTCATCCGGCATCTCGAGCCTGTGAAAATATGCCCCCAAAATTCATCAATTAGTTCTCTACCGCTTTGGGAAAATCTCGTTTGACTACATGGTCAAAACCCTGCCACCAATTCATGAATTTTGAAAGACTAATTTCAGTACACGCCCCAGTCCCACAATATCATCCCGGGTGAAGCTGTCGGGTTGATTGCTGTCGATATCAAACACCCCGATCAATGTGCCCGCCGCATCTTGCACCGGCAGGACCAGTTCAGATCGTGTGCTGCTGGCGCAGGCAATATGCCCGGGAAAGGCATCGACGTCCGACACAAGCTGCACCTCGCGCGTGCGCGCCGCAGCACCGCAAACGCCCCGGTGAAAGGGGATCACCAGACAGCCGTGCCCGCCCTGATAGGGGCCGATTTTCAGCAATTCCGGCGCTGTCACCCGGTAAAACCCGGTCCAGTCAAACCGATCGTCGCTGTGATGGACCTCGCAGGCGACCGTGGCCATCAGCGCCACCTCATCGTCTTCGCCTTCGGTTAGCGCGGCCACCGTTTTCAGCAGATCATCATAGTTCACGCGCATCGCTAAACCTTTTCGGCGTCTGCGGGGACCGACAATACGATCTTGCCGGTGTAATTCTTACTGGCAAATGCGGATTGTGCCGCGGCGATCTGGTGCAACGGAAAACTCGCAGCAACCAGCGGTGCAATCGCGCCTGTTTCGATCAATTTCACCAGATTGCCAAAGACTTCGGGCTCCAGCACCGTGCAGCCGAAAAACGACAGGTCCTTGAGGTAGAGCGTGCGGACATCCAGACTGACCATCGGTCCGCCCACAGCGCCGGCAACCGCATAGCGCCCCATGGGGCGCAAGACCTCCAGAAGGCTGGGCCACTTGTCCCCTGCCACCAGATCAACCACGACATCGACACTGCTTTCCCCCAATGCCGCCACATAATCCGCATTGCGGTCGACGATCACATCGGCGCCCAGATCAAGCAGGGACTGCGCCTTGCTTGAAGTTGTCACGGCAGCCACGCGGGCACCGCGTGCCTTGGCCAGCTGCACTGCCGCCGACCCGACACCGCCCGAGGCCCCGGTGATCAGCACCGTTTCGCCTGCGCGCAGGCGGGTCCGCGTCAGCATGTTTTCGGCCGTGGAGTAGGAGCAGGGAAAAGATGCCAGTTCCGCGTCACTTAGCGGGCTTTCGATCGCATAGGCGTGGCGGGCGGCAACGGTACAATATTCTGCAAACGCACCGTCACATTCCGAACCAAGAAACCACGGCTGCGCCAGCATCTGGCCGCGCGCCTCGATCAGGCAGGGTTCCACCAACACGCGCGCGCCAATGCGAGAGGCGTCCACACCTTCACCCACGGCCACGATATGCCCGCAGGCATCAATGCCCTGAATGCGCGGAAAGCGCAGCGCTGCACCTGCCCAACTGGCATCATCGGCGTCGTTGTCGCCCTTGGAGTACCAGCCGACGCGGGTGTTGATATCGGTATTGTTTACGCCCGCTGCTGCGACCCGGATCAGCACTTCACCGGCCTGTGGCCGGGGGCGCGGCAAGTCCTCACGCCATTCCAGACATTCCGGCCCGCCGTGGCCCGTCAGTACCACGCCGCGCATCGTTTCATTTGTCATTCTGATATTTCACTACACGCGCTCGATCGCAATGGCCGTGCCTTCGCCGCCACCGATACAGATTGCGGCCACGCCACGTTTCAGGCCCCGGGTTTCCAGCGCATTCAGCAATGTCACCATGATCCGCGTGCCAGAAGCCCCGATGGGATGCCCCAAGGCACAGGCCCCGCCGTTTACATTCACGATGTCGCGGGCGATATGCATTTCCTGCATAAAGGCCATTGGCACCACGGCAAATGCCTCGTTCACTTCCCAGAGGTCCACGTCGTCCACATCCCAACCGATTTTTGCCAAGAGCTTTTGCGCGGCAGGTACAGGTGCGGTCGTGAACCAACCCGGCGCCTGCGCATGGCTGGCATGTCCGATGATCCGGGCGCGGGCCTTGCTGCCGTCCGCAGACAGGACCAATGCCGCAGCCCCGTCCGAGATGCTGGATGCATTCGCCGCCGTGACGGTGCCATCGGGGCGGAACGCTGGTTTCAGAGCCGGGATCTTTGCGGGTCGCGCCTTGCCGGGTTGCTCGTCGCGGGTGATGACCTCTTCTCCGGTGCGGGCATGGACGGTGACCGGCGTGATCTCATTGTCAAACGCCCCCGACCGTTCAGCGTCCAGCGCATTGGAGAGCGAGGCAATCGCATATTGGTCCTGCGCCTCGCGGGTGAATTGATATTTTTCGGCGCAATCCTCGGCAAAACTGCCCATCAGGCGCCCCTTGTCATAGGCATCCTCCAGACCATCCAGAAACATGCTGTCCTGCACGGTCTGATGGCCAATGCGGGCACCGGCGCGCATCTTTGGCATCAGATAGGGGGCGTTGGTCATACTTTCCATCCCGCCCGCGACCATCGTCTGCGCGCCGTCCAGTGCAATCTGGTCAAAGGCCATCATCGCGGCTTTCATGCCGGACCCGCACATCTTGTTCAGCGTTGTTGCCGGCACGCTGTCATCGAGCCCGGCCATGAACCCTGCCTGACGCGCCGGGGCCTGCCCTTGGCCTGCGGGCAAAACGCAGCCCATCAGCACCTCATCCACGGTGGCAATACCAGCCTCATCCATCGCAGCCTTGATTGCGGCACCACCCAAGGCAGGTGCATCCACGCTCGAAAAAATTCCCTGAAACCCGCCCATCGGCGTGCGGGCCGCTCCGGTGATGAATACGTCGCGCATGATCTGGTCTCCCTGTTGCCCGGTTCAACGCTACGCCTGCGCCGCGGAAAGGAAAAGCCCCCAAACATTGCCATTGCACAGGAAGCGTATCGGTTTCATCTTGTGTTCAATGCCAACAAAGGACGACCCCAATGCGCAACTTCCACCACCCCGGCCGCTCTGCTGTTTATGCCACCAACGGCATGTGCGCCACCTCACACCCGCTGGCAGCCAAAGTCGCGGTTCAGATGCTGGAAGCAGGCGGCAATGCTGTGGACGCAGCCATCGCCGGGGCGGTTCTTCTGGGGCTGTGCGAGCCGCAGATGACCGGGATCGGCGGCGATTGTTTTGTGCTGATGACACCGCCGGGCGAGGACCGGGTTGTGGCGCTGAACGGATCGGGGCGCGCGCCGGCAGGAATTGATGCGGAAACGCTGCGGGCCAAAGGTGATACCATCGCGCTGTTCTCGCCCGATGCCGTGAGCGTGCCGGGTGCGGTTGATGCCTTTTGCCGCCTGTCCAAGGACTGGGGAAAACTGGGCCTGAAGGCAGCACTTGCACCCGCGATCCACTATGCAGAAGCCGGAATTCCGGTCGCCGAGCGTGTTGCTTCCGACTGGGCGAATTCCGTCGGCAACCTGTCGGGCCGCGCCCGCGATCTGTTCTTGCTTGATGGCAAAGCCCCCAAACCGGGGCAGGTTTTTCGCGCACCGGCCCAGGCTGATGCATTGCGGCGCATTGCAATGGATGGTCGCAAGGGGTTCTACGAGGGCGAAGTCGCCGAAGACATGGTCGCCTCGCTACGTGCGCTGGGCGGCACGCATACGCTGGATGATTTCGCGAACACCGCCTGCGACTATACCGACCCGATCATGGGCAGCTACGGCGGGCTGGACCTTTACGAGCATCCACCAAACGGGCAAGGCGCAACGGCGATCCTTTTGCTGAACATGCTCAAGCATTTCGACATCGCAGGCATGGACCCTTGGGGATCAGAGCGCGCGCATATCGAGGCGGAAGCCACCAAACTGGCCTTCGACGCGCGCAATCGGTTCCTGGCCGACCCCGACCATACGACCCGCGTCGATCACATGACATCGCCCGATACGGCCGCGAAACTGGCGGCCCTCATCGACCCCGGCAAGGCGATGCCGGCAAGCGTCCCGGGGGCCGAGGCCGTGCACAAGGACACCATCTACATCACCGTTGTCGACAAGGACCGCATGTGTGTGTCGCTGATCTATTCGGTATTCAAAGACTTCGGGTCCGGCATCGCCTCTGACAAATTCGGCATCCTGTTCCAGAACCGGGGGGCCGGGTTCACGCTGCAAGAAGGCCACCCCAACGAGGTTGGCCCCGGCAAACGCCCGATGCACACGATCATTCCCGCAATCGTCAAGAAAAACGACAAGGTGTTGATGCCCTTCGGTGTGATGGGCGGGCAATACCAGCCCACAGGGCACGCGCGTTTCATGACCAATTTCATCGACTTCGGGATGAGCCCGCAAGAAACCATCAATGGGCCTCGTTGTTTCACCGAAGGGAACGAATTGCGGGTCGAGGACGGCTACAGCGATGCGGTCAAAGCTGAACTGAGCGATCTGGGCCACAATGTCGTGCGACCCGGCACAGCCATCGGTGGCGCGCAGGCGATCCTGCTGCACGAGGATGGGGTGCTCGAGGCCGGAAGTGACCCGCGCAAGGACGGATGTGCTTTGGGGTATTGAGGGGTCAGACAAGGCGGAGTTACCCGGCCCGAAACAAAATAGGTGCGTGACCGCTCTGCGGGACGAAACTGCCGTTTCTGTTGGTTTCTTTGGCTCAGCTTAGCCCTGCTGCCTTGACCGCGGCTGCCATTCGCGCCCGATGTTTTGGGTCGTGGTAGGGGTACCGCTCTTCGTAACGCCCAAAATTGTAGTTTGAATCAATGGCCAACAAATCGGCCATTTGCTCCTTCGCTTCTCCGAGACGCCCGGCGGCAACAAGTATGGCCGACATGACCAAGCGCGCTGGAGGAAATGAAGGAGCCATCCTTATGGCGCGTCTCTCGAATTTTTCGGCATTATCGAGATCGCCAGATAGAAAATAGCCATGTGCGATGTGATGAAGTGCGTTTGGTGGTGCGACAGGATCAAATCGAAGCGCTGTCTTCCCCGCCTTTACGGCTCTTTCAGGCTGCCCTGCGTAATTCAACGCCTCGCTGAACCAGATAAGAGTATCAGCATTGTTCGGGTCGATCGCGATGGCGCGTTCGAAGCTTTCAATGGAGGCCTTGGGCTGACGAAGGAATGTCTGCACCCAGCCCATCCTGCTTTGCGCCATGGATGAATTGGGCGCCAGTTCCACCGCGCGCCGGGCTTTCTCGGCGGCGATGCCCAGGCCATCGTCATAACCAGGCCAGGCAAACGACCAGCCGCTCTGATAAGGGAAGACCTGCCCTGCCCATGCATCGGAATACTCAGGGTCAATCGCAAGCGCTTGATCAAAAAGACTGATACACTCGCGATTGGTCTCAGGCGAGAACATGAAGAACTTGGCACGCCCTTTCAGACTGAGCTCATATGCCTCAACGCTATACGTCCTGTGGTCGGCAATTGCGTTTTTCGTCAGGTTGACTTGAAGCGCCGCGCTGATCTTGCCGGTTATCTCGTCTTGAAGATCAAAAATATCTCTTACATCGCTGTCATACCGTTCTGCCCAGACATGCCCGCCTGTCTTGGCATCTATCAACTGAGCGTTGATACGGATGCGATTAGCAGCCTTGCGCACGCTCCCTTCAAGCACATGTTCTACGCTCAGCTCGCTCCCAATCTCCGTCACGTTCTTGGGCGAATTCCGATACGC
>Ga0316205_10003908_pt1 | contig 13575 bp, 11 predicted proteins | sample 3monthpyrite_MG_FD_204941 | JGI IMG/M metagenome (GOLD analysis project Ga0316205, IMG submission 204941) | Microbial mat bacterial communities from mineral coupon in-situ incubated in ocean water Damariscotta River, Maine, United States -... | ecosystem: Environmental > Aquatic > Marine >... | reverse complement strand
TGATGGAAAGGCAGGTCATCCGATACAGATACAACTTCATTGGCAAGACTAATGGTATTTTCCATCACTTCAACAATATCAGCCATCTGTTTATTGCCTTTACGGCTGCGGGCGAAGGCCAGTAAATTACTGATGATAGTGGATACCTGTTCTACCTTGTCTGACATATCACTTGCTATAGTATTGAGCTTTTGCGTTTCATTAACGCTGGAGGTAGCAGCTTGTTCACCGGCGCTATGATCGCGGATTATGCGCTGGAAGCGCCTCAAGTCCATTATCAGTGCCTGTAGTGGTAAGTTAATATCGTGTGCCATGGATGAGGCCAGCTCTCCCATAAAAGACATTTTATCATTATGGATTAACATATTTTCAGCACTGACCTGTTTCGTTACATCATCTACCAGTATAACAACACCGGTTCCCTGCTCCTGTAGCGGGTAAATAGTAACGTCATAGTGAGAGAGACTGCGCAGGCTCTGTTTCATATGAATAGTTCTGTTATTCTCAATCGACTGCTGCACATGCTCAGGAAGAACAGTCATCTGCGGATAGGCTTCCCATAGAGTTTTACCTAATGCATCTGCTGAAGATATTCCTGAAACTTCCTCAACGCGTTTATTCCAATGAGTGACGCGGCCATTATTATCCAGGCCCACCAGCATCAACGGCATTGACGTTAAAATATCCTTGATATATGACTCTGATGATCTAAGTTGATCAGCAGTGATCATTAGTTTGGCTGTGCGTTCCTGTACCCGCTTTTCCAGTTCGTTACCAATTGCGATTAATTTAAGGTTCGTTTGGGCGATTCTGCGGCGGGCTAAAAACAAATAGATAGTCACAATCATTAATAAAATCAGCAATATGGAGCCAGTAAAATTGGCCACATGCTGCCAGTTTCTTATACCGTTTTCGTCTTTAAAAGGGTCGGTTATAAATGCCATTGCAGAGGAGCTCTGCAGAGTCAGAATCGCCAGAAGCAATGTGTTTTTCATATCAACAGTAGTACCATAATGAAAGAAAAAGTGCAGTGTCAGTATACCACGACCTGCAAACTGAAAAGAAGAAAAGCTTTGAAAGAATAATACCTAATCAAGTTTTATGTGAGCAGGATAATTCAGGTAAGTCAATGCTCAGGGCTTTGATTATCTGATAGTATTCACAAAAATACGTTATTATCCGCTAGACGTTTGCTCTAGTAAAGTAACGATCAGGAAGATAACAATAGGCATTTCAAAAACGATAAGGTGGTATCCCGGAGACGGGTTTGGGTCTTGATCGATATGTGTTGGAAGATGCATGGATGAACAGTAATAAATCTGTATAATACATCGCAGACCCATCAAGTATGAGTACTATTTTTAGTTGATTCTTGAGCAGGTGTAAGAAAATAATATCAATTGATATTTTGCTCGCATTTAGAAAGACTTTGGATAATGCAACGCTCGGCCATCATTCATTTAATTAATATCGCGACATGCAGAATGGCATGTCGCGATAAATACTGCGGCTGTCGTCAAGTCTATCGTTTACCTCCGCCGCCCATGCCGCCTCCGACTCCCATTCCTGCGCCACTGGCAGGAGGCGCATCGGGCAGTTTCATATTACGTTCCTTTGCTCTTTGTTGTATCAGTGCATGATGCTCTTCTCTAAGTTGAGCTCGTTCCTCTTCTGTTTTTGCATTCATGTGTTTTTTACGGTATTCAAATTTTTCCTGTGAAGTCATGAGTTGACTGCCGTAAATTTGGTCCTGATCTGCGGCATAGTTGGGCGTGCTGGTCAGAAGTGTAGCAGCGGCAATAGTTGAGATTATCAGTGAATGTTTGATCATCGTTAACTCCTTGTGAACGTTGTTTGAATCAATAGTAAGGGTGGCCACAACAATCCATCGTGGTTTTCCTGCACCCAATAGTAATATAGATACTATTGATTAATTATCCAGTGAGTTTCACTTTAATGTGAATGCTTGCAACGGGATAAATCGTCATTAACCGTTTCGCGCATTTTAAAGTGAATGCTTTTAAACGCTAATTAAATGCATTTGGCACTAATTGTCTGATAACAACAGAGTAATTCTATTCTGTATTGAATAAATAGCTGAGTGATACAGGCCGGGCATAATAATTAGTTAATTATTATATTAATAGCTGCTTTATTAGTTACTTGGTAATTCATCGTTTTTAACATTTATACACTGTACCATTAGTTAAAGTTATCTTAAGATAGTCCTGCTCTATATACTAAATATAAACTGACAGGCCTGGTGAAGTCTTTGACAATACGTCATGGTCGATTCCTGTTCTGTTATTAATATAACAATAAAAGGAGTCAGCTCACTCATGAATAACTCTGCTAATGAATACTGGAAGGCGAACCTGCGTCTGGTTTCTATTCTACTGGTTATCTGGTTTGTTGTGTCATTTCTGTTCGGGATCATTCTCGTGGATTTACTGAACACTATTCGCATTGGAGGCATAGGAATGGGTTTCTGGTTTGCTCAACAGGGATCTATATTTACTTTCCTGATCCTGATTTTTGTCTATGCAATAAAAATGAACGCGCTCGATCGTAAATTTAATGTTCATGAAGACGAGGAGCGTAAGTAATGGAATTACAAACACTGATTTATATTTTTGTTGGCGGTACTTTCTTATTGTATATCGGTATCGCTATCTGGGCGCGAGCCTCAACCACGGGTGAATTCTATGTGGCGGGTAAAGGCATACACCCGGTTGCTAATGGTATGGCGACTGCGGCGGACTGGATGTCGGCAGCCTCGTTTATATCAATGGCCGGATTAATTGCTTTTAATGGCTATGATGCTTCCGTCTATCTGATGGGTTGGACAGGTGGTTATGTATTGCTGGCGATGTTATTGGCACCTTACCTGCGCAAGTTCGGCAAATTTACCGTTCCTGAATTCATCGGTGAACGCTATTATTCAAAAACCGCACGTATTGTTGCCGTCATTTGTCTGATTGTTGCGTCACTTACATATGTTATCGGTCAAATGAAGGGAGTTGGTGTCGCCTTCGGCCGCTTTCTGGAAGTGGATTTTGAAACCGGTGTGCTGGTGGGTATGGGTATTGTGTTTATCTATGCAGTACTCGGGGGTATGAAAGGTATTACTTACACACAAATTGCCCAATATTGTGTACTAATATTTGCATATACGATTCCCGCAGTTTTCATCTCCCTGAACCTGACCGGAAATCCGTTACCGCAGATAGGTCTGGGTAGTGAATTGATAGACAAGAGCGGATTCCTGCTTGACCGGCTCGACCAGACAATAACTGACCTGGGTTTTTCCAAGTACACAGACCAGAAGGGCACAACGTTAAATATGGTGTTGCTGACGATGTCATTAATGATTGGTACGGCTGGATTACCACATGTTATTATTCGTTTTTTTACCGTACCCAAAGTACGTGATGCCCGTGCATCGGCAGGGTGGGCGTTGTTGTTTATCGCTATTCTTTATACCACCGCACCCGCTGTCGGCTCAATGGCCAGATTTAATCTGACCAATACCATTCAGTCAGGGCAAGTAGGTGACCCACAGGGTAATCTGGTTTACGCACAAGCGCCCAGCTGGTTTAAAAACTGGGAAAAGACAGGCTTGCTGAAATTTGAAGACAAGAATGGAGATGGGCGAATCCAGTATTACAATGACAAGAACGAAGAGTTTGCGAAAAAAGCAGATGGCTTTGGTTGGAAAGGTAATGAAATGGTGAAAGTCGATCGCGATATTATGGTATTGGCCAACCCTGAAATTTCCAATTTACCCTTCTGGGTTATCGCACTGGTAGCGGCAGGTGGACTCGCGGCTGCACTATCGACTGCAGCTGGTTTGTTACTGGCAATCTCTTCATCAATATCACATGATCTGCTCAAGGGTGTGTTCATGCCGGATATTTCTGAAAAGAAAGAATTGATGGCAGGGCGTCTCGCCATGGCGGGTGCCATCGCTGTGGCCGGTTACCTGGGTATGAATCCACCCGGTTTCGCGGCACAGGTGGTGGCGCTGGCCTTTGGGCTGGCGGCGTCATCGATTTTTCCAGCGTTGATGATGGGCATTTTCTATAAGAAGATGAATAATACCGGGGCTGTGTTTGGCATGCTGGCGGGTCTGGGATCAACCCTGGTTTATATTTTTATCTATAAGGGCTGGTTCTTTATTCCGGGATCCAACAATCTACCAAACACCGCAGATAACTGGTTATTTGGTATTCAGCCAGAGTCTTTCGGTGCCGTGGGTGCGCTGATCAATTTTGCTGTTGCTATTGTTATTTGCAAGCTGACCAAGGCTCCACCTGAACATATCCAGCATCTTGTAGAGGATATCAGGGTACCTAAAGGAGCAAGTGCTGCATCCAGTCATTAGTTTAGTGTTATAATGAAATCCGGCCCCGCCCAGGCGGGGCCTTTTTATTCATAATGAATTTGATTTGTATGATGAGTCTATTATTACAAAATAGGGAATTCACCCTGCTAAATATTCCGGATATAAATGGAAATTGAATTACAGGAAATAGTCGATTTCTTATCACAGCAGACATTATTCAATGAACTGCCTGAGCACTCACTCGTGTTACTGGTTAATGAACTGGAAATTCGCTATTTGCGACGCGGAGGATCATTTCCCTTAACTGATGTTGAAGGGGATTATTTATATTTGCTGCGTAGTGGCGCCATCGACTGGCGTGATGAACAGGGTTATCTGGTCGATAAATTGGCAGAAGGAGATTGTTACCTGCTCGAATGTCTGTCAATGAATGAGCAGGATCATTCAAAGAGTCATGCCAGTGAAGATTGTTTGCTGTATATGATTCCTTGCGAGGTTATTCAATCCTTGCGCGAAAAGTCCAGTGTATTTGAACAGCATTTTCTGACATCTGTGCAGCAACGCATGAAACTGGCTCTGGACAGGTCACAGAATGGTAAACCTTCAGCGATGGTAATGCAGCAACGTGTGAGTGAATTAACTGATCATGAGCCGCTTATTATCGATATCAATACTAGTATAGTCAGTGCGGCTATGAGTATGACAGAAAAAAATGCTTCGTCTGTGCTTGTCGTGAATAAAGATCAATTGGTCGGAATTATTAGTGATACAGATTTGAGAAAACGTTGTCTTGCGACAAATATTAGTCGCCAAGAACCTGTCAGTAAGATAATGAGTACTGAGTTGATCAGTATTGAAGAGAATACTATTTTATCAGATGCGTTATTAACCATGACCCGGCATCAGATACACCATTTGCCGATTATGCGAGCAGGCAAAGCGGTGGGGATTTTAAGCGTCACTGAATTGATGCACTATCTCGGAACCAATTCAGCCTATATTGCCAGCGATATTGATAAAGCCAACTCGGTTGAGCGACTGGTGCAAATGAGCCGGCATTTGCCAGAGTTACAATCTAATCTGACCATGCAAAATTCCAGCGCCAGGCAAATGGGTGAGGTGATATCGTCAATTACGGATGCATTGACCCGGCGCTTGTTGATGCTGGCTGAACAGCAACTTGGCGATCCTCCGGTTCCCTATGTCTGGTTGGCTGGAGGCTCGCAAGGTCGTAATGAGCAAACCTCGCACACCGATCAGGATAATGCGATGTTTATTGATGATGGCATGCGATCGGAACATGAATCTTATTTTGCAGCTTTAAGCCAGTTTGTCTGTGATGGTCTTAATGCTTGTGGTTACGTCTATTGCCCGGGGAATGCCATGGCCAGCAACCCGGTCTGGCGACAGACAGTGACCGTATGGAGTCAATATTTTAATCGCTGGATCAATGAACCGGAAAAGAAAGCACTGATGCTATCCAGTATTTTCTTTGATCTCAGGCCTGTATATGGAGATCATTCATTATTTGAAGCAGTGCATGAAAAAATGCTAAAAAAAGCGCGTGCTAATCAGATTTTTATTGCCTATATGGTGTCGAATGCCTTAATACATCGGCCACCATTAGGGTTCTTCAGAAATTTCGTGCTGATTCATGATGAAAAACATGATCAAACGCTAGATCTCAAGCATCGAGGAATCGTTCCCATCGTCGATATCGCTCGCGTGTATGCATTGTCGAATGGCATTGCCGTCAGCAACACCACGGAAAGATTGCAAATGGCGCATGAAACCGGTGCGATGAGTACAGAAATGAGTGAGAATCTACTGGATGCCCTGGAATATATTTCCAGCTTGCGCTTGCAACATCAGGCAAGTCAAATTCGCCAGCAAATTTCTGTTGATAATTATATTGATCCGAAGTCTCTGAGCGGCCTGGAGCGCGGTCATTTGAAAGATGCATTTAGTATCATCAAGGATATGCAGGAAGTGCTCGAGAATCGCCATCAAACAGGCAGACTCACATAAACATGTGGGCAAAACTATTTGGCCTGGAGTGGCAGCGTATGCAACTGCAAAAGAAAACTCAGCCGGGACCGCTGAAGGATTATTATTTGCAGCGTGTTGCCAACTACAAAGTTCCAGTACGTGAAGCCGGTTTTGTCGTACTGGACTTTGAAGCCACCGGACTGGATATTAATAAGGATCATATCATCAGTATTGGTCTGATAGAGATTCAGAATATGGGTATCCACCTGAATACGGCCTGGCATCAAATTGTTAAAACCAGTCAGGATATGCCGCAGAATACGGCAGTTATACATCAGATAACAGACGACATGGTGGCCGAAGGCGAAAATCTGGAGGTTGCCATGTCAACGCTATTGCAAAGGCTCAAGGGTAAAGTGATGATCGCGCATCATGCGAACATTGAGCTTGCATTTCTCAATAAAATTACTCAAGTCTTGTATGGTCAGAAGTTTATTATTCCGGTGATTGATACACAATTACTGGCGCAACGACAACTGCAACGCCAACAGGGTCATTTCAGGATAGGTGCATTACGCTTGTTTAATTTGCGTAACAGTCATGGGTTGCCTGCCTATAAAGCACATAATGCGCTCAGTGATGCACTGGCAACGGCTGAACTATTTCTAGCTTTGGCTAACGATTTGTATCCGAAAATGGATTGCACGGTTAAAGACTTGTTGACCTCCTGAAAAAAAGCTGGAATCAGGGTGCATCGGGAAGTAACAGAAATCGTTCTGCTATTTTCAATGAGAGAATATAATTGAATGACTTGCCGCGAAAAGACTGAACGGTGCCGATCAATAAAGAGATGCCAAGATATAGAACAGCGGCGATAGTAATATTCATGGTAATATTGTGTGCCTGCACATCGGTCATCGGGTTAAATGAAATATATGCAGCTAATAACGCACTCGACAGTATTAAAAATAAATAAACGGTAAAGGCGAGGTCGGCTGCCCGGATTGCAGTGCGTCTGGCAAAATCCATATTCCGCCAGTTAAATATAAAAAACAGGATCAAGGGTAACGCTATGCTGGCTGCAGGATGCGCAAATATACCAGCCAACGACATTATCGGCGCCAGTGTTGCATATTGTTTTTCCTGTTGTAACAAATCCGTATCCCGTTAAAATCTGATTGCAGGCGGCAGTGATGGATCACTCATGTTCTGAGTCATTATAAGGGTATCTGGAATGGCCATAGCGTATTATCAGCACAGAAATTGAGATGATTAATACCGTTCCCGCCACACTCAGCATTCTAACCGTATCTAGATTTTTCATGTCCAGTATCATATAGCGTGCCAGTGCAACAATGGCAATATAGAGTGGGATTCTTATTGGCAGCTTACCAGAATGAAGATAGATAGTGACCATGGCCAGCACTTCAAGATAAATAAACATGAGCAACAGATCCGCCAGCGTCACAGTCATGGCATTTATCATTGAATAAATTTCTAATCCCAATGCTATGACGGTAGCGATGGCAATGACTAACAGACCTATTTCCTGTATCCAGATAAGACCTTTATGACCGAAGGATCTCATATTATCCATGTACTATTTCTCTGCTGACAATCATGAAATGGGTTAATCCTGGAGTGCGAGTATATTACTCATAAGGTATTGTCGCCTGTTTTCTTGCGGGATGCAAAGCGTAAAGTCAAGTAGCCCAGGGTCGCAGAAAGAATTGAGCCAACAATAATGCCCAGCCGATCATGCACTTGAAATTCTGTCCCACTTTTTAATTTTATGTCTTAATCATGTTCTAAGCATGGAACATTCGTCACCAGCGAGTGACAAAATGAGTAGCTTAATCATGCCAAGTTTGAGGTGTACAGTCCAGTGGATATAGCTATTGGGGGGTGTCAGAAATCAGCGATATAGCCCATGTTAATAAAATAATTAGATTGAGTGCGACTGCCAAAGGCATCATCGATATTGGACTGCTCATAGCCCAGTTCGAGCTCAACCTTGACTTTTCGCACTGCACGATAGTCGACTCTTAATGAAGGCCGAAATCGCAGGATTTTCGAATTATCAATACGTGTTTGACTGTCAATGCGAATTCGAGGGTTAAAGCGCCAGTCTTTTTTATAGGGATAACGGCTGTTAATTGCTAATGTTAATGTATCGGAAGCAGAAGTGTCCGCATACCTTATTCCAAACAAGGAAGTATCACCGTCTTTAAAAATGTTGTTGGCTATCAGTTGAGCACCGTAAAAATATTCTAAGCCCGTGCTCGGTGTCGCATCGACTCCGCCAGAAGCAGGACTTGATTCCAGATGTGAAGCAGCCAGATCCAGGCTAAGTACTAGCGTGCTTGTGAGTGATTTGCTGAGCGTGCCACTGACTGAGCGGAATACCGTTGTTCTGTCCTTGGCCAGTTGTTTAATTTCATCTTCTGTGTATGTTAATAATAGTTCTTCCAGAGTCGTGCTGGTCTGTCCCTGTAATGCATTGCTGGTGGTTAATATCGGTCCATTCCTGTAGTCGGCAACAAGATTGATAGAGGTATCAAAAGGTAAGCGGGTATTGGCAATAAGTTGAGCAATATTCAGAGAATTGTAGTCAATATCATAGTCGATTAATCCGAATACAGTCGTCTCCGGGTGCAGGTAACGTATTTCTGCGCCCACGGCCGTACGATCATCCAGATCTTCTGCCGTTTGTTTGATAATAAAAGTGCTTGCGTTCCAGTATTTATTAAAAGTGCCCGCATCCAGACTCATGCCATAAAAAACCTTGTCTATTTGAAACTGGTCGGCGGATGAGGAATAGACAGGAAAGCCGGCAACAGCATTGAGCTTCCATTTTGGGCTTAAGCGATAACCCACAGAGAGTCCGTCAAATCTTCCCAGTACACCGCCCGTGCTCTGGGTTTGTATGCCCATGCGTGCGTTCCAGTTGCGTTTGCGATCAGCTATGTCGATATAAAGTGAGCTGATACGGTAATCATTTTCATTGGCTTTTTCCAGATTGTATTGATAGCTGCCGGTAAACTGAGTTCTGATATCCAACGCTTTTGTACGCTTTCTGGCAGAAAGAGAAAGGTCTGTATCCAGCGATGAATTTGCAGGGGCATCACGTAATTCTGTCGTGTCGTCATAGCGGCGATAAAACTGAAATAATGTGCCATAGGTTTGCCAGGGTGTTTCGCCAGTACTTGCTTTTGCCTTGCGTAAAGTTTTGCTGGATGTTTTGCGTGCAGAGGTGAGGCCGTCCAGACGTTGCGTGACGCGGTTATGAAACTCACCTTTGGGGTATTTTTTAAGATATTTTTTATATTCAGCAATGGCATGTGCGATTTGCCGGTTTTTTTCACGTGCAACACCAATCAATTCCTGTGCCGCTTCACTGGATTCATTTTCAGGAAGATTTAATAACTTCGTCAGAATTAATACTGCTTTGCGGTACTCCCCATCGATGATATTTTTTTTAGCATCAGCGAATAATTGCTGACTTTCCTTTGTGATACGTACTGGTTCCCTGGGTTTTTCCGGTATGTTTTGCGCCAGTGCCATCTGGTTATTATTTCTCGCCAGTGAAAATAACCAGGGTTGGATGTTTTCTCTTTCATCGTCTTTTACCCTGTCTATCCATGCGCGGGGAAAGTCCTTTAATACCTGTTTCAGTTGTGCCTGGGCCTCATCCTTGGATCTGAAGAACCCGAGTCTTATGCGGTTCCATTCTATAGAATCAACAGAGTGTCTGGTTGTGTAAATCAGATATGGTTTCAAGTAGGGGTAATCCGTATGTGAAACCGGCTTGATAACCTGTTGTGATGACATCAAATTGATAAGGTATTTAAAATTATCGCTGTCTTCCAGTGTGACGGGTGTCTGCACATCCGCTTCAGGCGCGCGCGCAGCAGCCTTTTTTTGCAGTCTTATCGTAATAACGTTAGGTTCCTGTTGAGCCGGTACGGAAAAATTTGTAGCGCTACTGAAAAGCAAGGAGATGACTTTTCCTGCCGGGTTTGCAGGCTCATAACGGATCAATTGCAAAGGATTTGATTCATTGGCTGTGTATGCTAACCGCTGAGGTTGCTGAATGGCTTGTTTTTGATCTTCAGTATTGGCGATAGGTAAAGTCCTGATGTCCAGCTGTTTACCCGAAGAGGCCGGAAAATGACTGAGATAGCTGACGGTCAGCGTGAAAGTGAGTACGATATCAATGCTATCTGCATTTTCATCAAAATCCACATGATCTATAACAGGTTGAGTGATAGCGAAGCAAGCGTTGTTTGCTATCAGTATCATCAATAATGTCATGACAACGATGATTTGCTTGCCGCTATACATCATGCCTGAAATATTCATTGCAAGATACGTCGCTAATTTATTTATTTTCATGTTCGCTTAGCATTATAATAAAGCCACGCAGGTCTTTTCTCGGTTGCACTTCGATATCTACGGCAGCATTGAACTCAAAATAAAGATGTGGGTTAAATCCTTTTTCATAATACACATCGATGCTTTGCAATAATTTCTCATGTTTGAATGGTACCGGTCTTTGCCATGATCTACCCTGGTTCCGTGGAAGATTAATATAAAAACCCAATAACATGGACTTTGTGTCAACTTTTGGAGTGTGGTAGAGGTGCTGTACCGGCCAATTGAAAACAATATCAATGATTTCCTTTTTGCCATCCGCGCTTGTATCAACATAATCAATAAGGGCGTCTGCCTGTGCAATCTGGCCGCAGCACAGCATCAGCAGCATGACTCCAGTACAATAGTGTAAGCAGGTTTTGTTATTCCTTATCTTATTCATGACTATTGTTCTTTAATTAAATCCTCTGTCCCTGATGGAATGCTGTCTGTTCCTGGTGTCCTTGATGGTTGTCAGTGTACTGTCAGTATAAATATGACAACTACCGGAACAATCACGTAATTCACTGACGGTATACTTGGCATCCGGGTTTTCATGTTTTTTATGTGGATCCGACTTGTAGTCTCCACTATGGCAAGCGGCGCAGTCAGGCTTATAGGCTGCATTTTTCCAGCTCACACTTTCATTATTGCTGATATGACAATCGATGCATTTTAATGAAACGCCATGGTCGCCTGGATAATTCATTGTGGCGTGTTGAAAAATATCAGGAATCCAGCTTGTATTGCGATGGCAGTTGTCGCATTGCCGGCTGGTGATGAAATGATTACTTGTTTTACCGGTTGCTATTTGACCATTATGACAAGAGGAGCATGGTGCGGTGATAGCAGCATGGTCAAATTGGGCAGGGATCCAGGCAGTCGTGGTATGGCAATCGTCACAGGTATTATTGGTTTGTATATGATTGGCGTTTTTACCAGTCGCGGTGGTGCCGTTGTGGCAAGTCGAGCATGCAGCGGTGACCGCATTATGGTCAAAGCGGGCCGGAATCCAGGCGTTGGTAGTATGACAGTCATCACAGACATTGTTGGCCTGGATGTGTGTCGGATTTTTTCCTGTCGCGGTGGTGCCGTTGTGGCAGGTAGAGCAGGCGGCTGTAATATTAGTGTGATCGAAGCGTGCAGGTATCCATGCATTGGTAGTATGACAATCATCGCAGGTATTGTTGCTTTGAATATGCGTCGCATGCTTGCCTATGGCCGTGGTGCCATTATGGCAGGTAGAGCAGGCGGCTGTAATATTAGTGTGATCGAAGCGTGCCGGAATCCAGGCGTTACTGGTATGACAATCATCACAGGTGTTGTTGCTTTGAATATGCGTCGCATGCTTGCCTGTAGCCGTGGTGCCGTTGTGACAGGTAGAACAGGCGGCAGTCACATTGGTGTGATCGAAGCGTGCCGGAATCCAGGCGCTACTGGTATGGCAATCATCACAGGTGTTGTTGCTCTGGATATGTGTCGCGTGCTTGCCTGTGGCCGTGGTGCCGTTATGACAGGTGAAGCAGGCACCAGTGACTGAGCTATGGTCAAAGCGTGCCGGAATCCAGGCGCTACTGGTATGGCAATCATCACAGGTGTTGTTGCTCTGGATATGCGTCGCGTGCTTGCCGGTCGCGGTGGTGCCGTTATGACAGGTAGAGCAAGCGGCTGTTACCGAGCCATGGTCAAAGCGCGCGGGTATCCAGGCGTTGCTGGTATGGCAATCATCACAGGTGTTGTTGCTCTGGACATGTGTTGCATGCTTGCCGGTCGCGGTGCTGCCGTTGTGACAGGTAGAGCAGGCGGCAGTCACATTGCTGTGATCAAAGCGTGCCGGTATCCAGGCATTACTGGTATGGCAATCATCGCAAGTGTTGTTGCTTGGAATATGGGTCGCATGTTTACCGGTTGCGGTAGTGCCGTTATGGCAGGTAGAACAGGCGGCAGTGACTGAGCTATGGTCAAAGCGCGCGGGTATCCAGGCGCTGCTGGAATGGCAGTCTTCGCAGGTATTATTGCTTTGCACATGTGTTGTATGCTTGCCGGTAGCCGTGGTGCCATTATGGCAGGTTAGACAGGATCCCGTGACAGACGAGTGATCCATTCGGGCGGATGTCCAATTCTTGTCGGTATGGCAGTCGTCGCACTTTTCACTACTGGTAATATGATTTGCATGTTTTTTACTGGCCCCGATGTTGCTGCTGGTGCTATGGCAACCAGCACATTGCGTTGGTGTCCCTTTAAAAATGCCTCTAACATGACAGGATTCGCATTCTACCAGTATATGGGTACCCTCAAGAGGGTAACCGGTCGTAAAATGATCAAAAGTTGTTGAAGTATCGGCAGAGAAAGCAATTCCCGGCAAGAGCAGCAGGCTAATGAGTATGATTCTTTTCCATATTATATTCATCATTTTCTCCGTTTTTGTGCTAATAGCCTGACATTTGTATAACACTGAAAGATTCCTGTGTATGGCAGCGTTCACACTGGGTGCCAAAGCTGCCATTATGCTTATCATCATTAGCATGGCAGCTATTACAGGATGAATCTGGTTTAGTCATTTTCTTGTCAACCAGGTGACAGGCATGACATTCCAGGTTTTCATGAGATTGCTCTAAACGGTAATCGGTTTGTGTATTGTGATCGAATTGCCAGCGACTCCAGGCATTCGGGTTATGGCAGTCATTGCAATGCTTGCTAAACATGCCTTTATGCACGTCATCCTGTTGATGGCATTGATTACATGTTTTTGGCGTTTTGCTGTAATGGGTGTCTATATGACAATTTTCACAGGCTACCGAGGCATGTAAACCTGTCAGTGGGAAGTT
>Ga0316205_10003906_pt1 | contig 13590 bp, 17 predicted proteins | sample 3monthpyrite_MG_FD_204941 | JGI IMG/M metagenome (GOLD analysis project Ga0316205, IMG submission 204941) | Microbial mat bacterial communities from mineral coupon in-situ incubated in ocean water Damariscotta River, Maine, United States -... | ecosystem: Environmental > Aquatic > Marine >... | reverse complement strand
ACACACTATGATGTTGGCTTCGTAAAACTATGATTAACAGGGTGTTGTTGCCAAAAGTCAGCGGTGTGCATGATGGCAATCATGTTACATGATGTTGGAGGGTAAAGATTTCTTCCACCACAAACCATACGACCTGTTAAGCGCAACGATACTATTTGACAATGTTGTTTAGAAAGACGAACTCTTTCTTTATTGAAATTCTTGGATCAGATCCTCGTCCATAGGACTTATTTTGGGTTTAAAAAACCTAACGTATTTCCCCTGTTCATCCAATAAGTACTTTTGAAAATTCCAAGCGACCTTACTGTCTTCTACACCATTTAGTTGTTCAGATGTTAGCCACAAGTATATCGGATGCTGGTCTCTTCCGCTGACATCAACCTTAGACGCCATTAAAAACTCAACGCCGTAGTTCTTTTGACAAAACGCTTTAATTTCCTCTTCACCTTTTGGTTCTTGTCCCATGAATTGATTACAGGGAAAGCCTATCAAAACTACCTTGTCGCCATACTTTTCATGGAGCTCCTGAAGTTCCTTATATTGATGTGTAAAACCGCATTTTGACGCAACATTAACGATCAGAATTTTCTTCCCTTTGAATTGACTCATTTCGACTTTATTTCCATCGATGTCTGTAAAAGAGTAGTTATAGATATCTGTGGCTTGTGTTCGCCCTGTGTATGCTGCCATTAATAGTAGAATTGATAGAATATGTTTTCTCATAGGGTAAAGGTAGGGAATCGTTCTAGATTTTGATACTATCTCCGGAGTTGCACCGCTAAAGACTCAACCTGCGGAACGATTTTACTTGAGGCGCTTTATGTTCGCAATAAAGTCCAAGGCAACGGGCTCATCCGCTGTCGTGTTGTAATAGGAGATAATTGAAATGTAATATCCCTTCGAATACCGGTAATACTCTGTTACGTAGCTTGAATCACCATCATCAGGAAAAGTAAGTTTAAAATATGCATACTCTTCTCCCGCAATTTTGGTTTTGCTTATTGGGCTTTTTATCATTTCATCCTCGTCAAAAAGCATCTCATATCCGTCCAAGCTCTCTTGAAGTTCTTCAAGCACAGAAACTTTTTTAAACGGGTTCTTTTGATCCACCGTCATGGTGATATTGATCGGCATTTCATGCACCGAGGGAAGATACGTTGCCTCAAAGAGATCTCCACCAAAGAGCGACTTAAACCGTGGCCTTTGAACTTTCCAGTTTTTATCAAATTCTACTTGAATATTGAAGGCTGCGTTTTTGTACAGATCATCCGTTTCCCATGTTCCGAAGAGGGCTTTTTTATCGAGTTTATCGTTCGCTGCACCCGAAGATCCGCATGCGGAAAGAAGGAGCAAAAGAACTATAAAAAAATAGAGTTGACGCATAATTTATAATTTGGTGCTTGAAGGTAATAAAAGTGTCAGGTTCTGCAAAAAGCGTTACTATGAAAGACTCACGAGGTGCGCTTCTTTTCCCTATTCTTCCAATTTAAACACTCTGTCTGTTGTTCCGTCGCTATAGATATAAATTAGCTGTGTGTTAGGTTTGAATGGTGTTTCCCTTCCAAGGAAGTCAACAATTTTCACCAACTCTAAGGGTTCGTTCGCGAATTCTTTAATGTCTGCATATGCAACTAAATGACACGATGAAGTATCAACCTGAACACCTCCGCAAGCATCTGTTACAGTAATTTCAACAGCAAAATATCCAGTGTTTGCTGCATCGTAGCTTTGGTTCGTCTCTCCGCTAATTACGATGTATCCGTTCTCGCAATCTAACCACTGATATGTTGCACCACTTTGTTCAGCTGAAAGAACTGATCCGTTTTGGTTAACGTCATTGTTAATTTCCGATTGACAATCTACGTAAGCACACATTGAAGTGTCTGCCTGCGTTCCAGTGCAGCTAGTAAATGTAATCTCAACCGCATAGCTCCCTGATGAATTCGCTGAATAAGTCTGGCTTGTCGCTCCACCAATCACAGCGTAATTGTTATCACAATCCAGCCATTGGTAAGTGGCGCTATTTTGATCCGCTGTTAACACAACGCCGTTTTGACTAACATCATTGTCCATGAAGGTTTGGCATATAACTTCAAATGAGATCCCAGCATCGTAAATCGTGTTTGCATATGACCAGTTTGGGTTAACTACACTTATACAGAATAGTTGATTATTCGAACAGTCCATGTCAATATTCACCCCATTATTTGCAACTAAGCACAACAATTGATTATCCTGACAGCTCAAATAAGTCAAGACGGCGTTCTGGGAGACATCCAAGGAAGTAAGGTTATTATTCTGGCAAAAGATAATCGTCAGTAATGTGTTCTGCGACACATCCAATGCAGTAAGAAAATTGTTGTGGCAGCGCAAATCTGTTAACGCTGGGTTCTGCAATAGGTTCAATGTGGTTAGGTCGTTATCATAGCAAAATAGTGAGGTTAGCGCTGGATTTTGCGATACATCTAAGGCGGTAAGATCATTGTCTTTACAGTTCAGCTCCTCCAGTTGTGGACACTGCGTTACATTGATTGATGTCAAGTTGTTGTTGTAACAGCGTAAAAAGCTAAGTCCCGGATTTTGAGACAAATCCAATGAGGTGATAAGGTTGTCAAAACAACGTAAGTCATTCAGTATTGTATTCTGAGATAGATCCAAAGAAGTTAGGTAGTTATCATAACAAAAGAACGTCACCAATGAGGTGTTCTGCGTCACGTCTAATGATGTAAGCTGTGTGTTGTTGCAACGTAAATCTGTCAACCCTGTATTCTGAGTAATGTCTAATGTCGTAAGCGGATTATCAAAACAGTACAACGTTGATAAAGAAGTAAAGTCTTCTATTCCTGTAAGGTCTGCAATGTTCCACCCCCAACAAATCAACGAGCCTACGCCGCTAATGTTAGCTGTCGTAACATAATCGTCGTTTGGTATACCATTACCCATTCCGTTGTTTTCTAGAAAGGCTTCAAAATTGTTGTCTGGAACGTAGGTTTGTTGCGCGTTAACAAAAGAAGATGTTACAAGTAGTATTGAAAGTAGTAATAGTCTCATCGTGTTGTTTTCAGCAAAAATAAGGTATTCAACAGAGGAATGCGATTTTTTTGTCAATCTCTTTTTTTGCTTAACTAGACTGGGGTAATTTTTGAAAAATCTAACAATTTTGGTAGTGGGGGCAGCTTCCGATACAAAAAGATAATGTCCATTATCACACAAGTCTTTTAGGGTATAGACGCACAATATCAGTATATTCCGTACGCATCGTGCAAAATCTTTTGCGCATAGAAAGTATAAAGGGGTATCTTTATCCACAAAAACGATTTGCCAACAAAAAATAAAATAAAGTGCGTTTGAAAACACACTTTATTTAAACGTTGAGGCACATTAGAAATGACAAATATAATTTACATTAAGAACATGGTTTGCCCACGCTGTATAGATTCGGTGAAGGAAATATTTAATAAAATTAACGTAGATACCAATTCTGTAGAATTAGGTGAGGTAAAGGTACCAAGCGAAATCACTGATGAACAGAAAATGCAACTAGAAGAGCAATTGACAGCCCGTGGATTTGAGTTACTTCAGAATCAAAAATCAAAAATAATTGGACAAATCAAGGCAATCATCATAGAGCAAATTCATCACACGAAAGAAGCACTTAATGTCAATTTCTCCACGCTTATAGCGGAAAGACTCAATCACGATTACACAGGACTCAGCAAATTGTTTTCTCAGGTCGAAGGTGTGACCATCGAAAAATTCATTCTCAAACAGAAAATTGAAAAAGTAAAAGAACTCATCGTTTATAATGAGTTAAATCTATCTGAAATTGCCTTTCAGCTTAATTACAGTAGCGTTGCTCACTTGTCTTCGCAATTCAAAAAAGAAACAGGTATGACGCCATCAGCTTTTAAGAAACTGGAAAGGAGAGATCGAAATTCGCTAGATTCGATTTAGCAAAATCTTATAAATAACCTCCCGAATTGTATAACGGATAACCCTTCCACCACCTTCATCTTTGTAATGCAAATTAGAAAGTGATGAAAGAGGCATTATTATTAAATCAAATTTCCAATACAACTAAAGACAGTTACAAGGTCTCGGGAATGACATGTGCTTCTTGTGCTGTTAGTCTGGAATCGTACCTGAAACCAGTTGAAGGAATCAAACAAGTAGCCGTCAACTACCCTAATCAATCAGTAGCATTAGAGTTTGACGCAACAAAAGTTTCCATAGAGACACTTCAAGAGAAGGCCTTGGAAATAGGTTACACCATTTTAACAGGTGAAGCCGAAGAAACTCAAAAAGCTTTCGAAAAAACAGAAGAAAAGAGATTAAAAAACCTAAAGACAAAGCTGATATTCTCAGCAGTATTTTCTATTCCTGTATTCATTATGTCCATGTTTTTTATGAGGAAAATTCCCTATGAAAATTGGATTATGATGATCCTTTCAGTACCTGCTTTATTTTGGAGTGGTTCAGAATTTTTTGTAATTGCATGGAACAAACTGAAACATTTTTCAGCAAACATGGATACGCTTGTCGCACTAAGTACAGGTACGGCCTTTGTTTTTAGTGTCTTTAATACGGTATATCCACAATATTTTCTTAGCAGAGGAGTAACTCCACATGTCTATTATGAATCTGCTGTTATTATAATAACACTTATTTTATTTGGTAGATATTTAGAAGAGAAGGCAAAAAGCAAAACCTCTTCGGCCATTAAAAAATTGATGGGCTTAAAGCCAAAGGAAGTAGTTGTTATTCGAAACGGAGAAGAGCGGACTATCCCTTATAATGAAATAGTGAAAGGGGACCTTATTATCATTAAACCAGGGGACAAAGTACCTGTGGATGGTACAGTCAAAAAAGGTGAGTCTTTCATCGACGAAAGTATGATTTCTGGCGAACCCATTCCCCTCTCAAAAACAAAAGGAGATGACGTATTTGCTGGGACAATCAATCAGAAAGGGGCGTTAAGGATCATCGCTAAGAAAGTAGGAAGTGAAACATTGCTTTCTCAAATCATTAAACTGGTAGAGCAAGCACAAGCGAGTAAACCAACCATTCAAAAACTGGTTGATAAAGTTGCAGGTATATTCGTTCCGATAGTAATAGGGCTGGCAATTCTTACTTTTATAGTTTGGTATATCATAGGTCCAGAACCATCTTTTACCTATGCGCTTTTAACCTTGATTACTGTCTTGATCATTGCCTGTCCTTGTGCCTTAGGATTAGCAACCCCAACAGCATTGATGGTTGGCATTGGCAAAGGAGCACAACAGGGAATATTAATTAAGGATGCCCAATCGTTAGAAACAGCATTTAAAATAGACATCCTTATTCTAGATAAAACTGGAACCATTACACAAGGAAAACCCAAGGTCACAGATTTGATTTGGGCAGAAGATGTTGACATTATTGAATTGTCACAAGTTCTATTGGCTATAGAGTCTCAATCAGAACACCCCATTGCAGAAGCAATAGTACAACACCTTAAAAAAGAAGGTACTCAGACTATTCATACTGAATCGTTTGAAAGCATCACAGGTCTGGGCGCTAAAACAAGCTTTCAGCAAATAAGCTATATGGCTGGAAATGAAAAACTAATGCTTGCCAATGGTGTCGACATTCCAAAGAAATTATCTCTACAAGCGGAGGCATTAAAAAAAGCAGCCAAAACAGTCGTCTATTTCAGTGTTGGAAATAAAGTAGAAGCCGTTATTGCCATTGCGGATCAAGTGAAAGATAGTGCACGGGCAGCTATTAAGCAGATTCACGAAATGGGAATTAATATTTATATGCTAACAGGAGACAATGAACAAACCGCTTCGGCAATTGCCAGTCAAGTAGGAATTGAAAATTTTAGAGCAAATGTGATGCCTGCAAATAAAGGCAATTTTGTAAAAGAATTACAAGCCAATGGTAAAATTGTGGCAATGGCCGGAGATGGCATCAACGATTCACATGCCTTGGCACAATCCGATGTGGGAATTGCCATGGGAAGCGGAACCGATATAGCAATGGAAAGCGCTGGTATTACTTTGATGCAGTCCGACCTCAAACAAATTGCAAAAGCCATAAAGTTATCCAAAGCAACAATGCACACTATTCGCCAAAACCTCTTTTGGGCATTCATTTACAATTTAATAGCCATTCCTGTTGCTGCGGGAATATTGTACCCTTTCAATGGATTCCTTTTGAACCCAATGATAGCAGGGGCGGCAATGTCAATGAGTTCAATCTCTGTACTCATAAATAGTTTAAGATTGGGAAGACGTTCAATTAATTAAAATAGATAAAAGTGGAAAAAAATCACCAAATACTGATAGATGCATCATTGGAAAAAATACAATCATGCGAGACAACATTAGAGAAAATAGCTGCTATTTGTTGTATGCCTATTAGAAGTAAGAAAATGCAGGATACTTTTAACAGTCTCGAAAACCTGAGTAATCAGCTAAAAGCGGCAAGTAAGGAGTCCATTGCCAACAGCATAAACGAAATAGAGCTATGCGGCGGTCAAATAGGAAAGCTCTACGTTTCTTGCTGTACAGAAAAAAGAGAACCCCTCTATCAGCAATTATTAAAACAACTCAATGAAATTCATACCAATGTTCACAGAGTTCTGGGAAGAGCACATTAAATATAAACAGTAAAAATTATGAAAATTAACATCGGAATTAGAATCTTATTTGGCATTGCATTAATCACAGTTGGCTCCGATAAGTTTCTGGAATTTATTCCACACGGTCATGAGATGACAGAAAACCTTACTAATGCTTTTATGGGGTTAATAGCTAACAAATTTATTCTTCCAACGGTCGGTATTGTAGAAATATTGGTTGGAATTTCTTTACTCCTCAACAAATTTACGACCCTTTCTTTATTGGCAATGGTACCTGTGAGTTACGGTATAGTAGCTTTTCATTTATCGGTTGACATTCCAGGAATTACATTGGGTGCAGTAGTAGTAATTTTAAATGCGTATTTGCTTATACAGAAAAAGGATGAACTGATTATTTTATTAAAACCATAAATACGTCAATCATTCGCCATCAACATTAATTATTATACATCACATTATTAATATAAAATTATGAAAACAATAAAGTATAAAACGAACATCAATTGTGGGGGCTGCATCAATTCGGTTACTCCTTTTTTAAATGAATTGGATAACATTGACACTTGGAAAGTAGATACAGATAACCCAGATAAGGTTTTAGAAGTCAACCTTGACGATGAAAATGAAGAAAGAGTAATTGAAGCGGTTAAAAAAGCTGGTTTTATTATTGAGAAGGTTAAATAGTAGAATAAACGTACATCGACAAGATGTATAAACAATAGCGGTTTGGGTCTTTACTCAAACCGTTTTTTGTCTACCTTTAATATCCATTTACGTTGAACAATAGGTCGTATTAAATCCGCCTCTGTTCGTACACAGGTCACTGTGCCTTGAATGTTCTTTTGCCTATCAAACGCACCACTTATTAACTACAATTTTGTTTGTATTAAGCTTGATTATTTGCAGTGGTTACTTTCCGATACAAAATATTCCTAGTCCCGTCCCGTCTGCCTTGTAGCGCTTCAAGGGACATATAGGAGACAAAAAGTGTTCTGAAATAAGAAAATTACACCTTAATAAGAACAAACTTCCGTACTTAAACCCTTCTGAATATATGCACCATATTTTCACTAAAGTACAATCATTTTTTAAATTTCCCTAAGTCAATAAAAGCCATACTGTGACAACGTCACGGAAGCCATTGTATTGGTTTCAACGCCATGTACATTTGATTGTCTGATCAGGCAAACAAACAATTAAAATTTACAAAAATGGCAAGACAAACTGGCTTAATTAAATTGAAGGGGACGTTGGATAACGTCAACTTCTATAAGACCAAGGATGGAAACTTGGCGCGGATGAAAACATCCGTTGATGCGAAGCGGATCGCAAATGATCCAGCCTTCGAAAGAACCCGTGAAAATGGTGCGGAGTTCGGTTCTTCAGCAAGCTCAGGAAAACTGTTACGTGATTCAATTCGAACAATGATGCAAAATGCATCTGACAGTCGAGTGGTTGCGCGTTTAACAAAAGTAATGACGCAAATCAAGAACTTGGACCCAACCAGTGCCCGTGGGCAAAGAAATGTTGGTGTAGGGATCGCAGATCCTGCAGCGAAAGCAAAACTGAAAGGTTTCAACTTCAACATTGATGCAATTTTGGGTTCTATTCTCTACAATCCGTATTTGGTGGATGTGGGTACCGGTGTAATTAACATTGATGGACTTGTTCCAATCAATGATGTGAGTGCTCCGCAAGGTGCAACTCATATTACGCTAAGAGGTGCCTGGGCAAAAATCGATTTCGCTACAGGTGAATTCGATGTCCAAGAATCCAATGCGGTAAACCTTCCAATTGATGCAACATCAACAAACGTTATCCTAACTCCTGCAGCTGCGGCATCTGGAACAGGGACTGACTTATTCTTGTTGATGATTGAATTCTTTCAGGAAGTGAATGGAAATCAGTACACATTAAAGAACGGAGCCTACAATGCATTGAGCGTTGTCGAGGTTCAGTAAATCTAACAACATGAAAAAAAGACCAGAGGACAAGAAAAAGTTCAAAGACAAATTGAAATCCTTCTTCGCTCGATGTGGAGAGGATACTCCACCTTTCTTCAAAAAGTTGCGTATTGCTGGTTTGGTGATTGCCGCTGCAGGGACAACATTGTTGGCCGCACCCGTAGCATTACCTGCTGCGGTATTAGCATTAGGAGGGTACTTGGTAGTTGGTGGGGCCGTTGCAACTGCAATGAGTCAAGCAGCAATTACTCAAGATGGAAATGATGATTGCGATGATGAGGGAAACCTCGGAATCTAATTATCCAATGTAAAATCAGTTGTGCCCTAGTTCAATTAACCAGGGCACAACATTACACCAAGAAAATGGAAAATTGTTCAAAAAGTGACTTAACCGTCCAAGTAAAGTCCCGAAGATCACCACGCTTTAAAGCGGGTTCTGAGTTATCGGGTAAAGTAAATCTGGTTGCGATTGATTTCAATGAGGAAATCAATGAGACATCAGAGAGTATTGAATTCAAACTTCAACTGGTTTCAGAGTCTTGCGGTTCTGATTCTAGCTGTGAAGCCTAATCTTAAGTGTTATGAATTCAGAAAAATGCACGAGCAACACCTTAACAGTTGCAGTAAAAGCAAAACGACCACCACGCTTTAAAGCAGGGTCCGATTTATCTACAAGAGTAAATCGAGTAATCGTTGATGTCAATGAAGAAACTAATGACAGTCATGAAATGATTGAGTTGAACATTCAATTGTTCAATGAAGGTTGTTTAAAAACTGATTGTTAAAACCTAAAACGCCATGACACATCACGACTCAACAACAGTAGCAGGAACAGTAACCGGAACGGTGTTTACCGTAGCAGCGAATATAGAGTCGCAGGATTATATGAAGACTGTAGTCCTCGCAATTGTTGGAGCTGCGGTAAGTTTTGCCGTCAGCGTGGTGTTAAAATGGCTTTGGAAGAAAGTTTCACCTTAAGGTCAACAACAAATAGTAACGCCCTCCCGATAATTCGAGAGGGCGTTTTTTATCCCCTAAACTTTTCAATATACAAACACCTGCAGTATTGGTACAAACGTACAAACATTGCGCGTTTATTACTACCTGGTTCTTCGTGCCATGCGCGCATACGTATGTAGCGACCATGAAAAATAAGTTGATCTTTCGGTAAACGAGATAGATATCCTTTAATCACTGCTGGGTTCACATGATAAGGAATGTAGATTTTTTGGTTTTTCATGATAAACGATTTTAGTTAACCGCGCAGGACTCTAGCTGCCCAATGCATAGGCAACAAAAAGGGCAAATGAGGAACAGTGCAAGGGTGAGGCGTACGCTTCAGCGCAGCCTCATTTATATACCCTTTCACAGTGACGAATGCAGGGCTAACTTGCCGTATGCAAAGGGTAGGTAGTTTGATTCAAATAAATGATTTTAGTAGAAGCAAATCGAAGAACGTATTTATTAGAAATGAATGTGATTCGAAGTAAAAAAGGAAAAACAGCCTTGAGCCAGCGAGGGGAAAACGAAAAGGTAAAATGAGTACAGCGAAATTTTATCCTTGAGTGTGGGGCAAGTGAAATGAACCAGAATGAAGAGAAACGGAATGATGGTGAAATGTAACGACGCGAGCCGACTGCGAGTTGAGCTAGGGAGGAAGTGGAGAGTTTTGATTGTAGCGCAGCGAAATGAAAAACGGGAACGACCTTTGTGGAAGCAAAAAAAGCGCAAACCGAAGCCATGAGGGATAGCATTTTTTTGTGCACAACACAAGGGGTGGCGGAGTTTTTGTTTGTGCGATGGAAAAAATAGGATTTGGCCATGAGGCACGAGTAGCCAATTCCTATGCGTGATTGTGGGTTGTTTTGGAGTTTACGATAAATACTACCTAAACAATATGGATTACAAAAACTGTGACACCCCGCAGCCCGACGCGATTAGCAGGCGAGCCAAATTAACAAGTGGCGATGGATGAAAAGTGGTATGAACGAATGTAACGCAGTGAAGTAAGAGAAATACTACTTTACAGACAAAGAAGCCACGACTGAGAGAAGCACGGAGCGTGATGAACAAAACAAATGAATGGAAGTTGGTTTGAGGCACGAAAACGGACTGAAAAGAATGTTACTTGCAAGTGCGCTAATGAATATGCGTTAGCACTTAGAGCGATTTATTTTCACTTGCAAGTATGTTTTGTGAATAAAGCGAGTACTGAAAGAAGACCGCTTTTCCTGTTTCAATCTTATCTATAATTCACAACTATTAATTATTTTTTTATTAATTGTTAGACGACTCTAACTTTAATTATTAGTTTTGCCTTTTAATTAGATTAAAATGAAACATATAAACTCTTTCTTATTCTTGGTTTTTGTTCTAGTTACAATAACTTATGGTTGCAAGAAAATCATGCCTAGTGAACCCTCTGAAGCGGAAGTATTGGATGGACCAATTGATGGATTGACTACAGCGCAGTTAATTCAATTTAATAAAGGTGATGCTGATTTTGGTGAGGTTTTTACATCTGCAACTGGATTAGGTCCGATATTCGTAGCAAACCAATGCGCAAGCTGTCATGCAGGAGACGGAAAAGGTACACCATTTGTTCAATTTACTAGATTTGGACAATCTGATACTTTAGGGAATACATTTTTGAATTTTGGTGGACCACAACTTCAGCACAAGGCAATCCCAGGTTACACACCTGAACAATTGCCTCTAGGAGCGCCAAAAACATCATTAATAGCTCCAGCAGTTACTGGATTAGGTTTTCTTGATGCCGTTGAAGATGCATTCCTATTGGCGCTAGCGGATCCGTTTGATCTTGATGGTGATGGTATCAGTGGAAGAGTACATTACAATGTCATACCGTCTTATGTTGCTCTTCGACCAAATTCAATTCCAAAAAACGGTAAATACATTTGTAGATTCGGAAAAAAAGGAGGTGCGTATGATTTATTACACCAAACATCTGGTGCGTATAACCAAGATATGGGTATCACTTCATTGTTCGAGCCAATTGATGTTTATAGTGGGCAAGAAATTGATCCAGAAGTAGGCACTCAAACAATACATGACGTGGTCTTTTATTTGAAAACGTTAAAGGCTCCGATTCCACGGAATCAACAAGATGCAGACGTTATAGCTGGAAAAAATCTCTTTAATGATATCAACTGTGCTAAGTGTCATACCCCAACTATGCAAACCGGATATTCAACTATTACTCCGCTTTCGTACAAAGAATTTCATCCTTATACAGATCTATTACTTCATGATATGGGGTCAGAATTGAATGATGGATATACCGAAGGATTTGCACTTGCTTCTGAATGGAAAACTCCTGCTTTATGGGGATTAGGGCTTTCTAAAATGTCGCAAGGTGGTCAGTATTATTTAATGCATGATGGAAGAGCTTTAAGCATTGAACAAGCGATACAAATGCACGGAGGTGAAGCAAGTCAGTCCAGATCATTGTATAATCAATTGATTGAAAATCAAAAGAAGCAATTAATTAAGTTCTTAGAATCTTTGTGAAATGGAACGTAGAAATTTTCTAAAAACATGTTGTTATTCCATCGTTGGTGCTCCATTACTAGCGTCGAGCATTCAATCTTGTCAAGTCACTCATTACGCGATTGGGAAAAAGGATGGAGAAAATTTGATTGTCGAAAAATCAGAATTCTGGGAAATCAAAAACGGAAAACGAATCAATCGGTCCTTTGTATTAATTAGTAATACTAATGATGGCTTTCCAATCTGCTTACAAAAACTGGACAAAGATAAATACATTGCTTCATTAATGAAATGTACTCATCAGGGATGTGAGTTAAATATTGGAGGAGGAATATACACTTGTCCTTGCCATGGAAGTGAATTTTCTATTACAGGCAAAGTATTAGAAGGACCAGCAGAAGAAAATTTAAAAACATTTGAAATTAATACTGATAATGAGAACATATATATACACGATGTCTAAACTAATAATCCTTGTTACCTTCATGGTAATTCCGATATTTGGGAGCGCACAAGAGGAGAAAATTGTGAACAGAATTCCAACGGATTCAACACAAAATAATTTAAATATGGATGCGGTTTATGATCGTCCATTTTTAAAATTTAAAAAAGTTCCTGTAGCTATTGGAGGTTACTTAGAAGCCAATTCTATTTATTCAAGCACAGATGGTGTATCCGAAGGATTATCATTTCAAGCGAGAAGATTTACAATGTTCATGTCAGCTTCCATATACAATAGAATAAAGTTTCTTGCCGAGCTAGAATTCGAAGACGGGACAAAGGAAATAGGAATAGAATTCGCAGCAATGGATATCACTCTTTTCTCACTATTGAATTTTAGAGGTGGGATTGTGATGAATCCAATTGGAGGATTCAATCAGAATCACGATGGTCCTAAGTGGGAATTTATCGAGCGCCCTGATGAAGCGGTGCAAATGCTTCCTGCGACTTGGTCGAATGTAGGTTTTGGTTTATACGGTAAGACACATTTTGGGAATTGGATTGCAGGTTATGAAGTATATCTCACCAATGGTTTTGACGATAGTGTAATAGATAACGAAGTAAATAAAACCTATTTACCTGCAGCAAAGCTAAATCGAAATAGGTTCGAAGAAAGCAATAATGGCATCCCGCTTATATCTGGTAAAGTGGCAATAAAAAATAGAAAAATAGGTGAACTTGGATTTTCATATATGGGTGGGGTTTATAATGCATTCAAAATGGAAGGTTTGATTGTTGATAGCAAAAGAAGACTTGATGTGTTTTCAATTGATTTTAACTCAACTATTAAAAAATCCGGAACTTATTTTGTTGGAGAAGCGTCCTATATTCTTATCGATGTCCCGAACACCTACACTCAACAATATGGAAACCAACAATTTGGTGCATTCATTGATGTTGTACAACCGATAATTAGACGGAAAATTTTAGACTGGGAAAATGCATCCTTAAATATTGCTGCAAGATTTGATTATGTTGACTGGAACATAG
>Ga0316205_10003903_pt1 | contig 13596 bp, 10 predicted proteins | sample 3monthpyrite_MG_FD_204941 | JGI IMG/M metagenome (GOLD analysis project Ga0316205, IMG submission 204941) | Microbial mat bacterial communities from mineral coupon in-situ incubated in ocean water Damariscotta River, Maine, United States -... | ecosystem: Environmental > Aquatic > Marine >... | reverse complement strand
TGGTATTGGAAAAACACTGGTGAATGGGGCCGACCACCCGAGGCTTATTTTCAAAACTTAGGAAAGTTTGGTATTGCTATTTTTTTTATGATTACAGGCTTTTTATTCATTTCGAAAATCATTTCAAGCAAGAAACCAATTGACTGGTATCTGCTTTATCAATCGCGAGTATTTCGAATTTTCCCCCTTTACCTTTTTGTCATTTTATTAATATCAATTATCATACTATTTCAGTCGAGATTCCAAATAAACGTGGATCTTTTCACGCTATTTAAGTCTTATTTTCGCTGGTTTATATTCCATGGTAATGTGATAAATGACTATACTGAAACTCGGCGTATTATTGCAGGTGTAGACTGGACATTGAAATATGAGTGGCTTTTTTATGCATTATTACCTCTAATGGCGTTGACTATAAGCAAAGGTAAATTTGTAATTATTCTAGTCTGCCTAGGGGTACTTATACTATTTTTATATCCAGTAAGAGTTGAACATTTCTATACTCTCTATTTTATCCTATTCGCTATTGGTGGAGTAGCTGCTGCTTTAAATATTGAGCTTAAAAACAAAGCCGAATGGACTAAGCACTACCTATGTTCATTATTCACTCTCGCGGCATTAATCGCCGCTATTTTTCACCCAAGTACCTTCTCTAGCATTCACATTATACTTATGACACTTTTTTTTGTACCCATTGCATTAGGCAACAACCTGTTTGGATTATTAACTGCAACGCCATCGATCTTTCTTGGAGAGATAAGCTACAGTATATATCTATTACATGGAGCTGTTCTTTACATCCTATTTAGTCTAGTAAATTTTGATATTAGTCATTTATCGCTCACATCTGCTCTTTTATGGCTACCAATAATAGGATCGATTGTTGTATTTTTATCAACGGTTTCATATTTGCTAGTAGAAAGGCCATTTATACAATATGGCAAAAACAATAATCTCAGCCATAAACTAAAATGGCTTACGCAAAGAAATCATCGTTAACCTAGAATATTACATACTCTTTGAATTAAACCGAATTCTATTCTGTATTTCTACAGAATACATCTCATTAAATTTACTGGTTTGGTTTAATTTTATTTAAAAATTGCTTGTGAATCTATATACTAAGCCGTTCTTTCTAACTCAATCTAGAGAATTTAAATAAAGCATAATTATGGATAATAAATTTAAAAATATCTGCGTTATCGGCTTAGGCTATATTGGCTTACCAACAGCTTCTTTACTGGCCACAAAAGGCTATAAAGTACATGGTGTTGATGTAACGCCTAGTGTTGTGAAAACAATCAACGATGGTAAAATACATATTGTAGAGCCTGGGCTTGATATTTTAGTTAAATCGGCCGTGGGTTCAGGTAACTTAAAAGCAGGTTTAGAACCTGAAGAAGCTGATGTATTTATCATTGCCGTGCCTACCCCTTTTATCGGTGACCATGAGCCTGATCTTACCTATGTTAAGCAGGCTGCTGAAGCGATATCGCCTTATCTAAAGCCTGGTAACGTTATTATTCTAGAATCGACTTCTCCAGTCGGTACGACTAATCAGCTAGCCGCTATTTTAGAAAAAAATGGACACAAAGCCGGTGAAGACATTTTTATTGCCTATTGCCCGGAACGTGTTCTTCCTGGCCAGATTATCGTTGAACTTGTCCAAAATGATCGTATTGTTGGCGGAATAAACGATGCGTCAACAAAAATAACCGCTGAATTTTACAATACATTTGTGAGTGGCAGTGTACTCGAAACAACGTCTAAAACAGCTGAGATGGTTAAGTTAACGGAAAACTCATACCGTGACGTTAATATAGCCTTTGCTAATGAGCTTTCATTAATTACCGATGCGAATGATATTAATGTTTGGGATGTTATACGACTGGCTAACCGCCACCCTCGTGTCAATATATTGCAACCAGGTCCTGGTGTGGGTGGCCATTGTATAGCCGTTGACCCGTGGTTTATTGTTAGCCAAAACCCTGAGCTTGCCAGAATAATTCGAACAGCGCGTGAAGTTAATGATAGTAAACCTGAGTGGGTATTGAGTAAAGTTCGCACTTACGCGAGTAAGTTTAAAAATCCTGTTATTGGTTGCTTAGGTTTAGCTTTTAAAGCCGATGTTGATGACCTTAGAGAGTCACCTTCCCTTGGTATAGTGCAAAAGATTCAACAAGAGAATATCGGCAAAGTGATTGTCTGCGAACCTAACCTAAACTCCCATGATGATTTTGAACTACACTCTCTTGAAGAAACAATCCAAAAGTCTGATGTTATATTACTACTTGTTGACCACAAAGAATTCAAAGTTCTGACAGCATTAATGCTAAGTGAAAAATTAGTCATCGACACTCGCGGCGCCATTTCATGACATTAAGAGTGATGACCGTGTTTGGAACGCGGCCTGAAGCCATCAAGATGGCTCCCCTTGTATTGGGCTTGCAAAAGCATGATGCATTTGAATCTATAGTTTGTGTTACGGCTCAACATAGAAAGATGTTAGATCAGGTATTAGAAATATTTAATATTAAGCCAGATTATGATCTTAATATTATGAAACACAAACAAACACTTGAAGAAATCACCTCAAACATCTTACTTGAAATAAGCAAAGTTTTATCCACTGTTAAACCAGACATTGTACTAGTACATGGTGATACGACTACTTGTTTCGCTGCGACTCTCGCTGCTTTTTATGCCCGCATCCCAGTAGGCCATGTTGAAGCAGGCTTACGAACTAATGATATGTACGCTCCTTTTCCAGAAGAAGCCAATAGAACTTTAGTGGGCAAGTTAGCTAAGTATCATTTTGCACCAACAGAAACATCCAAAGACAATTTGCTTAAAGAAAATATTCAACCAGATAAGATATTGATCTCGGGTAACACTGTTATAGATGCACTTTTAGATGTACAGAAAAAAGTAGCAGCCTTTAATGAAGAACATTGGTTAGAAACAATAGGCAACAAAGTTTATAATAAAGCCATTAATGCAAACCGAAAGATGATACTCATTACAGGCCACCGAAGAGAAAACTTTGGCCAAGGTTTTATTAATATCTGCGAAGCAATTAAAACGCTTGCTAACAAGCACGCTGACTGGGATTTTATATATCCTGTACATTTAAATCCAAATGTACTTGAACCTGTTAATAAGCTGTTAAGTACTTTAGATAATGTAATGCTGATTGAGCCAACAGATTACTCAACATTTGTTTGGTTAATGGATAATTGTCATTTAATCCTAACCGATTCAGGTGGCGTACAAGAAGAAGGTCCATCTATCGGTAAACCTGTATTAGTTATGCGTGACGTAACAGAACGTCCAGAAGCAGTTAAAGCAGGAACAGTTAAACTCGTTGGAACAAGCCAAGAAAAAATCGTTAATGGTGTTGAGGATGTTCTTTTAAATGATACCGTTTATGCCAAGATGTCAGCAGCAAGTAACCCTTATGGTGATGGTCATGCTGTAGAACGCATACTCTCGTATTTAAAAGAAAATACCTAAATCTAATATTTCCATAAATATTTTCGTCAACAGAAAATTTTTTGGCATTTATCGAATAAATCTTTGATGATTATTGAAAAGCACTCCAAGATCTCTATTTATTAACTTGAGTACCTTCATGCTACAAACATTACGGCCAGTTGGTAACAAAATTTATAATAAACCCCGTCCTTTTCGGTCCGAAATATTTTCGCCCTACTTTACTCAATATTATCAATCGGGCACTGCAGCATTAAGCGCAGCGTTAATAGTGGCAAAAAAAAGAGCTCCGAAAATTGAACATCCAAGAATATTAATACCGGCATATACTTGCCCTGATGTTATAAGTGCGGCGTTGTACGCAAACGTAGAACCAGTATTAATAGATTTAGAACCAGAGTCGCCCTGGATGAGTTTAACGAATATTAAAAACGAGCTAGAATCTGATTCGACGATAATAGCAGTGGTAGCGATTAACTTTCTTGGCATTCCTGAAAGAATTAATGAGTTATCAAAATTAACAAAACTAAAAAATATCGTATTAATTGAAGATTCTGCACAAGACTTTCCGTCAGAGATCAATGACTTCTCATCTGAAAGCGATCTAATTATATCAAGCTTTGGGAAAGGTAAGCCAATTGGGCTTTTAGGAGGCGGAGTAGTACTTACTAAAAATACAACCTTTAAAAATTTATTACCTACCACACCTAATAGAGATGCACTATTTATAGAAAGACTCAAATACAAAATAAAAGTAAGCCTCTACAATATAATTATTACACCATTTTTCTATTTTTTACTTAGCCATTTTCCTTTAATTAAGCTAGGAAGAACTATATTTAAACCATTAAAAGAATTAACTGCCTGCCCTCAATATATTCTAAACCTAATTGAATATAATTTTTTGGTGTACAGTAGAAATAAAACCGTTATTATGCCATACAAGGATATGCTTGCTCGATTAAACTCTGACAAAATAATAGATTTACCAACTACATGCAATGTTAGTATGGATAAATCTTTATTACGTTACCCAATTTTAGTTAATGATGCTAAAACGTATAAAGAACTAAAAATATCTCTAGAAAAAGCTGGGTTAGGTGTTTCAATTATGTATAAAAACATACTTCCTAAAATTAGCGGAATCACTGATTCCATGTATAAAAAAAATGCCTCTGAATTGAAAAATGCTAACCATTTTGCTGCTCAATTAATTACTTTACCAACCCATCAAGCCGTCTCAAATAAAACACTTAAGAAAATCACAGATATATTTAATTCTGTTATTTAATATTACCGCGAAAATTATGAGCCTAAAACAATTTATAAAAAAACATATTAATAAAGTCATTGCATTGATTGGTCCACATAAGTGGTCTTACAAAGAGCCCACGTTATTAATTTTAATGTACCATCGTATTTTACCTAAATCAGATCCGAGTTATTCAACGGAGCAACCAGGCATGCTTGTTACGCCAGACTCTCTCGACTTACACCTTGATACATTAAAAAAATATTTCAAACCGATACATTTGCATGAATGGCTAACTCGAAAAGCAAACAATCTGCCACTACCTAAAAAATCAGTAGCTATAACATTTGATGATGGTTGGGCTGATAACTACGAGTATGCTTTTCCTTTGTTAAAAAAACATAATATTCCTGCAACTATTTTCTTAGTCAGTAATCTTATTGACACTTCAAAAACATTCTGGCCAGAACGTCTTGTATCAACCATTACAGCGATTGCAAAAATTGATATTGACTTATTTAAATTAGAGGCTTGCTCTTGGTTGCACGACTTAGATGTTCAATATAAGTTTAGTGCTAGCCCGACTACATCAGAACTCGATGAAATAATTAATAAAGCTAAGCGTTATTCTGATAATGAAATAGATAAGTTAATTGATGAATTAACTCAGCAAATAAATATTCCAACAAAAGTCGAAATTTTGAACTGGCAACAAATTAAGGAAATGCAATCATCACTATTAGTGGAGTTTGGCTCACATACAAAGAACCACACTCGTATGCTATCTGAGCTAAGTACCAATGTTATGGAAGATGAACTGATTGGCTCACAATCGTCACTCTCTACTTCACTTCAATCTGAAATCCCTCTATTTTGTTATCCAAATGGAGATATGACCGAGAAAGCTGAAAAGATAGTGTCTAAAAACTATTTCGGAGCTTGTACAACAAAGAGTGGTTGGGTAAATTCGAAGTCGAACTATCATAAATTGCCACGAATAGGCATTCATGAAGATATCAGTAGTACTAAAAGTAATTTTTTAGCACGACTGTCCGGTTGGCTATAAACTTAACGAGCACCTTTGCTAAATAATATAACTTCAACCGTCTGTAATAAAATTAAAAAGTCTAAAAATAAACTATGATTTTTTACATAGTACAAATCGTACTGGAGCTTTTCTAAAGAATCTTTTTCCGAAGCCCCATATGGATAAGATAACTGTGCCCAGCCGGTTATACCAGGTTTGATTCTGTGTCTTTCATTAAAGTATGGAATTTTATCACTTAGCTCACCCACAAATTCTGGTCGCTCAGGGCGTGGGCCAACAAAACTCATATCTCCTCTAAATACATTAAAGATTTGAGGCAACTCATCAATACGAACTTTTCGAATAAAGCCCCCCACTTTTGTTATTCGAGTATCATTTTTAACGGCCCATTGAGCCTTACCACTAGCCTCAGCATCAGTACGCATACTTCTAAACTTTAATACTTGAAAAGGTCTTCCGTCTTCTCCTACTCGTACCTGTCTGTATAAAATAGGCTGATTAAATCCACTTTCGAGCATAATAAAAAAAGCGGTCAGTGCCATAATTGGCCATGTAAGAAATAAAAAGACCGCACTTACACAAACATCGAAAAACCGTTTGATATTTTGTCGAGCAATTCCCTGTTGAAAACCATCTGAATGTAATAAATAACTAGGATGTAAATGATCTAGCTTAATTTTGCTTGTTTCTCGTTCAAAAAATTGTAAAACATCAACGATATCCACTCCACTCATCTTACAATCGAGCAGTTCAGCCATAGGCAATGATTTTCTACGGTCATTAATGGCCAATACAATCTCATCCACATCATTTTCAGCACAATAATCTAATAGTGATAAATTTAGGAAAATAATTTTACTAGAATCAACTACGTCTTTTTCACCACGAACATGTACATAACCCAAAATACTAAAACCAACTTGATCGCTTTTACGACGTAACTCAGTAATCGATGCTGCTCGCTCACCAGCTCCTAATACTAAAATTCGTTTTTTAAAAATTGTGGAACCGCTGAAGTAAATCACATTTCTAATGAGAGCAATACCTGCAAAAGATATGACTTCAGCAAGCAATAAAACACCTCGTCCAAGAAAGAGTGAGGGGAAGATATAAAAAATCAAAGAAAGGGCAACTGTTCCCAAAAATAATGCCGCTGATAAGCGTAATAAAAAACCTAAAATACCTTCTCTTAATCGAGCTTGATATAAGCCAATTGATGTCATTGATAATGTCATTACAAGGGCATAAATAATGGCACTTAAAAATGTTGAATCAAAATAACTAGAAAACTCATAATTATTTTGCTTAAAAAGGATATATGCCGCTGCCGATATGGACAAACACATAACAACGAACTCACCTATACCCAATATGATGAAAGGTATTCTTACATAGTGCTTAAAAATTCGGATTGAATCCACGAGGACCCCTTAAAATTTGCAAAGTTCTGGCTATAATGTACCTGAGATAGGCTTACAACAAAATATTATTTATCAATTTTTTCTAATTCAGGTGTAACAATTTTATTAACAATCCAATCTCCAATAACTTTATTACCTATTGGGGAGTAATGTCTTCTCATAAACCATGTTTCTTCTTTAATTTGATTGTTTTGCTTTAAAAAGGCATCCATCATATCTTCCACCCGAATACCTTTTTCTAGCAAATACGAAACAACTGGGTCATAAACTTTAGGTTTTCCATTTCGAGCATCACTAATCATAATCTCACTTGGTAAAATAACCACAACGGGTATTTTTTTGTCTTTTTTTACTTCCTTAACAAAGTGCTCAATCAGCTGCGTTTGTACTTTAAAAGCTTCGGATTTTCGATTAAAAACACTTCCGTCTAAAATTCTATTTTCATCAAAATAACGATTATAAATCCTTAACCAAACTGTTGTCGCTAATCTAACTGTTGCTGACAAATCATATAGTGGATTTTCATATATTGCAGGTTCATACCATTGATCGTTTTCACCAACATCTAAAATCATTTTGGGATTATTAAGTAATTTTTTATAATCTGATTTACTATTTATTGGGTTTTTTAGTAGCCTGATTTTGTCATTTTTATCTAAAACGAATCTAGGCTTAAAAAACACCATGTTTGAAGGACTCATAAATCGACGATATCGGTTAACAGACCTTCGTAAATTAACTGGTGCAAAGCCTATTATAACAATTTTAGGATTAAGATCTTTACCTTCATTTTGGTATCTTAGAAATGCTTGGTCAGTTCCATACCCAGGAACACCATAATTTAATATTTCAATATTTTTATAATCCCTTTCAACTATTGACGACCAACTATCTTTATTGGGTACCTCACTGCCAAATATAAACGAATCACCAAAGGCTGCAATACGAATGGTTTTTTCGTTCGGTTCTCTAGAATATTCGCGGTTACTCCTTAGACCCTTTAAATTAATCTGATCCCACCTCGTATTGTAACCAGGTTTAACCTTCCATCCTAATTCTGCGTGGATAACCTCACGCAATTTTAAGTTACCGTTTATTAACTTATTAACCTGATTAGATTGATCATCATAGATCACTTTTGTTTGAAGGATTGGTCGTCCAGGAAAAGCAATTCCATAGACATAAATACCTAAATATGATGTGATTTCAGCAATTATTAATACTATTACGAAAATTACACTATAAAAAAACCATTTACTATTAGTGTTTTTCTTGTTTCGCATTTTACCAGCTTTCCAACGAATCTGAGATATTGAAGCAGTCGTCTTTAAAACTACTATTAAGATTTGTTGTTTTATTCAACATATAATTAAGTATACAGACCAACACGTAGATATGAGGTCAATATAATCAACTAATAACTATAGATTATTAATAGGAACTTCATAAGATTTTTACTGCACTATTAAAATTTAATATCCGTTAATTACTTAATTACATTTTTTTAATGTTATTGGTCGGGGCGAGAGGATTTGAACCTCCGACCACCGGCACCCCATGCCGGTGCGCTACCAGGCTGCGCTACGCCCCGTTATATGGGTTGTTTGTGTTATCAATTTACTACTGGAAGAAGAGAGCTTACAGGACACAAGAGGAAATATAAATAGGAAGCGTTTTATTGGTCGCGCAGAATATCCATGACTTCTTCTAATTCCATTCTTAGCTTCTTTATAACTTGAGGATCAAAAGAAACACTTTCTTTTGATTGTTCTTCTGACAATTGTAGGCGTGCTCCGCCAATGGTATAACCTTGTTCATACAACAAGCTTCGAATTTCACGAATCATAAGTACATCTTGGCGCTGATAATAACGGCGATTTCCACGCCGTTTTACAGGTTTTAATTGTGGAAACTCCTGCTCCCAATAACGCAAGACATGAGGTTTTACATTGCAAAGTTCGCTGACTTCACCAATTGTAAAATAACGCTTACCCGGTATTACCGGCAGTTCATTGTTGTGACTGGGTTCCAGCATATGCTTCTACGCGTGCCTTTAGTTTTTGACCCGGTCGAAATGTAACGACTCGACGAGCTGTAATTGGAATTTCTTCTCCGGTTTTAGGGTTTCTTCCTGGGCGCTGTTTTTTATCGCGCAGGTCAAAATTACCAAAACCCGAAAGTTTTACTTGTTGTCCGTTTTCAAGCGCGGTGCGAACCTGCTCAAAAAACATTTCAACGATTTCTTTTGCCTCACGCTTGTTTAAACCTAGTTCTTCAAACAAGCGTTCTGCCATGTCTGCTTTCGTTAGCGCCATGGTTATTATTCTCTCAGTGATGCCCCAAGTTTGTCGTTTAACTCACTGATCACATTCTGTATTTCCGAATCCACATCAGTGTCTGTAAGAGTGCGGGAAAGATGCTGTAAGGTCAAGCCCAAACCGAGACTTTTTCTACCAGAATCAATACCTTCGCCTTCATACACGTCAAATAACTCTAAGTCTTGAACGATATCTGTACCATTATCTATACAAGACGCATGAATTGTATCCATGACTTCTTTTGCGCTAATTTTTCTATCAACAATGATAGCTAAATCTCGCCGAATTGCAGGGTATTTCGAAACTCCATTAAAGCTCGGAATAGTTGCTGCTTCAAAAATATCTGCATTTAACTCAAAAACAAACGTTGATGTTGGTAGATCGAGTTTTTTATTCAACCCTGGGTGTAGCGCCCCGATCCAACCTATATGCCGTTGATTTTTCTCATTTTTACCGAAATAAATCGCTGCGGACTGACCGGGATGTAAAGCTGAATGAGAATCTACTTTAAAAGTAATTTCTTCACTTTTTCCAGTTAGTCCCAACAAAGCCTCAACATGTCCCTTAGTATCAAAGAAATCAACCTTACGATTTGAAACTGCCCACTGTTCAGGGAATACATCTCCGCTTAACACGCCAGCAACAACTAATTGTTGTTTAATTTCATTGTCTTGTCTCAAAAACTTAAGACCGCACTCGAATAAGCATAACCGATTTTGTTGTCGATTCAAGTTATATTGCAAAGAATCTAGCAAACCGGCCCATAAATTCGTCCGCATCACTCCCATATCAGCAGAAATTGGGTTGGCAAGCGCAATTGCCTCACTTTCAGGGTCAACCATTGCCTGTAAGGATGGGTCAATAAAACTGTATGTAATTGCCTCATAAAATCCTCGGTCGACTAAAGTTTGTCTCACGAGGTTCATTCCCACCAATGTTTCAGTAACAGAGCTCATTTTTATGATTGAGGCAGGTCGAGTTTTAGGGATATTGTCATAGCCATAAATTCGACCAATTTCTTCTATTAAATCTTCTTCAATTTCAATGTCAAAACGAAATGCGGGCGGAATGACTTCCCACCCATCACAGGTTGTTTCAAAGTCCATCCCTAAGTTTAATAAACAAGTTTCGACAAAAACGGGTTCAAATGTTACGCCTAAAACTCGAGACAAACGTTCTAAGCGGAGCTTCACGGGTAACCGAGTTGGGAGATACTTTTTAGAGGTAAGCTCAGTTAATGGCCCTACTTCACCTCCAACAATCTCAACTAATAGCGCTGTTGCACGCTCAATGGCGTCAACCTGTAACTCAAATGAAACACCTCGCTCATAACGGTGAGATGAATCAGTATGCAAACCATAACTACGTGCTTGTCCAGCAAAATTGAGAGGAGTAAAAAAGGCACTTTCAAGGAAAATATTTTTGGTGTCATCGGAAACGGCTGTTTTTGCTCCTCCCATAATACCCGCAAGAGCAATTGGACCGCTTTTATCGGTAATTAATAGCGAACCTTCGTTAAGCTCTAAAGTTTGGCCATCAAGTAACTCAATTTTTTCTTTTTTCTTGGCTTCTCGAACGATAATTTCTTCACTCAACTTATCAAGATCAAAAGCATGTAAGGGTTGTCCAAGTTCAAGTAATACGTAGTTTGTTACATCAACGACAGGACCTAAACTGCGATGCCCACTACGGCGTAATTTTTCTTGCATCCATAATGGTGTGACCGCTTGCTGATTAATATTTTTTATCACCCGCCCTACATAATGCGGACAAGCTTGCTCGGCTTTCACCGATGCTTTAAAGGTATCTTTAGCCGTAACAGTAGCAGGCTCAATTTTGAAATCGTTGACTTCAACATCATTTAACACGCCGACTTCACGGGCAATCCCGGCAATACTCAAACAATCACCACGATTAGGCGTTAAATCAAGTTCAATACTGACATCATCTAACTTTAAATAATCTTCAATTGGCGTTCCAACAGGCGCATCACTGGCTAATTCCATTAAACCATCAGCTTGATTTTCTAGGCCGAGTTCCTTGGTTGAGCACAACATACCATTTGATGCTACACCACGTAATTTTGATTTCTTAATTTTAAAATCACCCGGTAATTTGGCTCCCACTAAAGCAGCAGGAACTTTTAAACCCACCCTTACATTCGCCGCACCACAAACAATTTGCAGCGCTTCAGAATCACCCACATTAACACTGCACACATTCAACTTATCAGCATCAGGGTGTTTAGTGACTTCGAGGACTTCGCCAACAACAACTTTAGAAAAAACACCCGCGACAGGTTCACAGCCATCAACTTCTAAACCGGCCATGGTTAATTGTTCTTGTAATGTTGCATTGTCAATACCTGGATTTACCCATTCACGCAACCATTGTTCACTAAATTTCATTTTTAAAAACCTTATTTATTAACCACAACTAACACCAAGATATATTATTTAATTTACTTGCATTTTATTCATTATTACCAACATTCCCACGAAGGCAGAAATCCAGATCTATATTAACAACCTGTTTTAATTTTCCTGGATACCCGCCTACGAGGGTATGACGACCTTAAAGATGTTTACTTAAACTGTTTCAAAAAACGCACATCGTTTTCATAAAACAAACGTAAATCATTCACGCCATAACGTAGCATGGCTAATCGCTCAACACCCATTCCAAATGCTAAGCCGGTATATTTTTCAGTATCATATTTTACAGCTTTAAAAACATTTGGGTGTACCATGCCGCAACCCAAAACTTCTAACCAACCCGTATGACTACACACTCGGCAGCCTTCTCCACTGCACATCACACATTGAATATCCGCTTCAGCAGATGGTTCTGTGAATGGAAAATAGGATGGTCTAAAACGGACATCCAAATCCTCTCGTTCAAAAAACAACTGTAAAAAATCGATCAATAATGCTTTTAAATCAGAAAAGGTAACTTTTTCATCAACCACTAACCCTTCTACCTGATGAAACATTGGAGTATGGGTTATATCTGAATCACAGCGATAAACACGACCCGGTGCAATGACACGAATAGGCGGTTGTGTTTTTTCCATCGTACGAATTTGTACAGGAGAAGTGTGTGTGCGTAATACTGTTTTATCATTAAAATAAAATGTATCGTGCATTGCACGAGCAGGATGAGACTCGGGAATATTAAGCGCTTCAAAATTATGGTAATCATCTTCTATTTCAGGGCCCATGGCCGAGCTAAAACCCATTTGTGAAAATAATTTCTCAATACGTTGCATCGTACGTGTAACAGGATGCAAACCGCCGGCTGGAACAGAACGCCCCGGTAAAGTGACATCCACTTTCTCACTTGAAAGCTTTTCGTTTAACAAAGCCGTTTCTAACTCGATTCGTTTCGCTTCAAGCGCTTGCTGTACTTGTTGCTTAGCTTCGTTAATAACCTGCCCTGCTTTTGGACGCTCTTCCGCTGACAATGAACCCAGCTGTTTCATTCGCGAAGTGATTTCACCCTTCTTACCTAAATATTGAACACGAATATCATCTAAGGATTTTACATCGCTAACCGATGCTATTGCATCCGTTGCCTGTTTTATGAGTTTCTCTAATTCTGCTTGCACGGCTATCAACTTATCTCAAATTTAAAAAACAAAAAAGGGAAGCTTTAATAAAGCCTCCCTTTAGGGTTTGCTTACGCAATCTCAATCAACGATTAAGAGTGCAGCAATATTACAGATTGGCTTTAGCTTGTTCTGCAATTACTGCAAAAGCGGCTGCATCAAATACAGCAATATCAGCTAATACTTTACGATCAATTGCAATCGCGCCTTTCTTTAAACCATTGATGAAACGGCTATAAGTTAAACCGTTAATACGTGCCGCTGCATTAATACGCGCAATCCATAAAGCTCGGAATTGACGTTTGCGTTGACGACGATCTCGGTAAGCATACTGACCGGCTTTAGTAACAGCCTGTTTCGCTACACGAAAAACATTTTTACGACGGCCTTTATAGCCCTTCGCTTGATCGAGAATTTTTTTATGACGCGCATGAGCGGTCACACCACGTTTTACTCTT
>Ga0316205_10003902_pt1 | contig 13603 bp, 14 predicted proteins | sample 3monthpyrite_MG_FD_204941 | JGI IMG/M metagenome (GOLD analysis project Ga0316205, IMG submission 204941) | Microbial mat bacterial communities from mineral coupon in-situ incubated in ocean water Damariscotta River, Maine, United States -... | ecosystem: Environmental > Aquatic > Marine >... | reverse complement strand
TTAAACCCATCCCCTTTGCGTAATAAAAATAGGGCTGAGTTGGAAATTCCTCCAAAGCCGAATCTGCTTTACTAATTAAGGAAGTATAATTCTTAGTGCGAATTAATTCTCCAATTTCTTCCTTATACTTCAAAAGAGGGTTCAGATCGGTATTTTGGGCCGGAGGAACTTCCTGTATTTCTTCAATACTTTTCGTGCGATCCAAAGAATCTTTAATCCTAAGTGAAAGCGCTTCTTTAAAGGAAGAGTCTTCCATATCTTTCAAGATATTCAAAGCCTTTTGATAATTCTTTTTTTGGAAGTAAATCAGTGCCAGATTTTCTATAAGCTTACTATTATCATAAGAAATTTGCTCTTCAATCATCTCCATCGAGTTGCCCTGTTTTTGCAAAATCTCTACTACCACATTTAAATACCAAAAGTTCTCAGGTTCTGACTTTAATGCTTCAACCCCGTATTGCTGAGCTTCTACATATTGCTTATTTGCTAAATAAGATTTGGCTAATTCAAAGTCAACAACATTGTATGTGCTATCCAGACTTTTGCATTTGAGAAAAAGATTAATAGCCTTGTCATAGTTCTCAATCCCTTTTTGCTTTAATGCTTCAAAAAATGTTTCTTGAAATTCGTCTGTATAATCCTCCAAAAATACCTCAGCACTTTCTTCTTCCTGAGCATAGCTTAGCTGAGAGAAAATAAATATCCCTAAAATATAAATAACCCATTTAAGCCTAACGTTCATATTATACCTCTGCATAAATCCTCACCAATAAAGGACTTTATTTAATCCCTGTACTTCCAAACCCACCTTCTCCTCTGGTGGTCTCAGTTAAAATTTCTGTTTCCACCCATTCAGCTCTCTCATGTGCCGAGATCACTAATTGCGCTATGCGTTCCCCATTCACAATGGTGAATTCTTCTTTGGACAAGTTCACAAGAATCACGCCAATTTCTCCTCTGTAATCTGCATCTATTGTCCCTGGTGCATTAAGCACCGTTATTCCTTTCTTAGCCGCCAAACCGCTTCGCGGTCTTACCTGCGCTTCATATCCGACAGGGATTTCCAAAAATAACCCGGTTTTAACAACAGCCCTTTCTAGTGGTTGTAACGTAATTGATTCAGTTATATTGGCCCGAAGGTCCATCCCTGCCGAAGCTGGTGTTTCATATTCGGGGATAGCATGATTTGATTTATTAATAATTTTAACTTTCATTTTATGTGCTATTTTTTTTGCCAATTATTCCTCCTAAAAATATCCTTTTAAGCGTTTCATTTTCCATTTTGTAGAGTAGGATTAAAAATACTAAAAGCAAGGCACTACCTATTATCAAATTTCTGTTAAATACGTAAAATGAAAGCGCGGCAAACAGGATAGATAATCCTAAGTAAAAGGTTATTTTTCTAAAATTATAAGGAATAGGATAGTACTTTCTACCGAAGAGATAAGAGATTACCATCATACTTCCGTAGGCCGCCAAAGTAGCAAATGCAGAGGCATAGTACCCCCAGTCCGGAATGAATAAATAATTAATCCCAATTGTAATTATTGCCCCTACAATAGAAATATAAGCGCCAAATTGTGTTCTGTCTGTAACCTTATACCAAACTGAAAGATTGTGGTAAATCCCCAGGCAAAAGCTCGCTAATACTATCACCGGTACTATTGGCATAGCCTCCCAATATGCCTGGTTCTGAATAAAAATGACTTTTAAAACATCTGCAAATACTACAACCGCTAATAATATTACACTCCCCAGGACAACAAAATAATTTGTGATCTGGGCATAGGCACGCTGAGGATGTTCAGAAGAGGAATGGCTGAAGAAAAAAGGCTCAATCCCAAGGCGAAAGGCTGTGGCAAATAGAGTCATAAAAAGCGCCAGTTTATAACAAGCAGAATATTTGCCCATTTCACTCTTGGCAATATCCGGAGGTAATAACTCTGCAAGTAATATTCTATCAAAAACCTCATTTATTGTAAAAGCAATTCCGGCAATCATTACGGGCGTTCCATACTTTAACATTCTAATCAATAGAGCTTTGTCAAAAGTTATAGGTCTTTTAGCATATAGATTTCCCATCATAATTAAGGTAATTCCGCTAGCTATTAAATTGGAAATTAAAATGTATGATATTTCAAAATCAGGTATATAGATGGCATTCAATAAGCCTTCCGGATTCGCTTCGGCCAGACCTGGAAGCAAAAGGAGGAAAAAGATATTCAAACCTAAATTCACAGCCACATTCACCGTTTTCACCATCGCGTACCGCATGGGTCTTTCATTTGCCCGAAGCCATGCAAAAGGGATGATTGCAAGAGCATCCAGGGCCAGAATAAATATGACATACTTAATATAGCGCTGTTCTATATTTAATACCTCAACCATTTGGTTTTGTAACAATAGGGCCAGAATCGTAAATAATATGGTGCTAACTCCCAAAGAAATTAATGAGGTGGTAACCACTTTATTTTTATCATCTTCGCCATTGAAGAATCTAAAAAAGGCTGTTTCCATGCCATAAGCCAGGATCACATTAAAGATTGCAAACCAAGAAAAAATTAATGTCACCTCTCCATATGATCCCGGTGGCATAACTTTGGTATAAATAGGGACCAAAATAAAGGACAGCATACGAGGCAACACAGTAGCCAAGCCATAAATGAATGTTTGCTTAAAAAGTTTTTTAAATAAACTCAAAGGCTTTAAGATTTGGGCTTAAAATTAGGTATTTAAACCCATGGAACAAAGTCTGTAATTTGGTGTTCACTGATATATACGTGAAGGCTTGCTCTTTATTCCCGTGATTTTGAAATAGGTTACTTTATTATTTTTCGGATCACCGGTCATAACTTTATAACTAACAACCGCTTCATCTCTGTTCAAATCAAATGGAAAATCTGCATTTTTCCTGTTTATAGAACCAGGGGGTTGATTTCCTACTTCCTCTTTAGGATCTGAATGCATTATAATATCTGGTTTTTTGTCCTTACTTGTGTCTTTATAATTGCAGATAATCTGCAGGTTTTCTCCTTCCTCTTTCATCTCTGCTTCAAATATATGTCCCCTGAAAAAGACTTCTAAAAATTTTATTTCATTGCCAGCCTCTACATCAACAGGTAATTGCAGGATAAAACCCGTGCCACTTTCTTCCATGCCTCCCGCATATTGCTGATATGAAGGGTTCTTTATACGGAATGGTGGTTCAGTGGTTAATTTCTTTTGGGAGGAGCATCCGTAAAGGCTAAAAACAGTAAGTATTAATATTGCTGCATTTTTCATAATTCTCTTTTATTTATGCTTTCGTAAAGATATAAAACCAAATTTGGTGCCAAAAAAATTAGGTAAGCATCTATGAAAATCCTACCAATAAAAAATCCCGCTATTGGCGGGATAATTATTGTTTATTCAATTAAACCTGGGTATGAAAGTGTTAATTGTTCAATGCCTCCGCGCCACCAACTATTTCAAGGATTTCATTGGTAATAGCCGCCTGACGAGCCTGATTATAAGTCAGTTTTAACTGATCTCTTAAATCAGTAGCATTATCAGTGGCTTTATGCATTGCGGTCATTCTGGCTCCATGTTCACTTGCAAATGAATCTCTTATTGACTTGTATAACTGTGTTTTTAACGACTTAGGAATGAGCTGTTCTACAATAGCTGCTTTTGCAGGCTCAAAAATATAGTCAGCAGAGGTATTTGAATCCTGCTCCATTGGCACAATTGGTAAGAATTGCTCTGTGGTGACTATTTGTGTAGCCGCATTTTTGAATTTATTATATACTACTTCAATTTTGTCATAGGACTCATCAGTATATAATTGCATTAATTCTTCTGCAATTTCTGCTGCATTATCAAAAGTGAGTTCTTCATAGATTTTGCTATGGTCAGAAACAACAGTATGTTTTTTTCCAATAAGGTCGTGCGCCTTCTTTCCTATTGTTATAAAATCAACTTTCTGACCCGCGTAATGGTCTTTCTGCAATGACATGCAGTGTTTAATTATATTGGAGTTAAACGCCCCACACAGTCCTCTGTTGGATGTAATTGCTACAATCAGAACGTTATTCAGGTCTCTATTGTCTGTATATTTACTCCCCGTTTCACCATCTATACTTCCACTGAAATTTTGCAACAATTCTGCAAGTTTATTGGCATAAGGACGCATTGCGGTAATGGCATCCTGAGCTTTTTTCAGCTTAGCAGCAGACACCATTTTCATGGCGCTGGTTATCTGCATGGTAGAAGATACCGATACTATTCTATTTCTTATTTCCTTTAAATTTGCCATTTCTTAAATTGTGAATTCAGAGATTAGCCTTGATATTTACCTGCCAGGTCTTTACATACAGATGTTAAGGTATCAATTGCCTCATCCGTTAATTTACCAGCTTTCAAAGTATCTAATACGTCTCTGTGCTTAGCATTGAGAAATTCTAAATAGTCTTTTTCAAACTCTTTCACTTTGTTAACGGGAACATTTCTTAATAAGTTTTTAGAGCCAGCATAAATTATAGCAACCTGATCTTCAACAGTAAAAGGGTCGGCTTGAGCCTGCTTTAAAATTTCCACATTACGCCTGCCCTTTTCAATTACATTCAAAGTAGCCGCGTCTAAGTCAGATCCAAATTTTGAAAATGCTTCCAATTCCCGAAATTGCGCCTGATCTAGTTTTAATGTCCCTGCAACTTTTTTCATAGACTTAATCTGAGCATTACCCCCAACCCGGGATACAGATATTCCCACATTAATCGCCGGGCGCACCCCTTGATTAAACAAATCCTGCTCCAGGAATATTTGCCCGTCTGTTATAGAAATAACATTGGTAGGAATATATGCAGATACATCACCTGCCTGAGTCTCAATAATTGGTAAGGCCGTTAAAGACCCGCCACCTTTCACCATTGGCTTTAAAACCTCCGGCAAATCATTCATATCCTGCGCTATAGAATCAACATCTATTACTTTCGCAGCTCGCTCTAATAACCTTGAATGCAAATAGAAAACATCACCCGGATAAGCTTCACGCCCCGGTGGTCTTCTTAGCAAAAGAGATACTTCACGATATGCTACTGCCTGTTTAGAAAGATCATCATAAATAATTAAAGCCGGCCGACCTGTATCTCTAAAATATTCGCCTATAGCCGCGCCCGCAAAAGGTGCATAAACCTGCATTGGAGCCGGTTCAGAAGCATTGGCTGCAACAATAGTTGTATAAGCTAAAGCGCCTTTATCTTCCAACGTTTTTGCTATAGCCGCAACGGTTGAAGCTTTTTGACCAATTGCTACATATATGCAATACACAGGTTCTCCTGCGTCATAAAATTCCTTCTGATTTATTATAGTATCTATACAAACGGTTGTTTTGCCTGTTTGACGGTCACCAATAACCAATTCGCGCTGACCTCTTCCTACAGGTATCATAGCATCTACCGCCTTAATACCTGTTTGTAATGGTTCATAAACAGGTTGACGGAAAATTACTCCGGGAGCTTTTCGTTCCAATGGCATTTCATAAAGTTCTCCAGAAATTGGTCCTTTTCCATCTATGGGGATACCCAGAGTGTTTACTACACGACCTACAATTCCTTCTCCTACTTTTATTGAAGCAATACGCTGGGTACGTTTTACTATAGCGCCTTCCTTAATTTCTCTCGATGGCGCCAATAGTACAACTCCAACATTATCTTCTTCAAGATTCAGAACAATCCCTTCCAAACCACCTTCAAATTCAACTAATTCACCATATTCAGCATTAGATAGGCCATATACCCTGGCTATCCCATCACCCACTTGTAATACGGTACCTATCTCATCTAATGAAGCCTTGGCTTCAAATCCAGATAATTGTTTTTTTAAGATTGCAGATACTTCTGCGGCTTTTACTCCTGCCATTTTATTTCAGATCTAAGATGTTAAAAAGGAATTAATTCCTTTTACATTCGTAATTTCTATTTAAATACTATTTGTAAATTCTCTTTTTAAATTATTCAATTTATTGGAAATACTAGCATTGTATTGCAGATCTCCAATTCGCAATATAAATCCTCCTACTATGCTTTCATCAATTTGATTTTCCAGAGTGATTTTATTACTCGTGATTTTCTCAACTTGTGCAAGAATCTTTTTTTCCAGAGAAGGGGTTAAAGGCACTGCGGTAGTAACCATGGCCACGTTTTCTCCCTTTAAATTATCGTTAAGAGAAATATACTTAGCGGCTACTTCATTTAATAAGGCTATTCGTTTTTTGGCGACAAGTAATGCAAAGAGCTCCTTGGTTACATCATTGCTATTCTTAAAAATCACTTTTAAGACTTTATTTTTTGATGAGCCTTCAAGAATTGGACTTTGCAACATGTCTTTTAGCTCGTCGCTATCAGAAATGGTTTGCACTATATCGCGCATATCCCCATCAATTGCATCTGTAGCTTTTTGCTCAATTGCAAGGTTTAAAGTAGCTTTTGCGTAACGTAGGGCTGCTCTTGATTCGCTCATTTTAACTTAATTCAATTTAATGTCACCAAGCATGTCATCAACCAGCTTCAATTGCTTTTCTTTATTTGACAATTGTTCTTTGATCACTTTTTCAGCAATTTCAACAGAGAGTTGGGCAACCTGGTTTTTTATTTCTGCCACGGCTGCTTTTTTCTCACTTTCAATAGTAGCTTGTGCCTGTTTTATTAATTTATCCCCTTCCGTCTGAGCAAGTTCTTTAGCATCAGTTACAATCTTGTCTTTTATTTCCCTTGCTTCCTTTAAGAGGCTTTCGCGTTCTGCCCTTGCTTCCTTTAATAATTTCTCATTATCGGAAGTTAAATTCTGCATTTCCTTTTTAGCTTCTTCCGCAGCCGCCAACGCGTTTTTAATTCCCTCTTCGCGATCATTTATTGCATTCAGGATTGGTTTCCATGCATATTTCCACAATAACAATACCAACGCCACAAATAGCAAAGTTTGCCAAAAGAATAAGCCTAACGAAAAGTCTTCTATTAATTTCTCCATGCCTTTTAAATCTTAATTGTTCAACTTTTAAAGTAAACTAATGGTAGTAACCAACCGTTACTACCATTAGTTATTTTTCTAGTTTTCTGCAGTTGCAAAAAGTGCAGCAAAACCAATACCTTCAATAAGCGCTGCAACAATTAGCATCGCTGTTTGAATTTTTCCGTAAGCTTCAGGTTGACGTGCAATCGCTTCCATAGCCTGGCCACCGATTCTTCCGATACCCACTCCTACACCGATTACAATTAATCCTGCGCCTACAATTCTTGGAATTGTCATAGTATATATAATTAAAAATTAAACATTCAAATTAATGTGCTTCTGCATGCTCATGTTCCTCAGAAGCAAAACCAAAATACAATGCCGACAACATTGTAAAAATATAAGCCTGTAATAAGGCTACCAGAATTTCAATTAATGAAATGGCAAATGCAAGTCCAAAGGACAAAGAACTGCCAATCCAATTTTTAAAAAGGAACATTAGTCCAATTAAACTCATAATAACAATATGACCCGCCTGCATGTTGGCATAAAGACGTATCAATAATGAAAATGGTTTTATAAATATTCCTAAAACTTCAATAGGAATTAATATTATATATAAAGGAATTTTGGCGTACCATGGCATAGAATCCCCCAGTGGATCAAATAAGTGTTTCCAGTATGTCTTTGTCCCTGTCAAATTGGTAATCAAAAAAGTGAGAATTGCCAATGCAGTGGTTATTGCAATGTTGCCCGTTACATTAACCCCAAAGGGGGTAAGTCCAAACATATTTAAAAACCAAATAAAGAAGAAAATTGTAAGTAGAAAAGGCATATACTTCTGATACTTTTTTTCTCCTATTGTCGCAATTGCAATATCATCTCGTATGTACAAAATAATCGGCTCAAAAAACCTTCCCACTCCTTTGGCGATTCCTCCATTTTTAGCATACGACCTAGCTAACCCTCCAAATAAAAGAAGCATTAAAAAGCCGGTGATCAGTATCATCATGACGCTTTTGGTTATTGAAAAATCCAAAGGTTTTATATTGGAAGCATGGTGATCGGCATCATAATTTATAGTTCCGGTTGCGTCTGTTTTATAAATTTTACCGTGATCTAATTTGTAATGATTCTCTCCTGAGGAGGCTACCTCTTCTCCATGATGGAATCTGGAACTTGAAAAAACTACTAATCCATCATCCCATAAAATTATCGGTAATGGAAAGCCTACATGATGTTCAGCCCCATCATTGCCAGTGTAAGAAAACAAAGAAAAATCATGAGAATCCTTAAGGTGATGTTGGATATACTCATCTATTTCCGTTTTTAGGTCGGTTTTGGTTTCTTCGCTACTTATCTCCGCTTCCTTTGCGAATATCGTCACACTGAAGAAAATTGTAAAAACCAGAAAGAATTTTACCAAAAGAGGATTTCGCATATCACTTATAAAAATGGGTCTCTAAAAATCCGTGCAAATGTAAGCTATTCTCTTAAAAAGAAAAAAGCATTTAGAATTTTATTTTTCCCCTGAAAACAGGTGATAGGGATTCTATTGATGATCGATTTCCCGCATTAGTTTGATTAATGCAAAAGTCTCTATAAACAGACAACTAAAATATGGTACAAAAAAAATAAAAAATTCAACTTTTGTGAGCTTACCGTCCAACATAAAAATTGGGTCAAAAATCAAGAAGTAGATAATGAATTTTAAAGTGCTTCCGAACATAAACAAAAATCCGAGATTCTTATTTTGTTTTTCAGCAAAATAAAGCAGCGCGGAGTATATCCCCAAAGCCATTGCAAAGTTTATTAAATAGCCCAGGAGTAGAAGACGATAATCCAAATCCAGGTTGCGAGCGAATAAGAATCCGGCGTGAAGTATGCCAACAATCAAAAGCGTGCCAAGTAGCAGGCTCGTAAAAATGATAATTTTTTTATTCAAATCAGGAGTTCAATTTTTTTGTTTGCTGTATCACTAAATACATCGAAATGGCAACTGCAAATAAAGTAAGGATTATGGTATAAGTGTTTTTTTCGTTCTGATACTTTGAATCGAGCCATTGACCTAAGCTCGCACCTAAATATATAATAACTCCCATTTGAACGGCTATTCCCGTAAGACTTAGCCAGTATTTAACTTCCTTTTTCCCTTTTGCCATTTTGATTGAAATAACTATAAGACTTTTACATTTAGATATGCAAGAGACATAGGCGTTTCCAGAAGTTTAAGTGAGCTCCATTATAAAACTATCTGCTTAGACAGGAACAATGGAAATACAAAAAATGGTACGATCAGGAAACCTTAGCGGGTTCATTTTTACTGCCAGATCCACTAACAGCGCCAGATTTATAGCTCCCTCCTGAACCTGAACTCATCGAGCTGCTGCCTGTTGCAGGCTTAGGTGGTTCATTCGAACTTATACCTCCTTTACCTTTCATTGTACATGACGCATTAAAAGTAGCGCCAGGTTCAACTGCCAGTTTAGCAACGGTTACAGTGCCTTCAATAACGGCAGATGCCTTTAATGATAGTAAATTAGATACTTGAAGTTCTCCGTTAAAACTTCCTTCAATATCGGCATTTACGCATTCTACCTTGCCGTGAATGTAGCCATCTTTGCCAATTACAACCTTTCCGGAGGTTTTTACATTACCATCTAGCTTTCCATCTATCCTAAAATCCGCTTCGGATATTATGTCGCCTTTGATTCTGGTATTCTTTTCAATTCTGTTGGGTTGTCCTCCTATTTCGTTCATAGTTCTAGGTTTTTTGTTATCAGAAAACATCTTGTTTATGGTTTTGGGGTTAAAACTTGATTTTTATATTCTTGTAAGTTTTTATGTACTTGAATGATTTTATAGTTGGAAGATAAAATTACAAAATTCTCATTAGCAATTCGGTAATCCTTGTTGTTTTTTAGTAGTTCTACATAACCTAAAGCGTAGTCTTTTGATTTAAATCCATGAACTACAACAAATTCCATCTCCAGATTATAAATGTCCTTAGAAACGAGGTTTTTATATTTTAAATCCTCAATAGATCCCTCCAATATTTCTTTGATTTTCAATGCTTTATCGTCATTCTGCCTTTTAAATGGAAATATAACTTTCCAATTAGCCGTTCCTTTTGAGTCAATTTCCAATGAGAAGTCCTTTGGCTCTAATTTGGGTAACTGTTCGGCAATCATTTGTTGTGCCTTTTTACCTTCTGGATTATTCGGATAATTCAGTGCTACATAATTGAGGGCTTCCTTAAAACTGTCATAGCCCTGAAGTCTGCCTATAGCACTTGCCTTTAGCATCTCAAATTTTGGTACGATAGGATCCCCGGTATACAAATTTATGTTGGCTTCGGCGCCAGTTATAACTGTTAAATAATCCTGATTTTCATATAGTTTATAAAGTTGGGCGTATTTGGAATCAGGACTGTCTGCTACACCTGCTAAAACCGCTTTTGGGTTTACTAAAATTTCAGCATACCGTGAATCGGGATAGCTTTGGATAATATTTTGTTTCATGTTTTCGGCAAGCGGACTGCCAGATTCTTCATATATCTTGTATAAGTTATACATAGATGGAAGTATAAGGCGTTCTTCTGGCTCTGACTTTAAAACATTTTCCAATTTGCCTGCAGCCAAAAGGTTTTCTTTAAATTTCTCCTTATAAATTAATCCCAACTGGTAGTTAGCAAAATTTCTTTCTGATTTTAGACTGTCGATAACTGCAATATCCGTGGGTATCTGATCCAAATAATATTCTACTGAATATTTCTGTTCTTCTGTCAGTTCTTCTCCAGTGCCAATACCGCCATCGGCAATGAGAGGTTCCCTTGTGCCTTCTGCAAGCTGTGTTGTATTTCTATTGCTCCAACGCCACTCATCTTCCAATACCCGGTCTCCCCATTTGGTTTTAAAGTCGTTTTTTCCATACCCCAGGCTTGTAATATTGTAAAAGTAAAATTTACCTTTATTTTGTTTCCCGCCCTTTGTTTCTGCAAAAGCCGCAAAACCAGCATTAGCCTGATTCTCCTTTCTTAATGCCTCTTCTTCCTCAGCCAACTTTAATTTGGCAATATAATCTTCGAAAAATGTTAATTGCTCAATTTTTGGAAGATTATAAAGTGTAATTACGCTGTCTGCATACTGAACAACATCTTCATACTTAATAACATCTTCGAGATTATCCAATTTCTTTTTTATAGCCCTGAATTTTTTGGTATTCTCAGGCAGGTTAGTCAGAACACTATCATAATAATTCCCTGCAAACTTGTATTCATTTCCATCGAAATTGTATTCTGCAAGATTTTCATAATTAAGGGCATTCAACTGTGGTGAATTTTGTGTTGCTCTTAAAGACTTATTAAAATATACAATTCCCAGGCTGTCTGACCCGGTAGCCATATAAAATTCAGCCTTCTGATTGTATATCTTATCTAAAAATGGTCTGTTTTCTCTATTTTCTTCGAGATCAACCAGATCTTGCAGTAGCTCTTCCTTATTTTCTTCAGTTATTTCAGTATTTTGAATTTGATGTAAATGCGCATTAATCATGTACACTCTGGGGGATTTCCTATTTAATTCAATAATCTTTCCAAATGCATAATTTGCACTATCCTTATATCCCAATTGGTTAAACAATTGCCCAATAATAAAATAATACCTGCCTTTTTCAGCGAGCTTTTTGGTGTATGCGGAAGCTATTTTTAGTTCTTGAATGGCGGTGTCAGGAGCTTTTAGGTTTATATATGCCTGTGCCATCATTGCATGAGTGTCTGCGTATTCCTGATCATCAAGTTGTTCAAACTTCAAAAGGCGTGTTAAATTTTTTATAGCTAGTTCTTCGTTTTTAAGTCTAATATTTGTTTTTTCTCTCCAAATTGTAGCTTCATTTAACTTATCACTTTGGGTGTATTTTCTTAAAATATAATTAAACGCCTCAATTGCTGGTATATAACGTTGGTCGAAATATCTGGCTTTACCCAAAAGTAGAAAGGCCTCATCTGTTTGTGGATTGCGCTCTTCATCTTCAATGTCCATACTGTGCTTTTGAATAGCCTTAGTAGCTTTTTCCTCGGCAATAATAAAGTTTGGGTTGTTGTTTTCAGAATCGAGTCTTATTTCATCCTTCACCTGCAAACGCTCAACAGGTAAAACTTCCCAATAATTATCCAGATATGACAAATTGAGAGACTCCCTACCTTCCTCAAATGCAATATTACCATTGTACAAGACATTGTACTTGGTATTTATCGCATGCCAATTGCGGTTTACAAAAGTGTCTTTCTTGGTAGAACAAGCGTTAAAAAGTATGCCCCCAAGAACACCAGCCAGAATAAATTTTATACGTAGCTTCAAAATTGTTGGTATTCTATGTAATCTAAACTTAAAAACACTAAGATTATTATGCCACAGGACATGAAAAGGGAGGATTAATATTGTCCGGAGTCTAAAATGTTACAATGGAATTATATTTAACTCAAAAAGTTCTGTGAAATAAAAGTCAAAAACATCATAAAAGATGCGACAACCTTAGCCTCCAAAAAACAATTCGAGTTCCTTTAAAGTTTCAGCTGAGGTTTGAATATCTTTAACAATTTCACCCTTATTTAATACCACAATACGTTCACAAACTTCTGTTACGTGAATGAGGTCATGACTGGAAACCAATACAGTAACTTCCCTGTCTTCGCCAAGTTTCTTGATAATTGCCTTAAGTCTTATTTGAGTGGTAGGATCTAAATTCGCAAAAGGCTCATCCAGGATGATAACCTGAGGTTCTCCAATAAAAGAAGCTACTATCCCCACCTTTTTTTGATTTCCCTTTGACAAATCGCGTAAATACTTTTTCTGGCCTAATATCTCCCCATGAAAAAAGTCCTCAAAGGTGGCCAGAAGTTCATTAACATCTGTTTTAGATTGTCCTCTTAACTCTCCAATGAAATAGAAATACTCCTCAGGAGTAAGGTATCCAATCAAAAATGTTTCGTCAATAAATGCGGAGGTAAATGGTTTCCATGCTTCACTTATATTTACTTGTATCTCATTGTTCATTACTTTGCCCGTTGTGGGCTGAATCAGGTCTAAAAGCAGACTGAAGAAAGTAGTTTTGCCCGCACCATTATTACCTACCAGACCGAAACTTTGGCCTTTGGGGATGTCTAGGCTTTCAATATTTAATACTGTCTGATCTCCGTAGATTTTGGTAAGATTTTGCGAGTATATCATTTTAATCTATAATTTATCAGGCTTTCTGTTTGTAAGCCAAAAGGGTTTTATATTTTTCTTTTTTATATATGTTTTCAATCTTTCTGAATACCACATTCTTAAAGGCAAAGCCCAATATCCCAGTAAGCGCCACAAATATGTATCCGGCCGTTGGATTGATAAGGTAATGGCCTAACCCATAAATAGCTAAGGGTAATAATAATTTCGGTAATGTCAGAAGAAGCGTTTTTACATTAAAAGCTTGCTTATCTCCAAAGGCTTTCTTGTTAGAAGTCAAATCAATTGGAGTTTTAATATAGGCACCTCCCCATAAAACCAGATAAGAGTTTACCCCAATATTGTAGATTGCACCAACGATAACCGCCAAATATGCGTCCCAGCCAAAATAA
>Ga0316205_10003898_pt1 | contig 13614 bp, 14 predicted proteins | sample 3monthpyrite_MG_FD_204941 | JGI IMG/M metagenome (GOLD analysis project Ga0316205, IMG submission 204941) | Microbial mat bacterial communities from mineral coupon in-situ incubated in ocean water Damariscotta River, Maine, United States -... | ecosystem: Environmental > Aquatic > Marine >... | reverse complement strand
CTTCATTAGCAAGTATCCCCAAGCGTCTGGCAAAGAGTCAGCGAACACGCCAAAGAGACCATTGAATGGTTTTTCTCTCGCAGTTTGAGGATTATCGTCAAAGTTTAATTGACTAGGTGAGAGGTTTTCTCCTGCTTCTAAATAAGCATCACTATATTTAAATAATATTCTCCGACTATCTAAAATGAGCTGACCTACGAGTTCTTCTTGTTTAGAAAATTGTATATATACGTCGAGTTTAGTTGTCGCCATAATTAATAATCAAATAAATCTTTTTTCTGTTTCATGTCGTTTGGGGAAAATATTGATTCAAAGTCTTCCAGACGCTTGAGAGTTTCACATATCTTTAGAAGTGGTTCAAGAGAAATAATACCTGTTGACTCGAATTTCCGAATACTAGCGTAAGCTACTCCAGATCTCTCCGACAATTCCATCTGAGACATATTCTCCTGTTCCCTTAAGACTCTAATTTTTTTTGATAAAAGAATCATTATTTCTTTAGGTGTTTTTTGATCTCCATACTCTCCCATATCTACTCTTAATGTTAGAATACGAATATACGCATTTTATACCAAAATTGCTACTATAGTAGCAATTTTAAGTTGATTATGGTAGATATTGCTACCCTGGTAGCTGATGAATGATTAATCATCAGTCGTCGCATTCGAGAACCTCAGTCAACGAGGTGGGTTCGATTGATGTCAGTCAACGGGGTAACAAACAGATGCCTGAGGCTCTCGAAGATACTGTTTGTTCTTTGGTGTAATCCTTGGGCTTGCAATAAAAAAGTGGACAATTAATTGAGAGATTAGGCTGCTACAGCATTACCCGAACAATTTCCTTTCTTACTCATACTTTGAGTAATTAGTTTATTTGTTTTTATTTAAACAGTTTTAAAATTGTATAGTGTCAGCAAAAAGTGAACTTTTAAAGGGTTAAATCTTAGATATATATTTAACATAATATGCAATTATAACTATCAAATAGCTTAAACAGCTATAAATACGAATATGTCATAATTTGTATTATAATGTTAGCGTTATGTTACTTTGCTTGGGTAAAAGCAAAGTATTACTTTTCATTTTATGAAAAGTTTTATACTAAAAAGTTACTTCTACAATTTTAATGAAGCACTTATTATGCTGACCAACGAAAGGAGGGAAGTGTAATGTGTGTGGAATGGCTTATCAATGTTTAAATTCTTTATCAAGCCAAATACCATATTTTAACCATAGCTCATAAGTAACAAACCATTTCGAAATCCAAGGAATTACATCAATAAAATTAAATGCAATAAATGGAGATAAATCACTTGGATGATATAAACAAAGGCTGTCATTATTATATAAATGAGGAACTATTCCAAATTTTATTTTCTTGTCATAAACATAAATATTTTCTTTTCTTCCTTTACTATTTGGGTTGTAGACAAAAATTATATCATAGGTTTTTTTACATCCTTTTGGTTTAATTTTTCCTCGGCCAATAAGTTTACCATCCCTTACGATAGATTTAATCCAATCAAAATTATCTTCAATTAACTTTTGTTGAATATGAGCACTAATAAGGTCTTTAGAAATATCTGGTGATTTATACATTAAATTAATACTATTCAAAACCTCCAAAATTTCTATTTTCTTTGCTTTTAAAACCTTGAGAATTATTTACATTTCCAGATCTATCTACAAAAGTATTACCAGACATAATTGTGACACCAGCAGCTTCTAATTGATTTCCTTCATTTTTAGCCATCTCTTTTAATTGTTCTGTTAGGATTCCTTTAATTCTATCACTACCAAATAATTCTTCAGCAACTCCGAAATTTCCATTTTTAAGTTTTTCCCATTTTTCCTTGTAACTTTTGGCAAAAGCTATAAATTGTGTATAGTATTCCTTTTCTTTGTCCCATTTTTCAGTAAAATCTTCGTCCGAATTGACTGGATTGAAAACTTTTATTCTTTTGAATACACCTTGACTTTTATACAAATATTGGTAATCTGTATAACGTTGTACAATTTTATTTAAAATGCTATTTATAGTTTGATAAGTAGACGTTTCACCTTCATATAATTCACCAAAAATTGTAGTTAAAACAATACTTGAAGTTTTATGTTTTGAGTTCTTTTCAAAATAGATATCTCTATATCTCTTAGTTAATTGTACAGCTCTTTTAAGAGGTTCTTTACTATAAACATTATCATCTGGCAATTCTTCTTGTTCTGCTTTTGCCTCATTTAATGCTGAAAATGTTCTAAAAGCTTTATTTAAATTTGAATTAACTACAGTTTCAGCTTTTTGAGTAAACCAATTTGCGTACCCCTTTGGGTTTGATGATGTCCAAGAACTTAATTCTCTATCAGGAACCATAATTTTGCTATCACCTGTAATTACAATACAACCAGGAAGAATATCCATATGAAAATCACCAACATAGTTAATTCGAGCACATCTGTTTTTCTTTACTAACTTTTCTTTATATACATCATTACTACTTAAAACACGAATTAAGTGATTATATATTTCTGATGAAGTATAGTTGTAATAAGTATCCCGTATTTCAATGGTAATATCTAAATCAAATTCCTCTTTACCTCTTGGTTTTACCGTTGTTCCAATAGCTTTTGATCCTTGTGGGTAAACTAAAAAATCTACCTTTGAAAAAAATACTTCATCCTTTTCTAGTATATCATATACAGCATTGTAAGCTGATTCCATTCTTTGTTTTCTAGTTTCATCTAATTCTAGTGAAACTGCAATTCGAGTTAAAATATCTTCTCTTTGAAGACCATTTTCATGTAAATATTGTTGTAAATTCATTATATTATATGTTTAGTATGTTGCCCAATTCTCTTTTTACTATCATCAAAGCATTCTTTTTCAATTTCATCTCTATTAACAAAAGCATAGTCATCTGAAATAGAATTATTCATCATTAATTTCTCTAATTCTTTGGCTTGTTTGTTATTTAATTCTACCGAGAAAATATTATAGATTAAAGTATGATAAGTTTCATCTTTAAAGCGATTTTCTTTAACTAATACTTTTTCAACAGTTTTTATTTGTTCTGCATTTATAGTGCTGAAATTTTTCACACTTACAATTTTAGTTTGCACAAGTTCTTCAAAGAATTCTCTCCATATTCCAACCTCTCTATCCTTACCCGATTTAAACCATTTAATAATAGAAGGTATATGTTTTGCCTTGACAAAAAAGCGCAAATCTTTTTGGTTTTTCATATCGGATTTAGGTTCCGCATCCCATTCTTTAATAATGCACTTATTACCAACTAATTTATATACTCCACCAACAGGCTGATACTGATCGACTTTACTTCCTTTTACCAATAAATATTTTTCACTTCCATTGAGCTTTATACGTAAAAGGTAACTTAATGAAACATATACTTTCTTCTTAGGAATAAAAATTGCGCAGTTCAATGCTTTCCAGAAATACTTACCATATGAATTAATTATTTCATAAAAACCAACGATGGAAGATGTAACACCTGCTACAGCCAAACCAACAAGTGTTTCTTTATGAAAATCAGGGACATCAACTAAAACAAAATATCTAACAAAAAGGTAAATTGTAGATATAATGAAAATAACGAAGTATAATAAAAGCCGTTTACCTTCTTTTCCCATTATTAACTTTTATTAATTGATATGTTAATCCAAGTAATAAAAAAGACATTGCAATCGTAACTTGTATACTGTTTTCTGTCCCTTTTTGAACCCAATTAGCAAAATGTTCACAATTGAAATTTATAAGGCTATAATTTTGACCTATTCTAGAATAAGCTCTATTTGTAGCTGCATTTCTCATTAAGGAATTACCGACAAATGGTTTTATTTTTATAGGTTCATAATCAACCAATAAATCTGAAAGCTCATAATCTGTAAGGATTTTAACTCCATCCTTTAGATTTCCTATAAAAATTCCATCACCTACATAAACAATGTAATGGTTCAATATTCTACCAAATCCCTTTTTCTTTTTTGCCACAACTACATCAGCTGGATATAATTGGGTATTCAATTGCAATTTATTTATCATAAAATTTATTTTAATTAATTCTTGTTTTCTTTTCTTACTCCTTTAAATTTTCCACCAGTAGTTTTAACATCCATAAACCTCCCAGTTTCTGTGTCTCGCTTTACAAAAAGATTTGTTTTTGTATTTAATGTTTGTGAGCGCTGTTTTACTGCTCCTTTTCTTGCGTTGTCTCCAACAGGGTTATTTTTTGCCATAATTTTACTTTTTATTATACATTATATTTAAGTATGCTCATCATTATTATTATTTTGCCATTATTTTTATTTTTTGTATTAAAAATATTAACTGTTTTCAATAATATATACTCATGAGTAATTATTTTTCCCCATCTTTATGGAAAAATTTAAATTGTTTTGAGCATACTTTATTGAAATATGGCTATAGCTAGTGAAAAAGAAATATTAGAGCATATAGAATCTATTGATCTTAATCAATTATTAGATAAAATGGAAAACTATGTGCGGGATCGATTTTATAATAAATCAGACAAAGAGAAAAAAGGATTTGAATATCTTGATTTTTGTCATAATGTTATTCTTAAGGTTTGTGAAGGAGTTAGAAAATGGGATAAGGATGGTGATGCAACTTTTGAGGAGTTTATTTTTGGTTCACTCAGAAGTGATTTATATAACTACTTTCGGAAGCAAAAAAACAACACGAATTCTAATTTGGATGAAGAAACCTGTTTAATAGAAATTAATGAGTATTCTGATTTGGATATATTAGAGTCTGAAGAAAAACCTCCAGATTTAGATTTTGATGAAATCTGTAAAGACACTCTATTATTTTTAAAAGAACAAGGAGCAAATAAATTAGAAATTGAAATATTTGAATGTTGGCTAGAAGGATATAGTAAACCACAAGAAATTGCTGAATTATGCAATACGAATACGGCTGATATCAATAATGCAATTAAGAGACTTTCTAAAAAAACTGTCAAACTAAAGAAAAAATGGATAAGTTTAAAGAATTAATTAATAAAGGATTTACACAAAATTATCTATCAAATGATATTGAGAACATACATGATAATTTAGTGAATCACGGTGTGGATTTAGCGGAAAATAAAAAGAGACAAGATAAATTAATAAAACAATTAAAGTTTAAACTACGCTCATCAATAAATGAAGAAAAATATAACACCTTACTAATTAGAGCTACAGAATCATTTCAAGATGCTATTATCAAAGGATTAGAAAAACCAGTAGCTTATTTAAACACACTTATAAAAGAAAACAGAGTTGCTGTTCAATATAATAAACTTGAAAAATTGAGTTCAGAAGAAATTAAAGAAATAATCAAAGACCAAAATTTGATTGAAATTATTGAATTACTTGAAAACGAACAATAAAGGAAAAAATAAAGCTATAGAAGTACTTGAAGAAATTGGATTTGATGAAGTTACTAAGATTTCGAACTCAGAATTAGTACATGGTTTTGGTATAATTTTCATTTCTGAACCTCTAGATAATGCTGATGGAAAGATAATTAGGGGAAAAACAAAAACAATTATAAAAGTCAATTCATTAATATCTTACCCAGAGAGAATTCGTTTTGTTATAGCACACGAATTAGGTCATTATTTTTTACACGATAGATTAGAAATTCACACTGATAATTCTAAAACTTTAAATTGGTTTAATATAGAAAATCAGGCAAAAAGAGGACTACAGGAATATGAAGCTAATGATTTTGCTTCAGAATTATTGATGCCAGAAATTGTTTTTCGTAAATTTATTGAACATAAGTCTTTTTCCCCTTCTTTGATAAAAGAAATATCAATGAGATTTCAAACAAGTTTAACTTCTGTCGTTTATAAATTAATCGCATTGGATGTTTTTCCTTTATTAGTTGTTTTTATCTCTGATGGAATAGTTAGATATTGGAGAAAATCTTATGATTTAAAAGGCTGGTTAAAAGATGTAACTAAACTTTCTCCTCCAGAAGAATCTGTTGCAAAAGAATATATCGATGCTAATTATGATTTTGTATATAAAGGAGAGGATAAAGCTCAAGAAATAGACCGTTCAACTTGGTTTAAACTTGGTGAAAATCAAGAAGATTCAGATTTTATGGAATATTGCATCCCCACCAAGCAATACAAAACTATAATTAGTATAATATGGGAGGCTTAGCAAATAGTTTTTGTGATGCCTCAACTTAGATTTGATGTGATTAAAGTTTGGCTCAATAGGTTTTATAAAATTGTTGTTTTATTTTAAACTGGCCTCATAAAACTTTGGCTAAAACAATAGGTGAGTGAGCGTACATATTTTAGGGGTTTAGTAATACATATTGTTGATAATTACAATTTTACAAATAGTTGTAATTGAACTAAAGAGTTCAAATGTTTCCTAAAATATAGCAAGTGAGCCGTAATTGTTTCCAAAGTTTTATACATCCTTGATTTTTTTGTTTCTTTTTTTATCAAGAAAAAAAGACAAGCTACTTTAGCTATTAATAATTAAAACTAATTCGCTCAAAACAATATCTATGACAATAAAAGAAGCTCAAGAAAGAAAAAAAACTATTGGTGAATCCTTTAACGATAAAGGATTAGAGTATAAGGTTACAATAGTTCCAAAAAGAGAAAAGGATTTTGAAGATTTTATAAAATCATATTTAGATGTAGCTGATAAATTAGAACTAGCAAAAGGAAGTTCAGTAAATCAAGAATTTAAAATATGTGGAATATGGACAGACGGTATTAATATTATAAAAAAGAATGTTTAGCAATTTGATTTTATAAAACAATCGAGTGCTTGGTAGCGGCTATTTTACATAACGACTAATTATGTCAAGTCGAATAAATTTTTGAGGTTTATTTTGTTGAAGAAATTATTTATTTGTGCTATGCTAATAATATATTAAATATTAATAGAAGGCAGGTTATCAATAGCATCATCTTGAAGTTTCTGGATAAAATTCAGATATTTTAGAGTGCTTTTTGTAGAACTATGCCCCATGGCATCAGCAACTGTTTTTAAGTTAGCACCATTCATAAGAAGTAAACAGGCAAATGTGTGTCTGGCACAATAAAAAGTAAGATGCTTTTCTAATTCTGCTCTTTTCGACCAATTTTTAATGTCCTTATTTACTGCATTGTCACTAATTGATTGAAGATTGAAAATATAATCGCTCCTTTTTTTCGGCTCACCTAATATTTTTAAAGCAGTTAAGTTTAAACGGTTATTTATCAACTCTCCAGTCTTTTTCCTTTTAGTTATTAACCTATTCTCCCTAATATGTTCCCATTTTAGGTCTCTAATTTCTGCAAGGCCTAGTGAAGAATAGCAAGCCAACAGGAAAGCTCTTTTTACTTCTTCGTTGCCACAATATGTAGCTGCTAGTTTTTGAAGTTCTTCTACATTCAAAACCTGTTTCTTAATACCATCATCTTTATTTGGGTTTGAAAATCGAATATCTTCCGTAGGCATCTCTTTTAAATAGCCTTTTATTTTTGCAGCTTTTAGTACTTTTTTAAAGCGTGTAAAATAATTATGTGGTGTTTCTCCTGATAAACCTGCATCATGAATCAAATAATTTTTGAATGTTTCCATAATAGCAGGGGTAATTTGATAAATTTGAAGCTTAGGATTATTCGTAGATTCTTTAAATTTTTCAATAGAACTAGCTATAATTCGAACGTCACGGTTGCGATACTTTTTTAAATAATCATCCGCAAATATGAAAAAATTAAGCTTTTTAAATTGTTGTGGAATATAACCAGTATCATCAGATAAAAGCTCAAGCTCTCTGTTCAGTCTTATTTTTTCAATAATTCTAACTTTCTCACTTTTTGCAGTATCCTTGTTAAGAACATTAACTTTTATAAACTCTCTCCATCTTTCACCATTGTGGTGTATATCCATATAGTAACTTTTATTTCCTGATTTTGACTCTCTAAATCTTAATTTTACAGACATAATTTGGTGACGGTTTAGTGACGGTTTTTGTCAAAAATAGGGCTAAAATAGGAATATGTAAAATTAACTTATCAACATAACTAGCTGATAATCATACAGATTAGGTCATTTTGATTTATTTTGATATTGTGAAGGATTCCCGCTCGAGGTACTAAAAAGCTGAAACATAATAGTTTCAGCTTTTTTACTTTATAAAATTCATAAAAATAGAACACATTGATTGAGAATTATTCAATGCCGAGTTTTTAGCTACTTATTTTTTGTTAAAAAAATCATAAATATGTGTTAATAAGCCTTAGTTTTTAACAAAAAAACATTTATTAATTAAATAAAAATGGTGATCTTCACGTAACATTAATTCAAATAACTATACAATGAAAACAAAGTTTAGTGGAATTTTAACGCTTTTATTAGCGTTAGTAGTGCAATTTTCTTTTGCACAAGAAAAAACAGTTTCAGGTACTGTAACGGATGGGAGTGGACCATTACCGGGAGTAACTGTAATTGTTAAAGGAACAAACAATGGAACTCAAACTGATTTTGATGGTAAGTTCACCATTTTAGCTAGTACAGGTGATGTGCTAACATTTTCCTATATGGGAATGAAATCTATGGATGTTACCGTTGGAACAAGTAATACGTTAAATGTAACAATGCAAGAAGATGCAAACTTACTTGAAGAAGTTATTGTAACTGCTTATGGTACATCAACAAAAGAAGCATTTACCGGGGCAGCAAGTGTTATTGGAGAGAAAGATTTATCTATAAGAAATGTAACATCTCCTATTGCAGCAATCGAAGGTAAAGCAACTGGTGTTCAATTTACATCAGCTTCAGGACAACCAGGTTCATCCCCAGGAATAGTTATTCGTGGTGTAGGAACACTTAATGGTAGTGCCACACCACTTTACATTGTAGATGGTATGCAATATGAAGGTGATTTAAGCACAATTAATCAAGAGGATATAGCATCTTTTACAATTCTTAAAGATGCAGCTTCTACATCATTATATGGATCAAGGGCAGCAAATGGAGTTGTTTTAATAACCACAAAAAGTGGTATTAAAGGAGATATCAAAGCAACTGTTTCTACTCAATTTGGTTTAGTTGATAGAGCTATTTCAAATTATGACGAACTTACTCCTGGTCAGTATTACGAAACTATGTGGGAGGCTTTAAAAAACTCAAGCGCCGGTGGTGGAGATCCAGCTTTTGCTTCAGCAAATATTTATAACAGTTTAGGGTACAACCCTTTTGATGTTCCAAATGATCAAATTGTTGGAACAGATGGACGTTTAAATCCAAGTGCAAATCTAATTTATAAAAGTTTAGATTGGTATGATTTAATGGAACAAACAGCCGCTAGATCAAACTACAATATAAACATAGCTGGTGGAGGAGATAAACATAAAGTATTTTTCTCAGCTTCTTATTTAGATGAAGAAGGGTATGTGGTAACAACATCATTCGATCGTTTAACAACACGTTTAAATGCAGATTTTGAATTGACTGACCGTATAACTATGGGAGGTAGTGCTAATATTACAATTTCAAATTCTACAGGACCAACATCTGCTGGTTCTACTAGTATTGTGAATCCATTTGGTTTCGCTAAGAACATAGGTTCTATTTACCCAGTATATGTAAATGATTTACAAGGTAATTTAGTACTTGATGCTGCTGGTAATCCTGTTTTTGATAATGGAGAAGGTTTTACGGAGTATAATATACAATCAAGACCAATTAGTCAAGGACGCCATGCATTACAAGAACTACTTTTGAACGATGAACGAACAAGAAATAATACCTACGGATTTAGATATTATGCAGACTTTAAAATAATTGAAGGTCTTAACTTTAGAGTAAACTATGGTAGAGATATTAACGAGTTACTTAGTAAAGAATATGAAAATAATATTATTGGTGATGCACAACCTACAGGAAGGTATGCAGAAACAAGATCTAGAAGAGAAGTAGAAAATTTTAATCAAATTTTAACCTACAAAAAAAGCTTTAACGATATTCATAATTTAGAAATAACTGCTGGACATGAAAGTTTTGATAGACAGTTTTCTTCTATAAATGGGTCGGCTATTCAACAAACAGCTGAAGGAATTTATGAGTTTGACAACTTTGCTGAAATAATTAGATTAGGTGGATCTACAACAAACAAAACCATAGAAGGTTATTTTTTAAGAGCAAATTATAATTTTGATAATAAATATTACATAAGTGCTTCAGCAAGAAGAGATGGTTCATCAGTTTTTAGTACAGATGCTAGATGGGGTAACTTTTATTCTGTAGGTGCTTCTTGGCGTATAGATCAAGAAGATTTTATGAACGATGTTACATTTGTAAATAAATTAAAACTTAGAGGTTCTTATGGGGAAGTAGGAAATGATGATTTAGGAGACTTTTTCTTGTCACAACCTAGATATGGTTTGACTTCTAATGCTGCAAGTCCTGCTATTATATGGAGTGAAATTGGAAATGCTGATTTACAATGGGAAACAGTTGAAAGTTTTGATATAGCATTAGAATTTGGCTTGTTTGATAATTTCTTAGATGGATCAATAGAGTATTACAAGAAAAACTCTTCAGATTTATTATATGATTTACCAATAGCACTTAGTAATGGATTAAATTCATATCCTGCAAACATTGCAGATATGTTTAATTCAGGTTGGGAGATTGGTTTAACAGGACATCTTATAAATACTAATGATTTTAAATGGGACCTAACTTTACAAGCGTCAACATTTAAAAATGAAATTACAAGCTTGCCAGATCCTTTTGTAAATGGTTCAAAAAGATGGGAAGTAGGTAGATCAAGATATGACTTCTATTTACTACATACAGCAGGAGTTGACCCTGATAATGGAGATCAATTATTTTTAATGTTTGAATTAGATGATAATGGTAATAGTGTACCTGTTTTAGATGCTAATGGTAACCAAGAAACTACCAACGATTGGCAAGATACAGAAAGAGCTTACACAGGAGATAGTACACTTCCAGATATTTTAGGTTCAGTTACTAATAATTTTAGCTACAAAGGATTTAATTTAAACGTATTGATAACCTATGGTATTGGTGGTACATTTTTAGATAATGGATATTCAGCAATGATGCATAGTGGTAGTTATGGGAGATCATTCCACCCCGATATTTTAAACGCGTGGCGTCAGCCAGGTGATATAACAGATGTACCTAGATTAGAAAATGGAAATGGAGATTTAGTACAAACACAATCTACTAGATTTTTAACAGATGCATCTTTCTGGACTTTAAAAAATGTGAATCTTGGATACAATTTTGATAGTACTATAACAGACAAAATAGGAGTTGATAATTTAAGACTTTCTGTTACTGGAGAAAATCTTTTCTTAAAAAGTAAACGAGATGGTTTAGATCCTCAATATAATTTAGCAGGAACACCTGCTGGTAACGACTTTATTCCTTCAAGAATTTTCTCTTTTGGTTTAAATGTCTCATTCTAATAGATTAATAATTAAAAACATAATAATTATGTTAAAAAAAATAAATTTATTGTTATTTGTAATAGTGACTATTGCAATAACTTCGTGTTCAGAAGATTTTCTGGAAACAAAACCAACAGATGCTATTTCGTCTGCCGATGCATTGGCTACGGCTGATAATATGGCACTAATTCTTCAAGGACTTCACCGTGGATTGTATTCTCAATCTCAAACTATTCTTCCTGGAGGTAATACAGCAAGAGCTGGTGAACATTTTTGGGTACCAATGGGAGATAACTTAGTAGGAGGTGTTATTCATTCTGCCCCAGCTAATAATTTAAGTTGGCAAAATACAACTCAATGGATAGATCATACGCAGCAAACATCATTAACTAACGAGATATTATGGTATCATCGTTATAATATTATTGCAAGTGCAAATGCTATTATTAATAAAGCAACTGATGGTAGTATTCCAGAAGATGCTAGACTAAAAGAGATTATAGGTCAAGCCTATACATATAGAGCATATGCGTATCTTTCACTAGTACAGCATTATAGTAAAGGTTATTTAATTGGTAACCCAGCAACTGATCCTGGAGTACCATTATTATTTTCATCAGATGCTCCTTTTACAAGTGCGCCTAGATCTACAGTACAAGAAATTTATGACCAATGTATGTTAGATGTTGATGCTGCCATAAGTTATTTTCAGGGTGCCACAGCTAGGCAATCAGGAACAGCAGCTGGTAAATCTCAGTTAAATATAGATGTTGCATATGGAATTAAAGCACGTATTGCATTGAATAGTGGACAGTGGCGTATAGCTGCTGATGCTGCTAAATTAGCACGTCAAAATTATCCAATTATGGACGAAGGAGATTGGAAATCTGGATTTAATACAAACCTACTCCCAGAAGTTATTTGGGGTAGTAATGTAATAGCTGCAGAAACTACATATTTCCGTTCTTATTTTTACCTAATGAGTAATACATTCAATGGTAGTCAAATTAGAAATAACCCTAAAATTGCAGACAGAAGATTAGTTGATGCTATTCCTTCTACTGATTATAGAAAGGATGTTTTCTTAGTTGATGCACCTAACTCTAGTACTTCAGCTTCCAATGGAACAGGTGGCTGGGATAATAATACGAACCCTCTGTATACTACTGAAGAAGAATTTAATGAAGCAATTGATAGTATTAAAGCTGTATACGGTATGGTGTCTGGTCATAGAACTCACCCATATATGCATATGAAACAGAAACAAAAAAACCCTGGATCTATAGATCCGGATGATATTATTTATATGCGTTCTTCTGAAATGTATTTAATTGAAGCAGAAGCAGAAGCTATGTTAACAAATGTTACTGCTGCTCAAAATGCTCTTAGACCATTAGGTGAAGCACGTGATAGCGCATATGATGTAACTATATTTAATGATCAAACGTCATTAATGGATCACATTAAATTTCAAAGAGGATTAGAATTATGGGGAGAAGGTTTTGGATATAAAGATAAAATACGTTGGGATGAAGGATTTGACCATGCTGCCGATGGAGGTTCAGGAGCATCTGAAGTATTATATCAAAATGGATTTAGTCAAGAAAAACCATCAATTAATAATGATTGGATTTTTAAAATTCCACAAAAGGAATTAGATGCAAACCCAAATTTAGGTCCTAGTGATCAAAATTAATTTATTTGAATTAATAAATTTTAAAAAGACTGCCGAAGGGCAGTCTTTTTTTATTCATAATTAATTTATTACTAATAAAAAAAGAGTGTATAATTACACTCTTTAAATATTTTATTCAATTCCTAATCGCTCAAATAAACCTTGAATATCACTTGGATAACGATTATTTTGTTGTTCAAGGTTATTTTCAGGGGTATTATTTTTTGAATCTTCAGTTGTGGTTATATCGTTTTTAAAATTCTTATTTGTAGTTCTTTTCATGTTTATTGGAGCTTTTGGTTTCTTATATTTAGTTCGTTTTTTCTTCACTTTTGTTAACCTAAAATAATATTAAATTTAATTAAACATCTATTTTATAAGGGGTTAACATATAGTTGTATAAAATAAATATTACCGATATTATGACAATAAAATTAATGTTATAGTGTTAATTAATTGCAGGTTTATCCGTAAA
>Ga0316205_10003897_pt1 | contig 13614 bp, 10 predicted proteins | sample 3monthpyrite_MG_FD_204941 | JGI IMG/M metagenome (GOLD analysis project Ga0316205, IMG submission 204941) | Microbial mat bacterial communities from mineral coupon in-situ incubated in ocean water Damariscotta River, Maine, United States -... | ecosystem: Environmental > Aquatic > Marine >... | reverse complement strand
TATCGGTTGTAATGGAGGCTTAAGACTTGTTAAAAATTCAGATCAAGTTTCCAGTTATTATTTATCACTACTTCATTGTAATCACCTTTAGGTATTGAAATGATCTTGCAGGGGCTGGTTATAAGTTGTGCATAAATTTGAAGCTTGTCCGGTTTAGAAATAGTGATTGGTAAAAAAAGAGTGCTTTCAGTTTTTGTTGTCTCATTATTGGTTATTATGATTTCATATCCTGCCTGACTTTTATTTCCCAGGCTTATTAAAATTATTTGTTCATTATCAAAATTAACGACTGGTAGTTTAGGCGGTGTTTCGTTAATAAAACGTTTATTTGCTTTATGTATTATATCTTTAAGGCTTTTTTTATTATTTATTGCAATTAACTCAGGTAATTCGATGTTACATTGATTTGAGCTATATATTGTAGATATTTCTATATCAGATTTTTGATTACATCCAACAAAAAATATCGCACTTAATAAAGTTAATCGACAGCTGTGCAAAGTAGACGGCATCATTTTAATTGCGTCTAATACCTGAGGTCTTGTCGTTTTTCTGAATAGATGCAGGGCTTGCTATAGTAAAAGGGATATTGACTGAATTAATAGTCGATAAAATATCCATATTAAAATCCAGATTATTCAGGTCGCTGTTAACAGATATGTTGTTTAAGGAATTTATAGATGGAAACCCACCACAGGTTTCACCTGGTTGGCAAATTATAAAATCATTATCAATATCAGATCCGCCAACTATTTCATAATTGCCACTGGGCACCTGATTAAAGGTATAGCTATATGTTCCATTGCCTAAGCTGGCAGGTGAGACCTGATCGATAACTGTTTCGCTGTCGGTATCAAACAATAACAAATAAACTGTGCCCAGATCTCCAGCACTGGAAATATTACCTACGGTCATACTCACTTGAACAGTTACGGTATTACCGGTACTTAAAGTAAATGTAATGGTGCCGTTATAAATAGAGTCACTCAATCCGGTTCGGTTAATACTGATATCGTAAGTCCCCAGGTTGTTTGCATCTACGGTATCTGGTGTAACTGTTAACCAACTGGCATTGTTTGTGACATTGGTTATTGATGCGGCGGTAGCGCTGGCATTAGAAAGTGTAAGCACTGCGCTGCTCTGTGTCCCCATTATAAGGCTAGTTGGTGTTGCCGTAATTAATGCGGGTGGTGCAGGTGGAGTACCGCCACCATTAAGTAATCTTCGCGCTTCCTGGACGGCTTTTAATGCGTCTACGATGCCATGACCAAAAATATCATCTCGGCCACTGCTACCCGCATCATTGGTGAGTGAGCCAGCGGTAAGTGCATTATCAAAATCAAGCGGTGTGAGGGCGGGGTAAACTGCTTTCATTAGAGCAGCAACACCCGCGACATGAGGTGCTGCCATTGAGGTGCCCTGATAAAATGCAAATGCAGATGTTCTTGTTCCGGTGGCGTCATTAACAAGTGTACTAAGTACGCCGTCACCAAAACCATCATTGGTTAAGTCAACACGGCTATTACCACCGGGTGCGGCTATATCAATTGCAGAGCCGAAATTAGAGTAGGGTGCGCGATTATTTTGAAAGTCTAATGCGCTGACAGAAACTACACCGGTATAAGATGCAGGAAAAAACAATTGAGATGAATTGTCGTTGCCCGCAGCAGCAATAACGATTACGCCGGCTGATCTGGCTTGAGTGATAACATCTTGCATGGTTTGAGAAAAGCCCGGCCCGCCCAAGCTCATATTAATTACATCTGCAATTTGGGTGGGCAAGGTGTTGCTATTGTTTGTTAAACCCGCTGCAAATCGAATTGCTTCTGAGATATCAAAACTACTACCGCCCTGCGTGCCTAACACACGTAAAGGCATGATTTTCGCGTCCCATGATACACCTGCTACTCCTGAGTTATTGTTGCTGTTGGCCGCAACGGTTCCTGCTACATGTGTGCCATGCCAGCTGCTGTTGCCAACCTGTGCATTATCTCCCGGGTCATCCGGGTTATTATCAATGCCATCGTTATCATTAGAGTTACTGGTGCTGGAAATAAAATCAAAACCGGGAACAAATTTTCCGCTTAGATCAGAGTGAGCAAGAAAAACACCGGTATCGATAACCGCAACAATAACATCGCCTATAGCGGGTGAGCCAGTTGTTATGTCCCATGCTTGAGGTAGATTGATTGCAGGATAATGCCATTGAAGGTTGTAAGAGGTGTCATTAGGAACACGTTGTGCCTGATAGATATAGTTTGGTTCTGCATATTCTATATTTGACTGATTTTTAAGGCGCTTTATTTCCCGTAAGGTCATTATTTTTGCATATGTATTCTCGTTGCGTGCTTTTAATTCAGCCAGGAAAGCAGGCATTTCTTTATGTGTGTTGAAATGCATATTAGAAAGGTTTTCTGATGTCATGCGTGCCAGAGAGGCCCTGGACTTATCATAATGATTAAAATTTAAGTGACTACCAGAACTGGAAAATGATGAAGCAGGACTGCCCTGTTTAAATTTAACAATAATTTCATTGGGTATAAAATTAACAGAGCTGGTAACAGGTTGGCTGACTGCATTAACTGAATTTATTTTAAATGTGTATTTCGTTATGCCACTAGATGCGCTAATTAAAATAAAGTGCAGGCCATCAGTGGTCGCAGTTACCTGCTTAAATTCACTAGTGTTATTGGTGTCACTTGCTTCCAGGCTGAAAGCTGAATCAAGTAGTTGTAAAGATACATCACCCTGGAATGATTCATTACCGGAAAAATCAACTGCCTGTAGATTAATCGTTTGCCCTGATTGAAGGTTAACCTGATAAAAATCTGCATCATCACTTGTAAACTGAAATCGATCTCCCTGAAAGCCGGTGGGAATATTACTGACAAATCCATGTACTGTTGAAAGATTATTGATAACCTGTGCGCTACTCAGTAGGTTATTGCTTATATTAGTTGCTGCAAGAGGATCATTAATATCACTGTCAACAACTGTTAATGCAGTAGATGAAATAGTGCCAGCAATAGAAAAACTATTGTTAACACAGCTAATGTCTATGCTAGTTACATTGGCATTAGTTATTGTCCCTGATTCATTGCTAACGGTGCATAATACGCCGTTGGGTTGATTTGATATAGTGATTGTATAGCGGCTACTGTTATTGAAAGAAAATGGAAATGTGAAGGGACCATTGCTGCTAATGGTATGAGGTGTGTTGTTTATTGATGCCGTTAAGCTTCCTGTTAGGCCACTAACGTTACCACCAACAGTAAAGCTATTTCCACCTGATAGAGCAGGGTTGCCACTGCCTCCACCTCCACCACATGCAGATAATATCAGCGTTGTGATAGTAAATATAAACGCTTTATAGCGGCTGGTGTATAGGGATTTCTTCATCATGTTTCCGTACATATAATATTTTTTTTAGAGTCAGTGAGAGAATACCATAAATAACAAAGGTTTAGCTTAAAACTCTCTTATGTTTGCATTAGAATGTGATGAAAACACGGGTTTCATTAGCTTACCTGTATATTGTACGTAATTATCGACAAAAGTGATTAAACTATGGATTTTTTGCAAATACTGGTTCTTGCTCTGGTGCAGGGGTTAACCGAATTTTTACCGGTCTCCAGCTCGGCTCATTTGATACTGGTGCCAATATTGACTGGATGGGATGATCAGGGCTTAGCTTTTGACGTGGCTGTACATGTGGGCACATTGGCTGCCGTCGTTATATATTTCCGCTCAGAAATCAGCAAAATGACAATTTCATGGAGTGCATCTATTGTTGGTAAAGGTCTCGATAAGGATGCAAAACTCGCCTGGGCAGTTTTGTTTGGTACCATTCCAGTTGGTCTTGCCGGATTATTTTTTAAAGACTTTATTGAATTACATTTACGCACACCTGAAGTATTAGCGACAGCAACTCTGGTGTTTGCGCTGCTATTATGGTGGGCAGATGTTAAGGGTCGTGAAACACGTGATGAATATTCGTTACGTTGGTTAGATGTTCTGTTTATAGGTTTAGCCCAGGCATTAGCGTTAATTCCAGGCACTTCGAGATCTGGGGCAACTATGACGGCAGGGTTGTTTTTAGGCTTAAGTCGTAAAGCTTCTGCACGTTTCTCTTTTTTACTCTCTATACCGGTTATTGTTCTTGCAGGAGGTTTAAAAACACTGGATTACTTAAAGCAAGCCAGTTTAGATGATATGCAGCCATTAATGTTAGGTGCGATGTTATCAGGTGTTAGTGCTTATTTTTGTATACATTATTTTCTAAAGTTATTAGAAAAAATGGGTATGTTGCCATTTGTTATTTATCGCATAATTCTTGCCGTATTCTTATTTGTAATGTTTGCCGATGTTTAATAAAAATCCAGATCTAAAGTATCGTTTTTTATGGCTGTTTGTAGCTTATTTTTTGGTAGCGTATGTTATTTATAGTTCACTCACACCCAGTCCGGTTCATGTCGATATTAATTTTTTTGATAAATATGCTCATACAGTTGGTTACTTTGTCTTAATGGGGTGGTTTATGCAGTTGTACCACAGTACAAAAGGTGTGTTGTTATGTGCTACTGCGTTAATAATAATGGGTATCTCTTTGGAGTTTCTGCAAGAGCTTACGGGATACAGATTTTTTGATATTTATGACATGCTGGCAAACACAGCAGGTGTGTTACTCGCCTGGTCATTAGTTAAAACACCGTTTCCTAATATCCTCTATTACTTCGAAACGAAATTATTATCTATTTTAAAATAGATAAACAGCTACGAAGTGCTAGCTTTTCATCAGTACTATATAGTCAGCAGTAAGTTTACTAATTACATCACGAAAAATAAAAACTAATAAAATCAATGTGTTATTCGAAACACGACAAAGCGGGGTTTAGTCAGTGATTAACTGATTAAAGATAAGATTATGGTCTATTATTAAGCTATATAGACTTATGATATGGATAGGATAGATACCAGAAAAATTTACAGAATCTAAAAGTAAGCCGTGAAAATAAGAGAGATTTTGGTATGAGTGAAGCAGATAATTTTCTTGATGTTTGTGGTATGTGTTGCCCTATGCCATTGATATCACTATCTAAATCGGTAGATTCACTTGGCTCGGGAGATATATTAAAAATTTTAGGTGATGATCCAATTTTTGAGCAGGGAGTGAGAGATTTCTGTGAGATGAATCAACATGAAGTTCTTAGTGTTAAACCACAAAGTGGCCGCGTAATAGAAGTTATAATAAAAATATCAGAGTTAGAAAATTAACATGCCAAAAATAAAAGATAAAAGTGCAACAATTTTATTGGTTAGCGGCGAACTTGATAAAGCGATAACAGCGTTTGAAGTGGCATTAGCCATGTCAGCTATGGGAGAGCAGGTTAATATGTGGTTTATTTTTTATGGTGTTAACGCTATAAAAAAACCACGTAGTTTTTTATATCGACTAAATGAAATGCGTATTAAATCTAAGCCGGCTCCTGGTCGTGTTCTAGAAACGGATTTATTGTTACAACGTTTTATACCTTTCTTAAACTCAAGTTCTAACTCACTATTACCCTTAAGTCAGTTAAATTATTTAGGAATAGGCTCCAGAATAGTTAAATATATAATGCGTCGTAAAGGGGCCCCTTCACTAGAGTGTTTAGTTCATGAAGCTGAAAATATGGGCGTGAATTTTAAAATATGTCAACCATGTGTTGATATTCTTATGCTGGATACAGAAAAGGATTTGGTAGTGAAAGCAGAGGTTTCAGGTGTTAGTAGTTATGCGGTGGATGTAAGTAAGTCTCATTATAATGTGACATTTTAACCCTGACAACATTATGCAAAGTAAACCAAGCAAAGAAATAGAAAATCTTCAGCAGAAACTAAACATTGCTGAACGACAGCTCGAGCTTATAAAAACAGTTACAGACGATTTATTAACTGAATTAAACTTTGAAAAATTACTGAATTCTGTAGCTGAAAAAGCACGAGAAATTATCTCAGCTGAGACGCTTACAATTCCGATTATTCACTTAGATAAAAATAAATATACCTATAAAGCTGCCATTGGGAAAAATGCCGCTGATATATTGGATGTAACATTTCCAGTGACTACAGGTATGTGTGGATGGGTATTAAGTAATCAAAAACCGTTAATTTTTGCTAAAAATCTAACATGGTCGATGAATGAAAAAGAAGTGTGGGAAGAGGGTATGGAATCTGCTCTACTGGTACCGCTGCTTGCAAGGGGTGAAATTGTAGGTGGTTTATCAGGCCTTGGAAGAAAAGGAGGCGGAACATTTACTCAGGAAGATTTTGATCTGCTACAAATTTTTGCTAATCAGGTAAGTATTGCCATTGATAACGCAAGAATATTTGAAGAATTAACTGAAGAGAAAGAAAGAACTGAAACGACACTGAATTCAATTGGTGATGCGGTTATCACAACAGATGAGTCTGGTGTTATTGAGAGGGTAAATCCAGTAGCAAGTCATCTTTTAGGTCTGTCTGAAAATGAGTTACGCGGTCGCCCTCTGGCAGAGGTGTTTAAAATATATAATTCAGATACAGGTGAAACAGTAGAGGACCCGGTTGCAAGAGTAATCTCCAGTGGAGAAATAGTCGGGCTTGCAGCTCATACTGTTCTGGTTGCTGATGATGATCAAGAGTACCAGATCGCGGATAGTGCAGCACCTATACGCAATGATCAGGGTGAGTTGATTGGTGTGATTCTTGTGTTTCATGATGTGACTGAAGAATACAAGCTAAATTCGGAATTACGTAATAGCGAGCGAAAACATCGGCAATTGGTTGAAAACTTAAGTGATGAGTTTTTTATGTTTACGCTGAATGAAGATGGTAAATATAGCTATGTTAGCCCGTCAGTATTTAATTGCCTTGGTTATAAAGAAGAGGATTTTATAGAGAAAAATAAAAAAATCGTAGTTGATAATGAAGCAAAGAAAAATCTTAAAAATACGTTCATCAAAGTTTATAGTGGCATTGAAGCAGAGGCTTGTGAAGTAGATGTATATAACGCAAATAACGAGATATGTAATCTGCGTATAACTTATACACCTGTATTGGGCTCGCAAGGTAAGGTTGTAGCGATAGAAGGCCTTGCGCAGAATATAACAAATCAGAAGATGCTCGAGGTTTCGTTGCGTCATTCACAGAAGATGGAGGCAGTTGGTCATCTATCTGGTGGTATAGCTCATGATTTTAATAATCAGTTGGGTATCGTTCTGGGTTATTTAGAGATGATGAAAGGCAAGACAAGTGATGGTGAGCGATTTAGCTCGTGGATTGATTCTGCAACTAAAGGTGCGCAGCGATGTGCGGAATTAACCAAGGGCCTGCTTGATTTTTCAAGAAAGAAAGAATTTCATAAAATGACTTTCAATTTAAATGAAAGTTTGCTGAGTATGCAAAATATATTGCAACGTTCTATTACACCCTCCATTGAGTTTAAGATGAATTTTTTGCCTGATCTTTGGGATGTTATGGCGGATAATGGTGAGTTTCAGGATGCAGTATTAAATCTTGTTATAAATGCACGCGATGCAATGATTGAAGGTGGCGTACTGGAAATCAGAACAGAGAATATAAGAATAGAAAAGCCTCTGTCGTTTCATGTTAGTAATTTAATTGCCGGTGATTATGTTAGATTGAGCGTTATCGATACGGGAACGGGCATGCATGAAGATGTCATAGAACATATATTTGAACCGTTTTTCACTACTAAAACAGTAGGTAAAGGAACCGGTTTGGGTATGGCCATGTTGTTTGGTTTTGTTGAGAGAGTAAATGGTGCTATTAATATAACATCTAAAGTTGGTGAAGGATCCTGTATTGAAATATATATGCCAAAAGTGGCACGGGAGTTAAAACAAAATGATGGGGCTGTTAGCAAAGAAAATTTGCCAGGGGGTAATGAAAGTATATTGTTGGTAGAGGATGAAAACGATATGCGAGAGCTGGCAGAAATTTACCTTACCAGTTTTGGCTATACCGTATATATAGCTGAAAACTCTGACAAGGCAATTAAAATATTGAAATCGGATAAGGGAAAAAGCATAGATTTATTATTCAGTGATGTTGTTATGCCGGGAAACATGGATGGATTTCAGTTGGCAAAAAAGGCAGTTGCAATTAATCCTGATGTAAAGGTGCTTATGGCAACAGGATATGCTTCTCATAAAAATATAGAATCATCATTGTCTGAATTGAGTAACGATTTGTTATTAAAGCCATATACACGTAAGGATTTGGCTATTCGTACCAGGAGTGTTTTGGATTCCTGATTGTTAAGTATTATGCCTCGGCTTAACAAGAATTTTATTTTAAATTTTGTATAAAAACTAATTATCACGTGGGCTTTCAGCTATTAAATTTATTTGTAAATTAAGGTTATCGATCGATGATTAATATTTTATGACTGCTGCGCCTTATTATTAATTTTTAATACGGTAATCTATAGTCAATAGAGTATTAATTATACTCAGACGAGTTTAACTGTTTATTTAAAGCAGATTGTCTCGCTGTATGAATAGCTTTGGCCATTTCGTTTCCTTGCAATCCGGCTTCTTTCAGTACCTGTATATTCACTGATTTAATTATTTTTAAGGCATCGCGATAATAATTAGCCTGTGGATATGCGTGTTCTTCATATCCAGGGCGCCCTCGAAGGTCTGCTGTGCATGCGATTAAAAATTGTTCGTACCTTTCAGGTTTTCTCAAGCCATCTACTTTTTCTATGGTTTTTAATAATGTAGATTTTTTTATTTCAAATGCACGGTGAACATGTAAATGAAATTCTGCTGTGATGCAGGCAAGTTCCTTGAAATTATTCGGGATACGTAACCGGTTGCATAGTTCTTTAATCGGTTTGACACCGAGCACTTCATGCCCGTGATGACTTGGCCAGTTCTCTTTCGGAGTTAATGCTTTTCCCAGATCGTGACATAAAGCGGCAAAACGAGTAGCTGGTTCTTTGCTTAATAATGATGCCTGTTGAAGTACCATTAAAGTGTGAATGCCAGTGTCGATCTCAGGGTGATGTTCAATAGGTTGAGGTACGCCGAATAAATTATCAATTTCAGGCAAAATTATTTTCAGAACATCGCAGTCACGTAAAGTCTGTATAAAAACTTCAGGGTTTCTTTCGTTTAATGCTTTGTTAAACTCCTGCCACACACGCTCTGCAACTAGCGCATCGGCTTCGCCGTCTTTAGCCATTTGTTGCATTAACTGTAGGGTTTCTTCAGCTACTGTGAAACCTAAATGTGCATAACGTGCAGCAAAGCGAGCAACTCTTAAAATACGTACCGGATCTTCACTAAAAGCAGATGAAACATGGCGCAGCAATTTTAATTTCAAATCATTCTGCCCGTTGTAGGGGTCAACAATATTACCCGCTTCGTCCTGGGCTATAGCATTAATCGTCAGATCGCGGCGAACCAGGTCCTCTTCCAGCGTGACTTCAGGTGAAGCATGAACTTCAAAACCTTTGTAACCGGGTGCGGTATTTCGCTCAGTACGTGCTAAAGCATGTTCATCTTTTGTTTTAGGGTGCAGAAAAACAGGAAAGTCTTTACCTACCTGTTGGTAGCCCAGGTCTAACATTTCATTAACTGTCGCACCTACGACTACCCAGTCTTTCTCTTTTACTGGATAGTTTAAAAGCTGGTCGCGGACAGCACCACCTACAAGATAAATTTTCATGGTTTAAAGTATACCTTATTAAGCATAAAGGTGTCTTAGGGTGACGAGCAGTTTATATGTCACGTTAAATGAAAAGAGATGAAAGAAAATGGACGTTTTGATCTTTTAAGTTTAAGAGTTGAAGTTGCTATTTGAAATGAAAAAGCTATGAAATAAGGCTAATGTCTGCAGAGAATTTTTGCAGATATTAGCCTTAATCGGTTGTTTTAATTATGCAGCGAGTACTTTCTGCGCTGCTGCAACAGCAACACCCTGCTTAACAGCATCACCAAGAACGGCTTCTAATGCACTTAAACAAAGTATAATGTTTTCAGCACGGCTTGTGTGGCCCATTAAACCAATGCGCCATACTTTACCCGCAAGTGCGCCTAAGCCGGCGCCAATTTCCAAATTGAACTCACTTAATAACTGGCTACGAACAGCTGCATCATCAACACCATCAGGAATGGTAACTGAGTTTAATTGCGGTAACCGGTCAGCTTCATCAACAACAAAACTCAGGCCCATTGCTTCAATGCCAGCACGGAATGCCAGGTGATTGGTTGCATGACGTTGCCATGCATTCTCCAGGCCTTCGTCCTGTAACATAACCAGTGACTCATGAAACGCATACAAAGCATTAACAGGTGCAGTATGGTGATAAGCACGTTTAGTGTTTGCTCCCCAGTAACCCATAATAAGATTCATATCCAGAAACCAGCTGGTCACCTTTGTTTTACGTGAAGAAATCACATCAGTTGCTTTCTTACTGAAGCTAACAGGTGATATGCCTGGCGTACAGGAAAGGCATTTTTGTGTGCCGGAGTAAATTGCGTCAATACCCCAGTCGTCTACACGTAACTCTGTGCCGCCTAAAGAGGTCACGGCATCAACAATGCTTAAACAGTCGTGTTTTTGAGCCATTTCACATAGTGTTTTAGCGTCTGATTGTGCACCGGTTGAGGTTTCAGCATGTACAAATGCAAGAATTTTCGCATCTGGATTAGCGTTTAATGCTTCTTCGACTTTATCGCAGTCAATGGCTTTTCCCCATTCGTCTTCAACCATAACGGCCGTTGCACCCAGGCGCTCAACATTTTCTTTCATGCGGCCACCAAATACTCCGTTTTGGCAAATAATAACCTTATCGCCGGCTTCAACCAGGTTTACAAAGCAAGCTTCCATACCTGCAGAGCCAGGGGCGGAAATAGGGACTGTAAGCTCATTTTTGGTTTGAAATGCGTATTGCAACATGCTTTTAACTTCATCCATCATGCTTACAAATAATGGATCAAGGTGGCCTATGGTTGGGCGTGCTAAAGCGCTTAGGATACGAGGGTGCACATCTGAGGGGCCTGGGCCCATAAGAGTACGTACAGGTGGTAAAAATGATGTAATGCTCATAAGGTAGTCCTGGAGATTCTGGTATTAAATAATTGTCTAGATAGTAATGCTAACCATGCCAGCTAATCCATAGGCATGTCCGATGTGAATAATGCCATAAAACCCGTTTTGAAATATACTCATTCTTGAGGGGGCATTTAACTTATAGGCTTAAATAATGAAGTTATGCGCCTCTAAATGCGTATTTTTCCAAAACTTCTTTAAGTTGCGATTCATTTACAGGCTTGCTCAAAAAGTCATCCATGCCCGCCTTCAGGCACTTTTCCTTGTCTTCAGAGGTGGCTTTTGCTGTTAAAGAGATAATCGGCAGGTGTGTATTCTGGGCTTCCAGGCGACGCCATTGTCGGGTCGCTTCAATACCATTCATATTAGGCATGCTGATATCCATCAAAACGAGATGATAATGATGTTTATGCATGGCATAAAGGGCGGTTGTGCCATCTGTGGCGATGTCTACGTTGTGTCCAAGATCGGTTAGATGGCTGTATACAACACTCGCATTTATTTCATTATCTTCGGCAACTAAAATGTTAAGTGATTTATGTTTTTGCGTATAACTCTCAATGTTAGATGTGCTCGGGTCAAGTAAATCTAGCAAAGTGGTTTTTAATATATCCAGTGATACGGGTTTTATAATAGTTGCCTGAATACCGGTCAGGGTTTCAGCCTCAATTTGTTCGATGCTGTGCATGTAGGTTGCATATAATATAGGTATATTGCAATTTGCCTCGTTGCGAATTCGTGAAACTAGATCATAACAATTTTTATGTTTACGATTTTCTCCCAGAATAATAATATCGAAAGGGCGTTCTTTTTCATGACTCCAGATAATATGTGCAATTAAATTGTCATCACCGGATGTGGAATAAACTTCTATGCCAAGTTGCTGACAATATTTTTCAAGCACATCTAAATTAAGCTTATCTTCGTCATAAATTAGTGCTCGTTTATTTTCAGGAAAGTAAGCTTCTTCCTTTTTAGTGTTATTAAGTTTTTCCCAGTTGAAATGTAAATTAAAACTGATGTCATGTTTCTCATTATATTGAATTTCAAAAATACCGTTCATCAATCGTGTTAATTGATACCCAATACGTAGGGGTAAAGCATCATTTGTTTCTGGAATCTGATTTGAATGCAGGTGATCAAGGTCGGTGTTTTGTTGAAATTTTATTTCAATATTTGCATTGAGGTGCGCATTTGATGTGGTTTTTCCTGCATATGCGTGAATATATATGCCTTTAGATGTGCTGTGTTCAATAACATAACGGATCAGATTAGATAGTAACTGCCTGAATCTTTGTGCGTCAATGTATACCTCGTCTGGAAATGACTGATCTATATAGCAGGTAAGTTCTAGCTCTCTTTCATGACCGAGTGCAGCCAGGCTGTGAACGAGGCTATCAATCAATGTGCGAGGGTTTGAGCCTGAGCGAGTGATAGGTATATTACCGTCTTCTATACGTGAAAAATCGACAATATCTTCAATTATTTCCTGTAAAGAATGACTTGATTGGCTTAAAGATTGTAAATACTGTTTTTGTTGGACATTAAGATTGGTTTTGTTCAGTAGATCTATCATGCCAACGATACCACCAATAGGTGTTCTAATCTGATGCGTCATAGTAGATAGAAACTCTGATTTAGCTATGCTGTTTGATTCGGCTTTTTCTGCAATCGACATTAAGCGTTTTTGCATAGAGTATAAATAGGCTGGTAGCGCAATGATTAAAAGCAAAAAGGCTATGGCTTCAAGCGTTAATAAATGCCATGCATCCTCTGTTAATAAGAGAATGTTGTAACCTATTAGTGTGAGTACTACTGCGATGCTAAGAAACTTTAAACCGTAACGGGTGCCGTAACCAATATAAATCCATAAATAAATGAGTACATATACGCTGTTAATTCCACCGGTTAAAAATGAAGAAAAGGTTGTGCTGGCAATATCAATAGTGAGGGCTAAATAACGGCGTGGAGTATTGCTAGGAATCCATAAAATACTCGAAACATTTATTATGCTATAACAGAAAAAAATAATAGTGAAATTGTTGAGCGTCTCGTGTGTAGCATCAAAATATCCACTGTCTATACCTGCTGATATATATAAGTATGTCAGTAAGCCAATACTCAGTCGAATAATAGATTGAATAAATTCAGCGTTTTTTATCTTTTCCATAGCTAAGGCCAGATATTTTATAAGTGCACATAGTAACATCACTTATCTGAAGCGTAAAATACCCGCAACTGAAGTCTTTAAAATATAACTCCATATGTGCTTCACCTGACTTTAAAGTATTAGTCTACCCAGGTTCCGAAATGCTCATTACTTGGGGTTACTAATTGAAATTAAGTCTATATAAATAATTGCTTGACAGGTAAAGGAAATTGCCACAGTCTATATGCATGATTATATCTAAGCGAAAAAATGACTCAGTGACAAGTCGCCTGCGTGTTATGTGGTGTGAAGTTTGTGTCTGTGTGTTGATTTTATAATCTTAGAGAAACTTAAAAGAATAA
>Ga0316205_10003896_pt1 | contig 13615 bp, 9 predicted proteins | sample 3monthpyrite_MG_FD_204941 | JGI IMG/M metagenome (GOLD analysis project Ga0316205, IMG submission 204941) | Microbial mat bacterial communities from mineral coupon in-situ incubated in ocean water Damariscotta River, Maine, United States -... | ecosystem: Environmental > Aquatic > Marine >... | reverse complement strand
TCCTGAGCATTATTATCGGGCTCAAACCGGGTGTAACGACTACTGACAGTACCCTGTAGTGCTTCATGTTCTGCAAACGGGTCGGCATCCATGTGTTTGTGTCGATGTTTGTCTTTTTCCCACAGCAGGCTGTCCAGTGGCAGTCTGAAACCCATGGGTGAATCACCGGGTAGCAGAAACATGTGTTTTCTGCTGAATTTCCATTGTGAGCTGACCCACTTTTTTTCAACAGGGTCCCATGCGACCGGCAGGGTATACCCGACAATTTGATCCAGGCCCTGTTCAAACACACGTCTTAAACGTTCCCTGTCAATTTTATCGGAAAGTTTGTTATCCAGAACATCCAGGTTTTCGGGCAAAGTACCTTCTTTCCATAAATAATAAAGTACATCTTCATAACCGGGAACAAGATGTGCGTGGGAAACTCCCATATGTTGAGCGAGACGTTTTGAAAATGCATAGGCGTGATCAGCTGTATGTGCACCCTTTTGAAGCGGGTCTGCAATTAAATGGGGCAAGTTCCAGACCGGTGTGGCATCTTCACGCCAGTAACAGTTCAGTGCCCAACGCGGTAAAGGTTCACCGGGATACCATTTTCCTTGCCCATGATGAAGCGCGCCACCATTAGCAAATTTTTTCCACAAGCGTCTGAAAATAACTTCAGCACGTTCTCTTTTATGTGCGCCCAGTGCGGCAATATTCCATTCATCTCCGTCCATGTCATCAATGGAAACGAAGGTCGGTTCACCCCCCATCGTCAACCTGACATCATTGGCATTCAGTTCTGATTCAACCTGTTCTCCAAGTGCCATGACGGCTTGCCATTGTTCGTCTGAATATGGCTTTGTTACTCTGGGGTCTTCATGTATTCGGGTGACAGTATTTTCAAATTCGAACTCAACCTCGCACTCATCTATTGCACCGGTAATGGGAGCAGCACTAACCGGGTCAGGCGTGCAGGCAAGGGGTATATGTCCTTCTCCGGCAAACAGTCCTGAGGTAGGGTCCAGACCAATCCAGCCGGCACCCGGCACATAAACCTCGGTCCAGGCATGCAGATCAGTGAAATCCTCTTCGGGACCTGACGGCCCATCAAGTGATTTCACATCAGCGGTCAGTTGTATCAGATACCCGGATACAAAGCGCGCGGCAAGCCCCAGGTGTCTTAGTATCTGTACTAATAGCCAGGCAGTATCGCGGCAGGAGCCTTTGGCAAGTTCAAGGGTTTGTTCACAGGTTTGTACACCTGGTTCCATACGAATACCATAGCCAATTGCTTGACTGAGTTTGAGATTGAGGTCGACAAGAAAATCCTCTATACGTTTTGAATCGGTTGAGATCTGTTTTACCCATTCGAGTAATAAAGGGCCGGATTCAGCACATTCAAAATAGGGTGTAAGCTCCTTGTGTAGTTGCTTGTCATATTTAAATGGAAATTTTTCTGCGGATTCCTCTACGAAAAAGTCGAATGGATTAATCGTTACCATGTCGACGACCATGTCAACTTCAACAGACAGTTGACGGGTCTTGTTATTAAAGACATAGCGCCCGATAAAGTTTCCAAAAGCATCCTGTTGCCAGTTGATGTAATGATCTTCAGGGTCAACTTTGATGGAGTACTGATGCACCGGCGTGCGAGCATGAGGTGCAGGTCTCAGGCGGATCTGATGTGGAGCCAGTGACACCAGTCGATCAAATTTATATATAGTTTTGTGGTGTATGCCTACACGGATTGTCATGCTGTTACCTTTAGGTCTGGGTTGGTTATGCATACCATCCTGTCTGAAACAGATTGGATGAGCCTGTGCTTGCGTTACCAATATCGGCGCAGGCAAATAGAGCTAATGCACATTTCATACCCAACACTTGAGTATGAAATGTGCATTACTATTGATACTGTTCATGGATAAATTATCTCGTTTGCCAGTGCGGCATAGGGATGCTTCTGCCCGGGTAATATAATAGGCGGGATGAAGTGTAACTATGTTTATACTTAATTGATTTTTGGGCATGACACGCAATTGTTAAACAATAAGGGCTGGGGTTTATGCACTATAAGTGCACAATATTTCCTCATTTTGTCTGAATGTGTGCAAGGCCAGATTAAATCTTGTTGTCAGTAAAAAACAAATCCTGATAAAACAGTATATTAGCGAACGGTTATGAATGGCATGATAGTTGCTCGTTGTTTTAGTGTCTTTGATAGTCTGGTGAGGGCTGAAACATGAAATTCAATAATTATGAATTAGAGTCATTAAACTTTGATACAAACTACAGTACCGAAAGCCCCATTGTTACGGCAAGCTCGGAAACAATGGATGGCTACGGGTTGATTCGTAATGCGTACGGAGATGATTCGGCCGTAATAGAACATGTCCCTATTAGTTGTATCGAGGACTGTCTGGAGCACATGGAATAATAATGGTAACAATGATAGTTAGCATTCTGGTTGTATAAACCGAGGTGACGAAATGGTAGATATCAAAAAAAGTACTTCTGCGGAAAAGGCCATAAAAAAATCTGGCGCAGTGAAAACCAGTTCAACCAGGGTGAAGAAAAAAACTGCTTTGAAAAAAGGTGCATCTGCAAAAACCAGAGCAGCTGCTAAAAAGTCTGCGCCAGTAAAGTCGAAGGTTGCAGTGACAAAGAAAAAAACGACGGCCAAAAAATCACTTGATGCCAAATCAAAACCAGTAAGCAGAAGCAAAAAAACAGCAAGCAAAAAAGTAACGTTTAGTGGCTCAAAAATAATGATTGCTAATGATCAGCGACAAAAAATTATTGGTGAAGCAGCGTATCTGATATCTTTAAAGCGTGATCAGGGTGAAGATAATCTGTTGCAAGACTGGGTGCAGGCAGAAACCGTGATTGATATGCTTTTTGAGGTCAGTCAGGACTCGCCGGCATAAGCTTGACGTGAACCTCGACATATAATTCGTGTTGTATATTTTCAGCACCGACAAAGGAGCCTGACACCGGAGGAATGGCTTGCGGGTGGCGATGAACCGCTACCGGGATATGGTCACCGCTAACCACAAGACCACTGGTGGAATCAAACCCTCTCCATCCGGAGCCCGGTAAATAGATTTCTGACCAGGCATGGGTGGACGTATGTCCCTCATTCATAGACTCATTCAGCGCGTAACCACTGATGAAACGGCAGGCAAACCCGCAATAACGACAAATTTCAATAAACAGAGTGGCAAAGTCGCGGCAGGATCCACGGCCTGTTAACAGGGTCTGTGCTGGTGATTGCACACCAGGCTCCTCGCGCATCTGGTATTCAAGTTCATTGGCGATTTTTCTGTTTATCGAAGTCAGCATTGCGATTGTCTCAGTACCGCCTCCCGAACCGGTGATATCTGCTATCCAGTCTTTTATTATGTTTTGATCTTGAGGGAATATTGCAGTCTGATAGGGTGCCAGATCGATCTGTTCTGATGGACTGTATTGAAACGGAAATCGCTGTGCATTGTCTTCGAGTACAAAATTCAGCGCTTGCTCTTCATAGTGTTCGATCACCACCTCGCTGGAGATGACAAGTTCTCTGGCGGGCTCAAGGAAGTTGATAATGGCAACGGAATTACTGTAGACATCACGTTTCCAGCGAATCTGGAATTCATGATTGATTTTCAGGCTGGAGGTGTGCACGCGTATATCAAAACCATCACGTGGTCTCAGGTGAAGCGTATGAGGTAAGAGTATGACTGGTTCTGAGTAATGGTAGCGGGTTAGATGCTGGATTTGAATGCGGTGCATAAATCGATTCTAGAACACCATGCAGGTAAATGATATCGCTCATTGTTCAGGCTGATAAATCACTTGCTACCTTATATGATGGATTGTTATGCATTAGCATTTTTGAGGTGTAATTATTTACTGGAATTATATCTGCGATCATTCTTTTGAGAAATTATATATTTATGAGGCAGCTTGCTACAGGTAAACATGAATTGTTGTGATTTTTGGGTTGCCTGTTTATTTTTTAAGTTATTGATTGTATTTATTTTTATCGCGTATATTTAAGTGTGGCTTTTGAATAAAGGCAGTAGTTAGGTATATTGCAATACCGGGCTGGCAAGCCTCTGACATATTGATCTATTCAATGGACTGCCAACAATCATTTCACACTTTTATCGGCCTCTGCCCTTGACTCTCGGAAAAATGCCCCTATTATTAGCACTCATTGGGTTAGAGTGCTAAAAACAACGGCGCACTCAATAACATTTTTATTAAAATACTATATTAATCATCTAGTTAAGGAGTTTTATTTCGATGAATATTCGTCCTTTACACGATCGTGTGGTCGTAAAACGTATGGAAGAAGAACGTACTTCCGCTGGTGGTATCGTCATTCCTGACAGTGCGACTGAAAAACCTGATAAAGGTGAAATTGTTGCTGCGGGCAACGGAAAGATTCTGGAAAGCGGTGAAGTCCGTGCGCTGGACGTAAAAGTCGGTGACCAGGTGTTATTTGGAAAGTATGCCGGCACAACTGTAAAGGTTGATGGTCAGGAATTACTCGTTATGCGTGAAGATGACATCGTTGCTGTCATTGAAGGCTAAGAACTGAAGAATTTTTTAAGAGGAATATAAAATGGGTGCAAAAGACGTACGATTCAGTGATGACGCGCGTTCACGTATGGTTAAGGGTGTAAACACACTGGCTAACGCGGTTAAGGTAACACTGGGGCCAAAAGGCCGTAATGTAGTTCTGGAAAAAAGCTTTGGTGCGCCAACTGTAACCAAAGATGGTGTTTCAGTTGCTAAAGAAATCGAGCTGGAAGACAAGTTTGAAAACATGGGCGCACAGATGGTAAAAGAAGTTGCTTCTCAAACATCTGATATAGCGGGTGATGGAACAACGACTGCAACCGTACTGGCGCAAGCAATTTTGCGTGAAGGTATGAAATCAGTTGCCGCGGGCATGAATCCGATGGACCTGAAGCGTGGTATCGATAAAGCAGTGGCAGTTGCTGTTGACGCATTGCAGGATCTGTCCAAGCCATGTGAAGACACCAAAGCAATTGCACAGGTAGGTACTATCTCTGCTAACTCTGACACCGACATCGGCGGCATCATTGCTGAAGCGATGGAAAAGGTGGGTAAAGAAGGTGTCATCACTGTTGAAGAAGGTTCAGGCCTGTCTAATGAACTCGATGTGGTAGAAGGTATGCAGTTTGATCGTGGTTACCTGTCTCCTTACTTCGTGAACAATCAGCAGAACATGAGTGCAGAACTGGAAGACCCTTTCATTCTGTTACATGATAAGAAAATTTCAAACGTTCGTGAATTACTGCCAGTTCTGGAAGGTGTTGCCAAGGCAAGTCGTCCATTACTGATTATTGCAGAAGACATCGAAGGTGAAGCACTGGCAACATTGGTAGTTAACAGCATTCGCGGTATCGTTAAGGTTTGTGCTGTTAAAGCACCTGGTTTTGGTGATCGCCGTAAAGCAATGTTACAGGATATAGCTATTCTGACAGGCGCGACTGTTATTTCTGAAGAAGTTGGTCTGGCGCTTGAAAAAGCTACTATGGACGACCTCGGTACAGCTAAACGCATCGTTATCTCCAAAGAAGAAACTACGCTGATTGATGGTGCAGGTAATGCGGGTGAAATTGAAAACCGTGTTGAACAAATTCGTGCGCAGATAGGCGAAACTTCATCTGATTATGATAAAGAAAAACTGCAGGAACGTGTTGCCAAACTGGCTGGCGGTGTTGCGGTAATCAAAGTTGGTGCAGCGACCGAAGTTGAAATGAAAGAGAAGAAAGCACGTGTTGAAGATGCATTACATTCAACTCGCGCAGCGGTAGAAGAAGGTGTGGTACCTGGTGGTGGTGTTGCGCTGATTCGTGTTCTGTCTTCACTGAAAGGACTGAAAGGTGACAATCATGACCAGGATGTTGGTATTACGATTGCAGCTCGTTCTATGGAAGAGCCTCTGCGTCAGATCGTATCCAATGCGGGTGATGAAGCGTCTGTTATCCTTAACAACGTTGAAGAAGGCGAAGGCAACTTTGGTTATAACGCAGCTACCGGTGAGTATGGCGATATGATCGAGATGGGTATTCTTGATCCTACCAAGGTAACCCGTACAGCGTTACAGAATGCAGCATCTGTATCTGGTCTGTTAATTACTACCGAGTGTATGATTGCAGAAAAACCTGCTGACGATGGTTCAGCTGCCGGTGCAATGCCTGATATGGGCGGCATGGGCGGAATGGGTGGCATGGGCGGTATGATGTAAAATACTGCCCTGAAAAGTGCCGGAGACGGGCATCTGCGGCGTTCGCTAATCGCTTCCGCTGCTCATTTACTGAATGTAAATTGCGCGACGGGTCGATTAGTTGCCTAGCAGCTGACCGTCTCCGACATTTTCAGAACAGTATTAAGAAACTGCCTTGTAAAAAGCCCCTGCAAAATAACAGGGGCTTTTTTTGTGAGAACGTTATTCGAATAGTTAATTCACGCTGTCATACCGGCGCAGGCCGGTATCCAGAAGGTCGGATACACGGTGGATTCTGGCCTTCGCCAGAATGACGGGTTTGGGTTTCTTATTCCAGTGTAAAATTAGCTGTTCCAATGGTTGGAGCCTCATCTGTATCTTCACTATCCAGGCTTAAGCTATCATTACCCATTTCAGAGGTACGCCCATCGGACAGACTGATTTTCAGCCTCAGGTTGTTTGCTGAGTCTGCATTACGTATGGCTTCATCTTCGGTGATGCGATCCATTTTAAATAAGTCAAACAATGCCTGGTCGAACGTTTGCATACCCAGATTGCGGGATTTTTCCATAATGGCTTTGAGCTCCATAATATCGCCACGTTTGATCATGTCCGTAACCAGTGGTGTGCCCAGTAATACTTCAATTGCAGCACAGCGTTTACCATCAGTACCCGGTATCAGGCGTTGAGAAATAAATGCACGCAGATTTAAAGACAGGTCCAGTAATAACTGATTGCGTCGTTCTTCGGGGAAGAAGTTAATAATTCGATCCATGGCCTGATTCGAGTTATTGGCATGCAAGGTAGAAATAGCCAGGTGGCCGGTTTCTGCAAATGCTATTGCATGTTCCATAGTTTCACGGTCTCGTATTTCTCCAATCAGGATAACATCGGGTGCCTGCCGCAAGGTATTTTTCAGTGCATCTTCATAGCTGTCGGTATCCATGCCGACTTCGCGTTGATTGACGATGCTTTTTTTATGCTGGTGTACAAATTCAATCGGGTCTTCAATAGTGATTATGTGACCGGACGTATGTGTGTTGCGATAATCAATCAGTGAGGCCAGTGAAGTTGATTTACCTGAGCCGGTCGCGCCGATAAACAACACCAGGCCACGTTTGGACATAATGATTTTGGTCAGTATGTTGGGTAGTCCCAGTTCTTCCATCTTCGGAATATCGGTTTTTATGTTACGAATAACCATCGCCACCTGATTGCGCTGTTTGAAAACATTAACGCGGAAACGGCCAATTCCGGGTTCGGACAAAGCCAGATTCATTTCAGGTTTGGTTTCAAACGCAGCAATTTGGTCATCATCCATAATACTGTAAGCCATGTCCTTGACCCGGCCAGCAGGTAGAGATGCTTTTTCGAGTGGCTTCAGGCTGCCTTCGATTTTCGCTGATGGAGGTGCGCCCGTGGTTAAATAGATATCCGAAGCATCTTTTACCACCATGATTTTGAGATAGTCTTTAAAGTCCATGTTGTCCCACTAGATTAATGATCATACTGTTATTATTTCGGCCGCTTGCAGGTGATCTGAAGGATGGATTTGACGGATAATCAGGTTTGTGTGACGGATTACCGAAAATGATTGTATTTTGCATGGTTGCGAGTTAAGTTGCTAATTAGTAATAAGTTATTGATTAAATGGATGCTTGTATGCCTGTTGTATTGCCACCTGAATTAACTCAGCGCGTTGAACGTGACTGGCAAGCTTATGAGCAAGCCTTGCAGCAGGCAGGACTGATTTTTGAGCCTGTGGCAGAGCTGAAAGGGGTTCTTTTCCGTGTATGGGCCTGTAGTCCTTATATCCGTCAGTTATGTATTCAGCAGCCTTCCCTGTTCCCGGAGCTTGTCCGGAGTGGTGACCTGAACCGGGATTATCGCGCGACAGAATATCGTGTGCAGCTTGGGCAACGATTACAGTCGGTGAAAAATGAATCGCAGTTAATGGTCGCTTTGAGGGAATTTCGTCAGCGTGAAATGTTGCGAATTGCCTGGCGAGACCTTGCAGGCTGGGCATCCCTGGCCGAGATTTTACGTGACCTTTCGTTGTTGGCCGATGCCTGTGTAGACCTTGCCATGACGTTGTTATATCAATGGGCATGCAAACAATGGGGTACACCAACCTATGCTGATGGCCGGAAGCAGCAGATGGTGGTGTTGGGCATGGGCAAGCTGGGTGCCTGGGAGCTTAATTTTTCATCGGACATTGATTTGATTTTTGCATACCCTGATGAAGGTCAAACGCGTAAGCGTCGCGGCCTGAGTCATGAAGAATTTTTTACCCGCCTGGGTCAGAGTCTGATACAGGCAATTGATAATCGTACCGAGAATGGTTTTGTATTTCGCGTTGACATGCGCCTGCGACCGTATGGCGACAGTGGTGCGCTTGTGCAAAGTTTCAGTGCACTGGAAGATTATTATCAGTACCAGGGGCGCGAATGGGAACGCTATGCAATGATCAAGGCGCGTGTGATTGCAGGTGATGTTGTAGCGGGTAATCATTTACTGGAGCTATTACGACCCTTTACTTATCGACGTTATCTTGATTACAGCGCCTTTGCTTCCCTGCGTGAAATGAAAGCCATGATTGCGCAGCAGGTGCAGCGCAAAGGCATGGAGCATAATATTAAACTTGGTCGGGGTGGTATTCGTGAAATTGAATTTATAGGTCAGGCCTTTCAATTGATTCGGGGAGGACGTGAACCGGACTTGCAGGTAAGGGGTATTATTCCGGTTTTAAAGAAACTGGCAGAAAAAAATTATTTACCCGAATATGTAACCCGGCAATTGCTGGATGCATACCGGTTTTTACGTTTTTCTGAAAACCATTTGCAGGCCTATGCAGAACAGCAAACGCATTTGCTCCCTGCAGATGAAGCAGAAAAAACCAGTCTTGCATTTTCAATGGGGTATGAAAACTGGGACCACTACAATAAACAACTTGAATTGCATCGACAGATTGTTCATGAAGCATTTGAGCAGATTATGGCAGCACCACAGATTGATCAGGAGTCAGTAGAGAGCGCGGCACAACTGAGTGCTTTGTGGCATGGCCAGCTTGAAAAGGAGCAGGCGCTCCAGTTATTGAAGCAGTTGGGTTATCAGGATCTGTCCTATGTATATGGCCTGATAACAGGTTTGCACGAAAGTCATGCCTATACCCGTCGTAGCACGCTCGGACAGGAGCGTCTTGATCATCTTGTTCCTCTGGTGCTGGGGGCAGTGATTCAGGCAGATAAACCTGATCAATGTCTGTTACGAGTGATAAATCTGCTTGAGGCAATATCCGGGCGCAGTACGTATATAGCCTTGTTATCTGAAAACCCGGTTGCGCTGTCACAGTTAGTCAGGTTGTTTGCAGACAGTAGCTGGATTGCAGAGTACCTGACTCAACATCCTGTATTGCTGGATCAGTTACTCGACCCACGTTCACTTTATGCTGCAATGGATAAAACGGAACTCAAAGCGGAGCTTGCCGGGTTGTTGGCATATGTGGATGAAGGTGATCTTGAGCAGCAAATGGAAAGCCTGCGTTACTTTAAACAGTCGAATGTACTGCATGTTGCCGCGGCTGATCTGACGGGGTGTATGTCGCTGGTTGAAGTGAGTCAGGATTTGAGTGAGATCGCGGATATTTGTCTGGACAGTGTGCTGCAGATCAGTCTCAATCATTTATATAAAAAATATGGCAGGCCGGTGTGCGGACAGGGAAGGAAAACATTCCTGCCGGGTTTTATTGTGATCGGTTATGGCAAGCTGGGTGGGTATGAGTTGGGGTATGGCTCGGATCTTGATCTGGTTTTTTTACATAATAGTCAGGGCGCCAGACAACAAACGGATGGCAAGAAGTCGGTCGATAACCCGGTGTTTTTTGCACGCCTGGGTCAACGTATGATTCACATAATGAATACGCCGATTGCCTCGGGTATTTTGTACGAAGTCGATATGCGCCTGCGACCCAGCGGTGCATCAGGCATGCTGGTGAGTGATATTGCATCCTACCAGCGTTACCAGCGTGAAGAAGCCTGGACCTGGGAGCATCAGGCGCTGGTACGTGCGCGTGCAGTTGCGGGTGACTCTGAGCTGATTGCTGCGTTCAGGCAGGTGCGCCATGAAATTCTGTGTGTAAAGCGCGACCCTGAACGACTTAAAAACGATGTAGCAGAAATGCGTGAGCGCATGCGTGGTGAATTGGGTAGCAAACGCACAGATAGCTTTCACCTGAAGCAGGATGCAGGTGGTATGGTCGATATTGAATTCATCGTGCAGTTCCTGATTCTCCACTGGGCCTGGAAATACCCCGTGCTTATTGAAAAAACAGATAATCTTTCCCAGATTGGTAGCCTCGCAGATGTAGGCTTGCTTACATCAGAGCAGGCAGAAGGGCTGAGTGAAGCTTATCAGGCTTACCGTGCAAGGGTACACCGGGCGTTATTAACAGATCAGTCAAGTTTGATGTCAGGTGATGCGTTTGTAGAGTCACGGAGATTCGTCAGGGGTTTATGGGCTAAGTTTTTTGGAAGTTAGTGCACTTTGTCCATGAGGGGAAAGATTGGGGTGAGGGCTTGAGAGGTGAATACAGCCAATAAACTTGCTACAATCATCGGCAATATTAATCATTTATATAAGGAGTTCGGTCAATGTCGATGTCAGACCGTGATGGCGTAATCTGGATGGACGGGGAAATGGTCCCCTGGCGTGATGCCAATGTTCATGTCCTGACTCATACCCTGCATTATGGTATGGGAGTCTTTGAAGGTGTGCGCGCCTATAAAACAGATAAGGGTACCGCAATTTTCAGGCTTCAGGAGCATACCGATCGCCTGTTCCGTTCCGCTCATATCATGAATATGAAAATTCCTTACGATAAGGAAACCATTAATGAGGCTACCCTTGCTGCCGTCAGGGAAAATAATCTGGAAACGGCTTATATGCGTCCGATGGTCTACTACGGTTCAGAAGGTATGGGTTTGCGAGCTGATAATCTGAAAACCCATATTATTATCGCTGCCTGGGAATGGGGTGCGTATCTGGGTAAGGATGCACTGGAAAAAGGAATCAAGATTCGCACGTCATCTTTTTCACGTCATCATGTGAACGTGAGTATGTGTCGTGCCAAGGCGAATGGTCACTATATTAATTCAATGATGGCGTTGCAGGAAGCATTGCAGTGTGGCGCAGATGAGGCATTGTTACTGGATACCGAAGGTTTTGTCATGGAAGGTAGTGGAGAGAATATTTTTATTGTGCGTGATGGTGTTTTATATACTCCGGATTTAACATCAGCACTGGATGGTATTACCCGCAAAACTATCATGCAGTTGGCTAATGATCAGGGGATCGATGTAATAGAAAAACGCATTACCCGCGATGAAGTTTATATTGCAGATGAAGCTTTTTTCACGGGCACTGCAGCAGAAGTCACACCCATTCGTATACTGGATGATCGTGAAATTGGTAGTGGTCAGCGTGGGCCAATAACCAAAAAACTGCAAACCCTGTATTTTGATCAGGTGCATGGTCGCCGGAGTGAATATCAGGAATGGCTGGCGCTGGTCTAGCTTTCAGGCTTGAGGAGTAAGAGATGTCCATTACAAATGAAAAACCAAGACAGGCAAATGCCAGTCGAAAATATGAAGTGAGTCGAAGTGATTTACCTGTACATTGCCCAATGCCGGATGCAACCCTGTGGGATTCTCACCCGCGTGTTTATATCCCTCTGGAAGAGACAGATAAGGCAATCTGCCCTTATTGTGGTGCTGAATATACCTTAAAAGACTGATTGCCAGTCAATCTTTCATGTATTACTTCTTTGCAGGTAACCTGTAATGTAGTTTCTTGTACGTGGTCATAGGCCAGATGGCGTGTGCCAGCGCTTTCTTTCTCAGGTCCTTGTTATTGCTTTTGTTGGGTACTAACACTTTCCCGTTATATGTATATTCCCCTGTGGGTTTGTCTTTCTGCATGAGGACTACATGTTTATCTTCCATATATGCAAATGTCTGATTGAATTGCATCATGGCTCTGCCCGGAGTGTTATCATGTTCTAGAATATTTCGTGACAGGTCATGTCCGATCGCAGGATGTTCACTGCTAAGTCCCATTAGTGATAGTATGGTTGGTAGCAGATCAATCTGGCTGGCTACAGGTTTGACCTGGATGGCGGGTATATCAGCACCAAGTATTAATGCAGGTATATGAAAGCGCTTGATAGGTACCAGCTCTGATCCATATACGCGTGAATTATGATCAGCAACAACCAGAAATAATGTATTTTTCCAGTAATTTGATTTACGCGCTTTTTTGATAAATTCACCCAGCGCATAATCAGTATACTTGACTGCATTATTTACCGTATATTTTTCCTTATCATGAAGTGTTATGCGTCCATCCGGAAATTCAAATGGTGAATGATTGGTGGAAGTGAATATCAAACTGAAAAAAGGTTGGTTACTGTTGTAAGCAGATAGTTTTTTATGCGCCTTGTTAAAGAGATCTTCATCCGAGACACCCCATGTAGCATGAAATGCGCTCTTGTCAAAATCACTTTGATCAATAAAGTTTTTGAAACCATTATTAGCAAAAAAGCGTTTCATGTTATCAAAATGCGCTTCGCCACCATAAATAAAACTGGTGTCATAGTTATGTCTGGTTAATAATCGGGCAATCGTGAAGAAGTTTGTTTGTGACCTCGGTAGTTTTACAACGCTCCTGGAAGGTGTCGGTGGGTAGCTTGCAATAACGGCTTCAATGCCACGCACTGACCGTGTGCCAGTAGCAAACATATTCTCAAACCAGATACCTTGTTTAGCCAGATTATCCAGATTAGGGGTTAAGTTTAATCCTCCCAGCGAGCCAACAAATTCTGCACCGAGACTTTCTTCAAGGATGATAACGAGATTTAAAGGCCTGTTTCTTTTAATAAACGCCTGTTGTTTGTGAAGTGTGGGGATTTCAGTAGATGTAAACTGGCTTTTATCTACCCTCATGTTTGCCTTTATGATGTTAATAACATCTTTATTGCTCAGTTCTCCATAGAAAGTTTCGTTCGCAAGTTCATTCTTTTTTTCATAGAAATCATAGAGTGAAGAATATGCAGAACTCATGGAAAGTGTATTCAAGAGTGGGTCGGAGCTAAAAGCTACGGTGCTGGGGTTGACAGCCCTATGGTCAAATGTCGAGCGACCCAGAATGCCGCATAGCAGAAATATAACTGGTGTGGCAATAATAATCGCCAGTAGTGATGCCGGCTGTATTCCTTGCTGGCTTTGTTTTAGTTTCTTATAAATGATCTTACCCAGTACTCCCATGGCAATCAGTGCTATTAACATGGGGGCTTTATATGCGGCCCAGAGTGTTGACAGTACTTCTTTC
>Ga0316205_10003894_pt1 | contig 13619 bp, 9 predicted proteins | sample 3monthpyrite_MG_FD_204941 | JGI IMG/M metagenome (GOLD analysis project Ga0316205, IMG submission 204941) | Microbial mat bacterial communities from mineral coupon in-situ incubated in ocean water Damariscotta River, Maine, United States -... | ecosystem: Environmental > Aquatic > Marine >... | reverse complement strand
GTAATAATCGCCAGGCAATTGGATGACCTTGGCGTTGATGTTATTGAAGCCGGTTTCCCCATTTCTAGTCCCGGAGACTTTAAATCGGTAGAGGCTGTTTCAGAAATCGTAAAAAACACTATCGTTTGTGGTCTAACACGAGCAGTTGAAAAAGATATAGAGGTTGCCGCTGAAGCTCTTAAACTAGCTAAAAGACCCAGAATACATACTGGAATTGGCACATCCGATTCGCATATAAAATATAAATTCAACGCCACAAGGGATCAAATTCTCGAACGTACATTCAAAGCAGTTAGCTACGCCAAATCTTTCGTGGAGGATGTAGAGTTTTATGCTGAAGACGCCGGACGAACCGAGAACGAATATCTTGCTAGAGTTTGTGAGGTTGCGATTAAAGCTGGCGCCACGGTGCTCAATATTCCAGACACCACAGGTTATTGCCTTCCCAGTGAATACGGGGCAAAAATCAAATATTTAAAAGAAAACGTAAAGGGTATTGAAAAGGCCATTCTTTCGTGCCATTGTCATAACGACTTAGGCTTAGCGACTGCTAACTCGATTGAAGGTGTTATTCATGGGGCGCGTCAAATAGAATGCACCATCAACGGCATCGGAGAGCGAGCTGGTAACACGGCCTTGGAAGAAGTTGTGATGATTTTAAAGCAGCATCCTTATTTAGATTTGGAAACCAATATCGATACCAAACAACTCTATCAAACAAGCCAACTGGTATCTAGACATATGGGTATTTACACCCAACCAAATAAGGCCATTGTAGGTTCAAATGCCTTTGCTCACAGTTCGGGGATTCATCAAGACGGTATGATAAAAAACAGAGAAACCTACGAAATTATCGACCCAAAAGATGTGGGAGTAAGTGATTCAGCAATTGTGTTAACAGCACGTAGCGGAAGGGCAGCATTAGCCTATAGAGCTCGTAAAGTAGGATATGAATTAACCAAATTACAGCTAGACGATGTCTATGAGAACTTTTTAAATTTTGCAGACAGAAAGAAAGAGGTTGAAGACCATGATATCCATGAAATCATCGAAACTAGCCAAGTGTATCGCCAAATCATTTCAGCATAATATGAAGCAGACATTATTTGACAAAGTGTGGGATGCTCACGTGGTAGATTCGATTGAAAACGGACCACAAGTATTGTATATTGACAAGCATCTTATTCATGAAGTAACAAGCCCACAAGCTTTTGAAGAATTAGAACAACGAGGTATTCCTGTGCTTCGACCAGATCAAATAGTCGCCACAGCGGATCACAATACACCAACGGTCGATCAACATTTACCCATCAAAGACGACCTCTCCCGAAATCAGTTGGAACAACTCACTCTCAATTGTGATAAAAACGGAATTACACTATACCAACTAGGCCATAAATACAACGGAATAGTGCACGTAATGGCACCCGAATTAGGTTTTACCCAACCAGGAATGACCATCGTTTGTGGGGACAGCCATACATCAACGCATGGTGCTTTTGGAGCCATCGCCTTCGGAATTGGAACCAGCCAAGTAGCACAAGTATTTGCCAGTCAGTGTTTGCTATTGGAAAAACCAAAAAAGCTTCGTGTTACCGTCAACGGAACACTAAAACCCAACGTGCTCTCAAAGGATGTCATTTTATATATCATTTCGCAAATAGGAACTAATGCCGGCACAGGATATTTCTGTGAATATGCTGGTGAAGTTTTCGAAAACATGAGTATGGAAGGCCGAATGACCGTTTGTAATATGAGCATTGAAATGGGAGCCCGCGGCGGAATGATTGCACCCGATGAAACAACCTTTGCCTACATAAAAGACAAGGAGTTTGCACCAAAAGGAGCGGAATTTGATCAAAAAGTAACCTATTGGAAAACACTACCTACCGATGTTGGAGCCGAATTTGACAAAGAATATTTCTTCGATGCCCAAGATATTGAACCCATGATTACCTACGGAACCAATCCTGGAATGGGCGTTAAAGTTTCGGATGAAATTCCTAAGCAAGGAGATAAATCTTTTGATAAATCTTTGCAATATATGGGCTTTGAGGCTGGCGAAAGTCTCCTTGAAAAACCCATCAATTTCGTCTTTATTGGCAGTTGCACTAACTCGCGTATTGAGGATTTTAGAGTGGCGGCCGATTTTGTAAAAGGGAAACAAAAAGCGAAAAATGTTACCGCATGGTTGGTTCCTGGAAGTAAACAAGTGGAAGCACAAATTATAGAGGAAGGTTTGCAAACCGTTTTCGAAAATGCCGGATTCCAATTGCGACAACCGGGATGTTCCGCCTGTTTGGCTATGAACGATGATAAAATTCCGCAGGGCGAATACTGTGTTTCAACTTCGAATAGAAATTTTGAAGGAAGACAAGGCCAAGGTGCTCGCACCCTACTCGCAAGTCCGCTAGTAGCAGCTGCAACTGCGATTGAAGGAAAAATAATTGACATCACTAAACAACTCAACTGATGGAAAAATTTAAAACACTTACCTCCACCGCAATTCCGCTAGCTATTGAAAATGTAGACACGGATCAAATAATACCTGCTCGTTTTTTAAAAGCGACAGACAAAAAAGGTTTTGGAGCTAATTTATTTCGTGATTGGCGTTATGATAAAAATGGAGCATCAAATGATGCTTTTATTCTGAATAATCCTAATTACGGAGGATCCATTTTGGTGGCTGGAAATAATTTTGGTTGCGGATCCAGTCGAGAACACGCGGCGTGGGCATTAACCGGTTTTGGGTTTAAAGTAATCGTATCTAGTTTTTTTGCTGATATTTTTAAGGGAAATTCATTAAACAATGGTCTCTTACCAGTTCAAGTTTCCGAAGTTTTTCTGAAAGAATTATTGCAAGAACTCAGCAACAATCCACAATCCAAAATAGAGGTCAATCTCGAAGCACAAACCATTACCATTTTAAACGGTAACCGAAGCGAAGATTTTGACATAGACCCTTATAAAAAAACCTGTATGATTAATGGATATGACGATATAGACTTCCTACTAAGCAAACGAGAAGTGATAGAAGCATTCGAATTGAACAGAAATTAAAAGAACACCATGAAATTGAATATAGCAGTACTACCAGGAGACGGTATTGGACCAGAGGTTACACTACAAGCCATAAAAGCACTAAAAGCCATCGCTGTAGAATTTAATCATCAATTTAATTTTAAGTCGGCACCGGTGGGAGCTATTGCCATCGATGGTACTGGAGACCCCTTACCTGAACAAACTTTAGACCTTTGCAAAGAAAGTGACGCCATCTTATTTGGAGCTATTGGAGATCCAAAATATGACAATGATCCTTCGGCTAAAGTACGTCCGGAACAGGGTTTGCTTCGCCTGCGCAAGGAATTAGGTCTGTTTGCCAACATACGTCCCGTTAAAGCCTATAATACCCTATTAGATAAATCGCCGCTTAAAAAAGAAATTATTCAAGGAACTGATATCAGTATATATAGGGAGTTAACTGGAGGTATTTATTTTGGTAAAAAGAAACTAAATAAGGAAGGCACCACAGCATCCGACCTTTGTGAATACCATCAAGAAGAAATAGAACGCATTGCGCATTTAGCCTTCAAAGCAGCACAAAATAGAAGTAAAAAAGTCACTTTAGTCGATAAGGCCAATGTCTTAGAAAGTTCGCGGCTTTGGCGTCGTGTGGTGACTGAACTTGCTACTGAATATTCCGATGTTTCTTTAGAGTTTCTTTTTGTAGACAACGCCGCCATGCAATTGATACTCAATCCGAAACAATTTGATGTCATCTTAACCGAAAACATGTTTGGTGACATACTAAGTGATGAAGCTAGCGTAATTGGGGGTTCCATTGGGCTACTCGCTTCGGCCTCAATTGGAGGTAAGATTGGATTGTTTGAACCCATACACGGTTCCTTTCCGGAAGGAAAAGATAAAGGTATTGCCAATCCAATTGCATCCATACTTTCGGCGGCCATGTTGTTGGAACATTTCGGATTAACAGCAGAGGCGAAGAGAATTACCGATGCTGTTGACAAATCGTTGGAGTTGTCAATCACTACGCCCGACCTCAATTCAGAAAACAAACATATTACCACCACCAACGTAGGTGATTTCATCGAAGATTATATCCTGAACCCAGAAGACAACAATGTAAATTTCACCAACATTCATTTGGGTCAATCAACGATTATATAGTATAAAGTTGGGAGAAGCCTAACAAAAGTAAATTGGTTAGTTAGTTAGTAACAATTGTTTTAATTCAGAATAGGTCGAGATCTTCTCGGCCTTTTTTGTTTTTGTAAGAATGGAAACAATAGAAGGTGGAATCACTATTTCTTCGGAAATGTCCTTCGGAATAACATCTATGAACTTCACTGGATGTGCGGTTTCTAGAAAAACACCGATTGCGTTTTCTGAGTCAGCCATAAATTCTTTTAAAGCCAAATAGCCAATCGCTCCATGAGGATCAGCAATATAGTTTCTCTCTGAATACAATTTTAGCAATGCCGCCCTTGTTTCATCGTCTGAATAACTATATCCTGACAACTTTTGTCTCAAGGTTTGAATGTCATTATCGAACAATTGTTGAATGCGCACAAAATTGCTGGGAGCACCCACATCCATCGCGTTCGAAATGGTTGCCACAGATGGTTTTGGATCGTATGCGCCTGTTTTTAAATAATTAGGAACAATGTTATTGGCATTAGTGCCCGTTACAAAATGTTTAATTGGCAATCCGAGTCGCTGTGCCATCATCCCTGCGCATATATTTCCGTAGTTACCACTTGGCACACTAAACACCAAGTCTTTTCCTTGAGATTTCAGCTTCTTGTAGGCGAAAAAATAATAAAACATTTGCGGTAACCAGCGCGCCACATTGATCGAATTTGCCGACGTCAGTTTTCGTTTGCCTAAAAAATCATCATCCAAAAACGCCCGTTTAACCATGGCCTGACAATCATCAAAAGTACCTGTAACCTCCATGGCCACAATATTCTTACCCAATGTAGTTAGTTGCTTTTCTTGAATATCACTTACCTTCCCACTAGGGTATAAAATGACCACATCTACACCTTCTACTTCGTAAAACCCGCTGGCCACAGCACCACCCGTATCTCCGGAGGTGGCGACCAAAACAGTCACTAGTTCTGCCGTCGATTTGTTTTTATTGAAATAACCAAGGCATCGGGCCATAAATCGGGCGCCGACATCCTTAAATGCCAGTGTGGGTCCATGGTATAATTCCAAGGCCATCACGTCTTTCTCGACTTCCACCAATGGAAAATCGAAGGACAATACATCGGTTAAGATTTCTTTCAAATCGGTTTCGGGGATATCGTTACCAACAAATTGTTTAATGGCCTCGAACGCGATGGAAACGTTGTCCATAGCTTCAATATTCTCAAAAAACGAAGTTGGTAGCGCGGTCAATTCCGAAGGAAAATACAATCCTTTATCGGGAGCCAATCCGCGAATAACGGCCTCTTTAAATGAAACTTTCGGGGCTTTATGATTTAAACTGAAGTATTTCATTATTTGTTGATTATGCGCACCCCGTTTTCGCCAATTTTTGAAACATAGACTTGGCAATCAATGTCTGTATCTTTATATATGTCCTTCATTGCCTGAGCAATCTTTTCGGCTTGATACCTTCCCCTAGATAATGCAAAAACGGAAGGTCCAGAGCCCGAAATTCCAGCCCCTAACGCTTCATTTTCCATCGTAACTTTTTTCAATGCATCGAAATGCGGGATAAATTGTTTACGAACTGGCTCAGCGACCCCATCGACCAAAGAGCGCCCAATGAGTTCATAATCAGAACTATGCAACCCACTTATGAGACCGCCCACATTAGCCCATTGTTTGATTCCAGTTTTTAGCGGAATCTCCTTTGGAAGTACCGCACGCGCATCGGCTGTTTTTACTTCAATTTGTGGATGAATTACGGTGGCATATAGTCGTGCAGGTGTAGGAATGGAAACAATATCCAAGGGCTCATAACTCCGTATTAAGACGAAGCCGCCGTAAATAGCTGCTGCTACATTATCGGCAATTTGTGTACCGCAAGCTACTTCCTCTCCTTTCATAGCAAAAGAAACCACTTCGGTCTTATCAAAGGGCTCTCCTAAAAGTAAATTCATAGCAAAAGCAGCACCAGCACTACTAGCAGCGCTACTTCCCAAACCGCTACCTGGTTTATATTTTTTATAGATTTCTATGTCGACCCCCATGGATGAGTTCCTTTGGGCTAGCATCAATCGCGCTACTTCACCAGCCGCGTTTTTGATGGGGTCGAAGGATAACGTAGCACCTTCAATTTTGGAAATTGTTACTTTACCTGTTCTGTTTTTACGAAACACCATTTCATCGCCCAAGGTTTCGAGTGCGAATGCCATAGCGTCAAAACCACAGGAAACATTAGCCACTGTAGCCGGAGAAAAAATTCGAAGTACGTCCATAATTATTTTTTACCTAAGCTTATTATGTCGCCAAAAAGCCCAGAGGCAGTAACGGCGGCACCAGCACCAGCGCCTTTAATTATTAGAGGCTGGTCTGCATATCTAGAGGTGTAAAATAACACAATATTATCTTTTCCATCCAAATTATAGAAAGGATGTTCTTTAGGAATTTCTTGTAAACTCACTTTTGCCTTGCCGTTGTTGAATTCGGCCACGTATTTTAGGCGGCAGTCATTGAGCCGTGCCTTTTCAAATAATGCATTAAAATGAGTGGCTTCGGAATTGAGTGTTTCATAGAAATTGGCCACTGAATTGGCTTCGAGAGAGGCTTTCGGTAGGAAGGAAATATTTTCAATAGCCTCCATGTCGATCTCATGACCGCTTTCGCGAGCCAAAATTAAGATCTTTCGAGCCACATCCACTCCACTCAGGTCAATTCGTGGATCAGGTTCGGTATACCCTTCATCTTGTGCCTGCTTTACGACATCGTAAAAGGTCGTTTCAGAAGTAAAGTTATTGAAAATAAAATTTAAACTGCCCGACAAAACCGCTTTGATTGAGGTTACTTTATCTCCCGAATTAATTAAATTGTGCAGCGTATTAATGATAGGCAACCCAGCGCCAACATTGGTTTCAAACAAAAATGGAGCATTGTATTTTTTCGAATAAGCCTTTAGCTTTTGATAGGTATCATATTCAGAAGAACAGGCAATTTTATTACAGGCAATCACCGAAATACTTTTGCGCAGGTATTGGTCGTAGGTTGCCGCCACCTGGGCATTGGCAGTGATATCCATAAAAACACTATCCCGCAAATTGAAATCGTTCATGGTTTGAAACCACTTATCGTCATTCTTAACTTCGCCATTATCAAGAGCCTCTTGCCAATTGGCAAGGTCGATTCCTTCCTCATTAAACAGCATTTTTCTAGAATTACTTAATCCCACTACCTCAATTTTCAGAAGAAGGCTTTCGTATAAGTGCGCTTCTTGCTGGCGAATCTGTTCCAATAAAATTCGTCCCACATTACCTACTCCCACAATAAACAAATTGAGAGTTTTTACTTGTCGCTCGAAAAACCGATAGTGCAGCGTATTCAAGGCCTTCTTGACATCTTTGGAAGTGATTACGGCTGATATATTTCGTTCGGAGGCACCCTGTGCTATGGCCCGAATATTCACGTTGTTATTACCTAAAGCACTGAACATTTTACCGCTTATACCCTGATGATTCTTCATATTATCACCAATCACAGCCACAATAGCTAGGTCCAATTCCGCTTTTACGGGATCAATTTTCCCCAAAGAGATTTCATAGGCAAATTGTATATTAATTGCAGTCTCAGCCGCTTCGGCATTCTCCTCCTGAACTGCAACACAAATGGAGTGTTCAGAAGAGGCTTGTGTAATTAAAATGACATTCACCTTTTCATACGATAAGGCTTCAAAAAGGCGCGTGGAAAAACCGGGAATTCCTACCATCCCGTTCCCTTCCAAAGTGAGCAGGGCTACTTTTGGCAAATGACTTATCCCTTTAACAGGACCTCTTGTATTGTTAATGTTTTTACTAACCAAAGTCCCTTCAGCATTCGGTTCAAATGTATTTTTTATAAGAATCGGAATATTTTTGTCCAAAACAGGTCGTATGGTAGGTGGGTACAAAACCTTTGCTCCAAAGTGAGATAATTCCATTGCTTCCTGATAAGAAATCTCATCAATTGGGAATGCCTGAGGCACTAATTTTGGATTTGCGGTGTACATTCCGCTTACGTCGGTCCATATCTCAAGAACAGATGCGTTTAAGGCTCCAGCAATAACCGCTGCAGTATAATCAGAGCCTCCCCTACCCAAGGTTGTCGAATCCCCTTCCGAATTCTTTGCCACAAATCCTGGCATGATGACAATTTTCGCCTCATTCGACGCAAAAAATTGCTGCAAGTTGGTCGTAGTGATATCTCTTTTTAGCTGTGCTTGGGTAAAGTTAGAATCGGTAATAATCAAGTCTCTACTATCTTTCAGTTGCGCATTTGAAGTTGAAAGCTGGGCACATTCAGCAATAATATATGAAGACAGCAATTCGCCAAAACCAAGTACCTTATCTCTAGTTTTTTCTGAAAATTCATTAATCAGAAAAATACCGTGCAGCATACTTTTAAGGGCCTCCAATTGGGACTCAAGCGACTTCATGGCCTCACTTTCTAGCCCTAATTGAACGGCTTCATTCCAATGTCTTTCTTTAATCGAGTTGAATACATCTAGATAGCGAGCATCCTTTTGATTGGCAAGTTCTCCTGCGTGTTGTAGGGTGTCTGTCATTCCGCCCAAAGCCGAAACTACAGCAATAACCGTATTGTCCTTCGCCTTCGCTTGAAGGATGGCTACTACTTTCAAAATATTTTCTGCATTCGCTACAGACGTTCCCCCAAATTTAACTACTTGCACTGGAATTTGCTTTAAAAGATTACTACTGTAATTATACTAAAAACTGAAACAATTCCGGCTTATCATTGAGATAATCTCCATAAAAATTATAGAGTTTCATTTTTTCAACCAAGGGTGGTAAATCTGCGGGGTCTTTTAATTCTAGCCCAATCACGGCCGCTCCATTCTCTCTATTGGTCTTTTTGGTGTATTCAAAATGTGTTATATCGTCATTTGGGCCTAATATCTCAGTCAAAAATTGGCGCAGTGCCCCTGCACGTTGAGGAAATTTGATGATAAAATAATGTTTCAAATTAGCATACAGTAACGCCCGTTCTTTGATTTCAGCGGTGCGGGTAATATCATTATTCCCTCCGCTAATGACACAGGCGATATTTTTTCCTTTGATTTCTTCGGAATATAAATCTAAGGCCGCAATGCTTAGTGCGCCGGCTGGTTCAACAATGATGGCGTCCTTGTTATAAAGCTCCAGCAAAGTTTGACAAACCTTCCCTTCCGGAACGGTAATAACATCATCCAAAAACTCCCGACAGATGGTGAAATTGAAATCTCCCACTCTTTTTACCGCCGCTCCATCTACAAATTTCTCAATACTCGATAAACTAGTGTTCTCTCCGTTTCTGATGGAAACTTGCATTGCCGGTGCTCCCTGAGGCTCTACCCCTATAATTTTGGTGTGCGGAGATAATCGTTTAAAAACACTACTCAAGCCTGAAGCCAAGCCCCCTCCTCCCACAGGAACGAAAATATAATCCAAAGGTTGTTCTGTTTGCTCTATAATTTCTATCCCAACTGTTGCCTGCCCTTCAATGACTTTTGGATCATCAAATGGATGGACAAAGGTTTTTTGAAGTTGGTTGCATTCTGTTATGGCCAACTTGAACGAGTCGTCGAAAGTATCTCCTTCGAGTTTGACCTCAACAAAAGATCCACCAAACATTCTCACCTGTTCAATTTTCTGAATGGGCGTTGTTTGTGGCATATAAATAGTCCCCTGAATTTTCATCAATTTACAGGACATGGCTACACCCTGCGCATGGTTTCCTGCACTGGCACAAACAATTCCACGAGCTCGTTCCGACGGTGCTATGGACGCAATTTTGTGATAAGCTCCTCTTATTTTATAAGACCGCACCGCCTGCAAATCTTCCCTTTTAAAGAACACATTACACCCAAGTGCTTCCGAATATCGGTTACTGCGCGCCAAAGGAGTTTTATAGACCACCTCTCTGAGGGTCACAGCTGCTTGTTGCACCGCTTCAAGAGAAGGAAAATATGCCGTGATTGTTTCCATAGATTATGCCATCGCAGCCGAATGTGCTTTTTTATTGATTGATTTCATCGCGATCATTGCTCCTCGAAGGGTTTTACCAATTTGCTCGATTTCGTGAGCTTGTATAGCCTCATTTACTGCAATTAACTCGGCATTATCGATGGTTTTGGCCGGATAGTTTCTACCAACATCCGTCGATTTAATTTCACTCATGAAACTAGTCAAAAGTGGCTTAGCGGCATGGTCGAACAAATAGCAACCATATTCGGCCGTATCGGAGATAATTCGGTTCATTTCGTACAATTTCTTTCTTGCAATGGTATTGGCAATTAGTGGTAATTCGTGTAAAGATTCGTAGTAAGCCGACGCATCGATAATACCGGAAGCCACCATGGTTTCATAGGCCAACTCTACTCCTGCTTTTACAAAGGCCACCATTAAAGTACCAAAGTCAAAATAAGTTTGCTCATTAATATGTTCGGCTGTAGCTTCTGTTTTCTCGAAGGCAGTTTCGGCTGTTGCCGCTCTCCATCTAAGTAAATTGGCATCGTCATTGGCCCAATCTTTCATCATTCCTTCGGAAAAATGGCCGCTCATAATGTCGTCCATATGTTTTTCAAACAAGGGCTTCAGAATCACCTTTAGCTCTTCCGAAAGTTCATTAGCTCTCAACTTCGCTGGGTTCGATAAGCGATCCATCATATTGGTTATTCCGCCGTGTTTTAATGCTTCGGTAATGGTTTCCCAGCCGTATTGAATCAATTTTGAAGCATATGTTGGTACCACTCCGTGCTCGACCATTTTGTCAAAACACAAGATGGAACCCGTTTGTAACACCCCACAAAGGATGGTTTGTTCTCCCATCAAATCACTTTTCACTTCAGCTACAAAAGAAGAAGCCAAAACTCCAGCACGGTGCCCTCCGGTTGCGAAGGCATAGGCTTTTGCTTGAGACCAACCCTTCTGTTCCGGATCATTTTGAGGATGTACTGCAATAAGTGTGGGCACTCCAAAACCACGTTTGTATTCCTCCCTAACTTCACTCCCTGGGCATTTTGGAGCTACCATAATTACAGTGAGGTCCTCACGAACTTGCATCCCTTCTTCTACAATATTGAAACCATGCGAATAGGAAAGTGTTGCTCCTTTTTTTAGTAAAGGCATGACCGCAGAAACTACAGAAGTATGCTGTTTATCCGGTGTGAGATTACAAACCAAATCGGCCGTTGGAATAAGTTCCTCATAAGTTCCCACGTGAAATCCATTTTCCGTCGCGTTCTTATAGGAAGTTCTTTTTTCACTGATAGCAGCGTCGCGTAAGGCATATGAAATATCGAGACCAGAGTCGCGCATGTTCATTCCCTGGTTGAGTCCTTGGGCTCCACAGCCAATGATCACCACCTTTTTCCCTGCCAATGCAGTAATTCCGTCTTCAAATTCGTGGGATTCCATAAAGCGGCATTCACCTAGTTGACTTAATTTTTCTCTTAATGATAAAGTGTTGAAATAGTTTTCCATTGCATTTGGTTTTTAGGCATGAAACGCCTCTAATATTGGTGATACTTTTAGTTCTTCTTTGGTAACCGAAATACGTCCAGAACGCACAAATTGCATGATTCCAAACGGTTTTAGTTCTCTGTAGATAAGTTCTACTTCTTCTTTCCTTCCCGATTTCTCTAGGACGAAAAATTCACGATTTACAGTGACTATACGGGCGTTACTCTCTTTGATTATATTCTGAATTTGTCGGTCTTCAAATAAAAGGTCGCTCTTAATTTTAAATAAACATGATTCTTGATATATCGTTTCATCATCACTGTGATAATACGCTTTAATGACTTCCACCTGTTTTTCAATTTGGCCAATAATCTTACGCATTTGTTCTTCGGAAACAGCCACGACTATGGACCATCTCGATACACCGTCTATTTCAGAAATAGATGAATTGATACTTTCTATGTTAATTTTTCGTCTCTGAAAAATGGCTGAAATTCGGTTAAGTAAACCGACGTTGTTTTCCGTATAAATTGACACTGTAAATAATTGTTGTTCTTTTTCCATCCTACTCTATTTTAATACTGCTGTTGTATTGTTTTACTCTAATCGGATATCCGACACCGAAGCTCCTGTTGGAATCATTGGGAATACATTGCCTTCTTTTTCTACACAAACTTCAAGAAAATAGGCACCCTGATGTTCCATCATTTCCTGCACTGATTCTGCCAAATCTTTACGTTCTGTCACGCGCTTGGCTTCAATATGATACCCTTTCGCGATAGCAACAAAATCTGGATTCACCATTTCTGTTGAGGCATAGCGCCGATCAAAAAACAGTTCCTGCCATTGCCGTACCATTCCGAGGAAATCGTTATTGAGCACGACAATTTTAACCGGCACTTTCGTTTGAAATATGGTACCCAACTCCTGGATGGTCATTTGATAACCCCCATCACCAATAATGGCAACCACATCTCTTTCAGGAGCTGCCATTTTAGCTCCAATAGCCGCGGGAAGCGCAAAGCCCATTGTCCCTAATCCGCCTGAAGTAATGTTACTTTTTGTTTTATTGAATTGAGCATAACGGCAAGCAATCATTTGATGCTGCCCTACGTCGCTTACGATCGCAGCATTTCCTTTACTTTGAATATTTATTTCCTTCAAAACCTCGCCCATGGTTAATCCTCTTTTGGACGGATTTAAATCATTGTTAATGACTTTCTCAAATTCGATTTCGTACAGATCCTGAAATTTTTGTCGCCATTGCGGATGTGTTTTTCCATCCAATAGAGGCAATAATTTTGCAAGACTATCCTTGGCGTTTCCTAAAACGGCGACATCGGTTTTTACGTTTTTATCAATTTCGGAAGGGTCAATTTCAAAATGAATTATTTTCGCTTGTTTGGCGTATGTGGCTAGATTTCCTGTTACACGATCATCGAAGCGCATTCCAATGGCGATGAGGACATCACATTCATTGGTTAGTACGTTTGGCGCATAATTACCATGCATTCCCACCATTCCTATATTTAAAGGGTGATTAGTTGGGATCGCAGAAGCACCTAAAACGGTCCAAGCCGATGGGATTCCTGCTTTCTCAATCACAGCCAAAAATTCCTTTTCAGCTTCGCCCAAAATCACACCTTGCCCCCAAACAATCATGGGTTTTTTGGCTTTGTTAATGAGTTGAGCCGCCTCGGTTACTGCCAAATCATTTACCGCTGGAATTGGGCTGTAACTTCGCACACCTGTACATTTTTTGTACTCAAAGTCGAATTCTTCGAATTGTGCATCCTTTGTGATATCAATTAAAACAGGGCCCGGCCTCCCGCTTTTAGCAATGTAAAATGCCTTCGCTAATACCTCAGGAATTTCACTCGCTTTCGTAATTTGATGGTTCCATTTAGTCACTGGCGTAGAAATACCTACAATATCAGTTTCTTGAAAGGCATCGCT
>Ga0316205_10003892_pt1 | contig 13621 bp, 13 predicted proteins | sample 3monthpyrite_MG_FD_204941 | JGI IMG/M metagenome (GOLD analysis project Ga0316205, IMG submission 204941) | Microbial mat bacterial communities from mineral coupon in-situ incubated in ocean water Damariscotta River, Maine, United States -... | ecosystem: Environmental > Aquatic > Marine >... | reverse complement strand
AAGGTGTCACGGCCAAGTTTCCGCTTGGCACCTTTACTTGTGTGACAGGGGTTTCCGGCGGCGGTAAATCAACCCTCACCATCGAAACCTTGTTCAAAACCGCGTCGATGCGGCTCAATCGCGCCCGCCAGATTCCGGCGCCATGCAAGGCGATTACCGGGTTGGAGTATCTCGACAAGGTCATTGATATCGACCAACGCGCGATTGGCCGCACGCCGCGCTCCAACCCTGCCACCTATACCGGGGCGTTTACGCCTATTCGGGACTGGTTTGCCGGGCTGCCGGAAAGCAAAACCCGTGGCTATAAGGCGGGGCGCTTTAGCTTTAATGTAAAGGGCGGGCGCTGCGAGGCATGCAAAGGCGACGGGGTGATCAAGATCGAAATGCACTTCCTGCCGGATGTCTATGTGGAATGCGAAAGCTGCAAAGGCAAACGCTTTAACCGCGAAACGCTGGAAATTCACTTTAAAGGCAAAAGCATTGCCGATGTGCTGGATATGAATGTGGAACAGGCAGAGGAATTCTTCCGTGCTGTTCCGAGTATCCGCGATAAGATGACGGCGCTACTGCGGGTGGGGCTTGGCTATATCAAGGTTGGCCAACAGGCAACTACGCTTTCGGGCGGCGAGGCCCAGCGGGTTAAGCTCTCAAAAGAGCTTTCCAAGCGCTCGACAGGGCGGACGCTTTATATTCTGGATGAGCCAACCACCGGCCTGCATTTTGAAGATGTGAAAAAGCTGCTTGAGGTGCTGCACGAATTGGTGGAGCAGGGCAATACGGTGGTGGTGATCGAGCACAACCTCGATGTAATCAAAACCGCTGATTATGTGATCGATATCGGGCCGGAGGGCGGTGATGGCGGTGGTGAAATCGTGGCGACCGGCACGCCCGAGGAAATAGCCAAAGCGACCGGTAGCTATACCGGCCACTATCTAAAAGACATGCTGTAGATCGCGGCGCGGAAATGCCGCGCCTGAGCAGAGAGGGCAGGCCCGCGCCGCGCTTTTAAGCAGGCACTTTTTTGCAGCGGCTGCGGCTTTTGCGGCGGGGAAAAGCGCTAGCGCAGGTATTTGCCGGCGATCTTGCGGGCAAAGGGCTTCATCCGCGCCCCGTGCTTATCAAGAAACACCTGCACACGATCCGCGTCGTGTTTTGAGAGATCGCGCAGCCACCAAGCCGTGGCTTTTTGCATGAACCAGTCATGATCATCGACATAACGGGCCGCCCAGCCCAAAATGCGCTCGCGCGCTTTTTGCTGCTCGGGCGACAGGTGATTGAGCTTGGCCCAAGGTAGGGTCATCACCAAGGCTGCGCGGCGAGACCACATGTTTTTGGAATGGGTCCACTCGGCAACCGTATCAAGGCGCTTCGGATCGTTTAGCAAGCGTTTGCTGCCCGACGACGCGACGTGATCCGCGATGGCCCAGCTGTCAAACTGCGGCACCCAACTGGTGATAAGCGCCCAGGCGCTTTCGTCATCGGGCTTTATGCGGGCCTGTAATAGCAACTTTGCGGCGGCGATACGCGCCTCAAATAAATCGCTATCCCAGAGCTCACCAGCCAACGCCACGCGCTCTTCCACATCCAGTTTTGCACGCCACTCTTTCACCAAGGTATCAATCTGCGGATTTGAAACGCCAAGCACTTCGCGATCCTGCTTATGATAAGCCACCATTTCAGCAGCTTTTTCCGCATTTCCTGCGGCTCGTAGCTTTTCTAAAGCACTCATTTTTTCTTTGCCCTCAGAATTTCCATCAACCGTTTTCCACGGCCTTTTTTGTTTAGCTGTTGGCTTCGCGCCAACACAAGATCACCTTCGGGCACATCTTTTGTGATGACGCTTCCGGTGCCGATCAGCGCGTGATCCCCTATTGTTACGGGAGATATCACCGCAGAATTTGAACCGACGAACACTTTTTCGCCGATCGTTGAATGATGTTTGAACACCCCGTCATAATTGCAAAAAATCACGCCGGCGCCGATGTTGGTTTCTGCACCAATATCAGCATCACCAACATAGCTTAAGTGATTTACCTTGGCTTTTTTACCGATAACAGCGTTTTTAATCTCGACAAAGTTTCCGATTTTTCCGCCTTCAGCAATTTCGGCCCCCGGGCGCAGGCGCGCATAGGGGCCAACCACCGCACCTTCGGAGACGTGACAGCCCTCCAAATGGCAGAAGGCACGTATATGAGCGCCGTTTTCAACCGTAACACCCGGGCCAAACACGACATTCTGTTCGATCTCGACATCAGCGCCAACAAGGGTATCACGCGCAAAGAACACAGTTTCGGGCGCAATGAGGGTAGTGCCGTTTTCAAGCGCCTCGGCGCGGCGGCGGGCCTGAAAAGCAGCCTCGGCGCGGGCCAGATCAGCGCGGGAGTTTACCCCCATTGTTTCGTCTTCGGAGCAAGAAATGGCGGTGCATCTCTGGCCTGCGCTGCGGGCAATGGCAACAATGTCGGTCAGGTAGATCTCGCCGTTGGCGTTGTTTGAGCCAACCTGCTCGAGCAAGGCCAGCATATTTGCGCCGTCGGCACAGACCACCCCCGAATTGCAGAACCCGATTTTCCGTTGTTCGTCTGTGCCGTCTTTGTGCTCAACAATGGCTTCCAGACTATCTCCGTTCATCACCAACCGGCCATAACCCTCGGCGTTTTCGGGGGTGAAGCCGAGCACAACCACATCATTGCCAGCTTCGCGCGCCTCAAGCATCGATTCGAGGGTTTCAGGCTTTATGAAAGGTGTGTCACCGTATAAAACAATGACGCTCCCTTCGCTTTCGGCCAATGCTGCGCGCGCCTGTAGCACCGCGTGGCCGGTGCCGCGCTGTTCTGTCTGACAGGCGATAACGGCGGTATCATCCAACGCTAAGGCTGCCATACTAACCATTTCAGCCCCGTGACCAACCACGACCACCGTATTTTGGGCCCCGGCCTGTGCTGCGCTGTTCATTATATGCGAAAGCAAAGGTGCAGAGGCGACTTTGTGCATGACTTTCGGCAATTCGGATTTCATACGGCTGCCTTTTCCGGCCGCCAAGATAATGGCAGTAAACGCCATGGTGCTCTCCTAATTCATTTGAAACCGTCTTAGCAGAGTGCACCCAGCGGCAAAAGAGGCGAATGGTCAGTGCGCTATGTTTACGACGATGTCATCCAACACAGCTTGCCAATTATGCGCCGTCGAAAGCTCAATTCGTGTAATGTTGGGCAAAAACGGTTGATAAGATATCGGACCGTAAGCCGAGAGGCCTATTTTGTCCTGCAAAACCAGAGCCTCACCGCGATAAAAGCTTAGAATGATCTGCTCGCCTTCAGCCTGCGGCCAAGCGACAGACAGATTAGCTTGGACAAAATCAAAATTTGTGTTGGCGGATATACTGGCGGGAAGGCCCGAACTTGTGTAAAGAACATTGCTGCCGCTTGTGGCTCCGTTGACATAGCCCACATCACCGACGCTCGCTCGGATGACATTCAGGTTAAACCAGTTTAGATTGTTGTATCCATTTGGAAGTTTTTGCAGTCGATACGGGGCAAGCGCTTCAAAATCAATATTCTGCCCGGAAACACTGGTGCGAGATAGCCGGTTAAAAGTGCCAATATCAACCGGCAGGCTGCCGACGCGCACCGCGCGCCGGGTGTTTTCACTGATCAGTTGATACGCACCGGGCGCTACAGGAAACAAGAATTCTTCGCCAACCGAGAGCTGCGCTTCTGAAATCAGGCTTCCATTTTGCCATAGTTCCAACTGTCCGGCGTTAGGTAAGCCATAGGTTCCGCGAATAAATTTAATTTGTTCAAGCCCAACGGGATGCAGCATTTCGGCCATACCCAGCCCTGAAATTGAGCCTGCGGCCAATTCGATTTCCCGTTGTTGCACCTGATTTTGAGTGGTTATCCGCCAGCCGGGCGGTATAAACACTTCAAAATCATAGTTCCCAATTTCGGAAATTGTGACGGACTTCTGGCTAACAGAGGTAGGGTAATTGGCAAAACCGCTGATATTTGTGCGAACCACAGACAGAGGTGTTCGATCTTTGCTCAATCCGGTGGCGATATCAGCTAGCGCTCTGTCTCTAACATCAAAAATGCCATTTCCGTTGGTATCGTTAAAAACAAAAACCGAAAGGTTGGTTTTTCCCCGGCTGTCACTCCAGTCTGAACGGGAGGGGTAAAACAGCGCATTTTCATCCGCAAAAACCGGCTTAGCCAGCGCAATGCCCAACAGGGCAATCACGGACAGACCGATTTTTGCGTATTTATTCCTCGAATACAGTATCAAGACAGATCATCGCACATGTAGATGGGCCAACAACGCACTATTTGCACTGCCCAATATCCCATAATAAGAAATTGACTAATTAAAAAGTTTGACCGTTTAACACGATTACGTCTTCGTCTTCTTCCTGAGTGAGGGCGAGCGCCAATACAGCAACAATAATCAGCGGTATCAACCAGATGCCCGAGCCGCCCATGCGTGCTGGCTCTTCGATCGCAATCACATCTGGCGCCGTATACACAATTGAGCCGGCAGAAGCAGCGGTAGCTGAAAATAGGGCAAGCGCGGAAAAGATAGCTTTTTTCATGTTATATGTCCTTCGCAGACAGCGATTTCAGTAAATCGCATTGATAATATGTAGATTCTTGTCGATCTGTCCGCCAATTGTAGCAGATTTTGATCTGCAATTAAATATAAATCATTTTGCCAAAATCTCTGTATTCGCAAGTTGCATCATTTCGGACGCAGAAGGCCCATTGTTGCAAAAGAGTCACGCGGTCACATAAACGACAATTTCGGTGCTAAAATGTTGCTTTGATAAAAAAAAGACGGTAGCTTAAGCTAAGTTTTCAGTGCCATTGTGGAGAAATATGATGATTAAAACGTGGATTTTACCTCTTGTTGCGGCCGTCGGGCTATCGGCGTGCGTAAGCACAAACACCTCATTTCCCGAGCCTCTCCGCGAGGATTTGACCTTCAATTGGCGTGTTGTGGATATCCAATCGACAGTTCCACGGACTCTGACAACAACAACCGAAAACGGGCAAATGCCCAATGTTGATCTGATCTGGCGCGAAGACGGCGCCGGCGATGTATACGCGCAAATAGAGGCCATTATGGAAGAATCTGTTGCGCAAGCAGCACTTAACTTCAATACCTCTATTAAGGGCAACCGCCCGGTTATCATTATGACCGAGCAAACTCAATTCCACTCGCTGACAGAACGGGCGCGCTCGAATATTGGCGGAATTCACAACGTCGATTTCATCCTGACGGTTGTTGATGCCAACACAGGCGAAGTTCTCGCGGGACCGGCACAGATTGAAGCTGACGTAAAAGCCTATGGCGGTGCAAAAGCCGCGGAACTCGTAGCGCAAGGGCAGACCATGCGCGTTCGTATTATCCAGCGCGTATCTGATGTGATCGCCACATACCTTGGCATTGCAGGTTCACGTGCGGTCTCAACTGGCAGAGAAGTTGATATTGGCCGGTAGCGCTTTATCAACATAAATTATAAAGGACCGGCAATTTGCCGGTCCTTTTCATTTTGGGCTTGTGAAAAGTGCGGGCATTCTGCAAAAAAGTCGAAAATACGGGATCGGAGCATGAGATGCCAATAGGTGTATTTGATAGCGGTTTGGGCGGGCTCACCATTTTGCGGGCGTTGCAAGAGCGACTTCCTGAGCAATCGTTTATTTATCTCGGGGATAATGCAAATACCCCCTATGGCACCCGGGATGCGTATGATGTGTTTGATCTGACAACCAAATCGGTGCAAACCCTTTTTGATAAAGGCTGTGAGTTGGTTATTCTTGCCTGCAACACCGCTTCTGCCAGTGCTTTGCACCGGATGCAGGTGAGCTGGCTTCCCAAAGGCGAAAAACGCGTGCTCGGGGTGTTTGTGCCGATGATCGAGAACCTGACCCAGCGGGACTGGGGCGACAACGCGCCGCCCACCCACACAGGATTGGAAAATGTCGCAGTTTTTGCCACCCGTGCCACGGTTGAAAGTGGTGCCTTCCCGCGTGAAATGAAATTCCGGGCGCGCGATGTCGACGTTGTTGGTCGTGCCTGTGACGGCTTGGTTGATGCCATCGAATCTGGCGATCAGGCGCTTTCAAAATCTTTGGTGGAGGCGCACGTCGCGGCTTTGCTGGAGCAGGTTCCCCAGCCTCAAGCTGCGGTGCTGGGCTGCACCCATTATCCGATTGTTGAGCCGTTTTTTAGAGCTGCGCTTCCCGAAAACACAAAGCTTTTGTCACAGCCGATGATTGTCGCAGAAGCGACCGCAGACTATTTGGCCCGACACCAACGCTATAAAGAAACAGGGTCTACACAGTATTTTACCACGGGTGAAGTTGATAAAGTCGGTGGATTGGCAGAACTATTTCTGGGCCATCCATCTGATTGGCAAAAGGTTTGAACAATGAAGAATATCGTAATATTGGGTGCAAGTGGCTATACTGGTGCTGAACTGGTGCGGCTGCTGGCGGGGCACCCGCACATGCAAATCTCAGCGCTGAGCGCCGATCGAAAAGCGGGCATGGCATATGGCGACGTTTTTCCGCATTTACGTCATCTGACACTTCCAACGCTTTGTAAAATAGATGAAATAAATTTTGATGCAGTAGATTTGGTCTTTTGCGCTTTGCCGCACGCTACGTCGCAACGCGTTATCAAGATATTGCCACAACACGTTAAGATCGTTGATCTTTCAGCTGATTTCAGGCTGCGTGACCCCGCCGAATACGTAAGGTGGTATGGCGGGGCGCATGTTGCTCAGGAGTTACAAAAAACTGCTGTTTATGGCCTGACCGAATTTTACCGGGAAGACATCCGTTCTGCCCGTTTGGTTGCGGGCACAGGCTGCAATGCGGCAACAGGTCTTCTTCCGGTATTACCGCTGTTAAAAGCTGGATTAATTGACCCGGACGAGATCGTGATTGACTTGCTCACCGGTGTTTCTGGCGCTGGGCGCGGGGCAAAGGAAGGTATGCTGCATGCGGAGGTATCTGAGGGGACCCACGCTTATGCGATTGCCAGCCACCGCCATTTAGGGGAATTTGATCAGGAGTTCTCAAAAATGGCCGGGCGGGAGGTTAAAGTCAGCTTTACGCCGCATTTGTTGCCGCAAAACCGCGGCATATTGGCCACCATTTATGTGCGGGGTGAAGCAGAAGCGCTGCACGAAGCGCTCGCAACGCAATATAAAGACGAGCCGTTTATCTATGTGTTGCCTTTTGGAGAAGCACCGGCAACCCGTCATGTAAGGGGTTCAAATTATTGCCATATCGGCGTTGTGGCGGATCGTAGATCAGGGCGTTCGATTGTGTTTTCGGCGCTCGATAACCTTACCAAAGGGTCTTCAGGGCAGGCGTTGCAGAATGCAAATCTTATGCTCGGGCTAGATGAGCGCACCGGTTTGAATATGGCCCCTTTATTTCCGTGAAGAAATCCCTATTTATAGCTTAGCGGAAAGGATCTTTTATGGCTGGGTTAAAGAAGAAACGTCGGATTCAGATGGTTGTGGTGGGGTTGGTTTTAATGGTCAGTGCATCGGTTTTGATGGGGCTTGCCTTTAAGGACGGGATCGAGTTTTTCCGTTCGCCGACGCAGGTTGTTGACGAGATGCCCGGACCGGACGAGCGCTTTCGCCTTGGCGGGCTGATCAAAGAAGGCACGTGGGAAAAGGGCGAGGTCAATCGCTTTGTGATCACGGATACGGCAAACGATATTCCTGTTGTCTATACCGGCATTTTGCCGGATCTCTTTGAAGAGGGGCAAGGAACAATCGCCACAGGGCAGCTTGTGAATGGCGAGTTTATTGCTGCGGAGGTGCTGGCCAAACATGATGAAGAATACATGCCTGCCGAAGTTCTGGATTCTCTGAAAGAGCAGGGCTATTATGTAGAGCCGTCTAGCTAGCGCAACAGCACCGCGCGCGCCGATCACAGATTGTTAGCCAAATTACGCGATCTTTAAGCCAATTTTCATTAAATTGGCGAGAGATGGCGATGGTGAACATCAACGAGATTACAAACGAAATTATTCGGCGCGAAGGCGGATTTGTAAATGACGCCGATGACCCGGGTGGCGCGACAAATTATGGTGTGACCATTGGAACGCTAAAGCGGCTAGGGCTGGATATTAACGCTGACGGCCGCATAAACACGCGTGACGTGCGGGCGCTTAGCCGCGCTCAGGCGGCAGATATTTTCAAGAAACAATATTTTGAAGCGCCCAAAATAGGCATGCTTCCCGCGCCGCTACAGCCTACTGTTTATGATATGTATGTGAATTCCGGCGCCAATGCTGTGAAAATATTGCAGCGTTTATTGGGGGAATTCGGGTTTTCGACGCTGGCTGACGGCGCGATTGGTCCGAATACGGCGCGGATGGCCGAGCTGGCCATTGCCGAAGCGCCAGAATATCTCGTGGACGCATACGGCATCGCGCGGCGCAATTATTATTACGGCTTGGCAGATGCACGCCCAACGCTGCGCAAATTTGCGCGGCGGCGTGACGGCGGCAAAGGGGGGTGGATAATTCGTGCGGAAGAGTTCATTTCTCGCAAGTTTCACCTATCAGATGCCGAGCATGCGGCCCGTGTCAGGGGCTGGGCATGAGTATTTTGGGGATCGGGCGCGCAGCGCGGGGTGTTGGCGAGGCCGTTGCCGAGGTTTCCGAGGTCTTTACGGTAAACAAAACCAAAGCCGAATTGGCCACACAAGCGCGTTATCAGGCGGCGCTTGCGCAGGCGGGGGCTGAATTTGAGCAAAGCCCACAGGGGTGGTTTGACCGTTTCGTGAATGGCTTAAACCGATTGCCGCGCCCGATGATGGCGCTTTCAACCATCGGGCTATTTGCCTATGCGATGAGTGATCCTGACGGATTTTCTGTGAGAATGCAGGGGCTTGCATATATACCAGAGCCCCTTTGGTGGCTCCTCGGAGCGGTGGTTTCCTTCTATTTTGGCGCGCGGGAATTGACCTATTATCGCGGCTATCGTGCCAATATCCCGCCGCAGCAGATGGCGAGCGCGCCAGCAGCAATCGGCAATGCCGCAATTGACGCGTGGCGCGCCAGCACTGACTGATGGGCCATATCCGCGCGATCACATAATTGCAATTTGCTCCGGCTTCTGTCTCGCGTATGATAACATGAGACAGAATTCGGGGATTCGAAAATGTATGCTGAACTAGGCCAATATGCGATTATTCTTGCTTTGATTATTGCGGTAATTCAGGCGGTTATCCCGATGATCGGGGCGCAGAAGGGCTGGAATAATTGGATGGCTCTTGCCGTGCCAACCGCGCAGATTCAGCTTATTTTACTAATTCTCGCGTTTTCGGCGCTGACCTACGCATTTGTAGTTTCCGATTTTTCGGTTCGACTTGTGGCTGCAAATTCCCACTCCGATAAGCCTACGCTCTATAAAATTACGGGCGTTTGGGGGAACCACGAAGGCTCGATGCTGCTCTGGAACCTGATATTGGCATTGTTTGGCGCGGCAGTTGCCACCTTTGGCAACAATCTGCCTCCCGCACTTCGGGCGCGGGTTCTTTCTGTCCAGGCGATGATCGGGGTTGCCTTTTTGGCTTTCCTGATCTTCACATCCAACCCGTTTTTGCGCCTTGATCCTGCGCCGCTGAACGGGCAGGGGCTGAATCCTTTGCTTCAAGACCCGGGCCTGGCTTTCCATCCGCCGTTTCTTTACGTCGGTTATGTCGGGCTTTCGATGGCCTTTAGCTTTGCGATTGCGGCCTTGATCGAAGGCAAGGTGGATGCAGCCTGGGCGCGCTGGGTAAGGCCCTGGACATTGGCTGCCTGGATATCACTCACCCTCGGCATATCATTGGGAAGCTGGTGGGCTTACTACGAGCTCGGCTGGGGCGGCTGGTGGTTTTGGGACCCGGTCGAGAATTCTTCCTTTATGCCATGGCTTACCGCCACGGCGTTACTGCACTCGGCAATTGTGGTTGAAAAACGAGATACGCTGAAAGCATGGACAGTGCTGCTGGCAATCCTCGCGTTTTCGTTTTCGTTGATCGGAACATTTATTGTGCGCTCGGGTGTTCTCACGTCGGTGCACGCATTCGCAAATGACCCAGAGCGCGGGATGTTCATTCTTTTTATACTCGCTGCCGCTATCGGCGGGGCGCTAACCCTTTATTCGCTCAGGGCCGACAAATTAAAATCAGCTTCGGTGTTTAGCACGATAAGCCGCGAAAGCGGATTGGTTTTAAACAATCTCTTGCTTAGCGTTGCGGCTGCTGTTGTGTTTGTCGGCACGGTCTGGCCGTTAGTGATCGAGTTTTCGACGGGCGAAAAGGTCTCGGTTGGTGCACCGTTTTTTGACCTCGCCTTCACTCCATTTATGGTGGTTTTGGCAATGGCGCTGCCGATTGGCGCAATACTGCCTTGGAAACGTGCAAAAATTGGCCGCGCCATAAAGCCGCTCTGGGGTGCCTTGGCGCTATCTGTTGCGCTTGGCGCTCTGGTCTGGAGCCTGCAAACAGGAGGGCGCATGATGGGCCCCATCGGGATCACGCTGTCTTCGTGGATCATTCTGGGGGCGCTGGCTGATCTTGGAACGCGGGCACGTTTTCGCCAAATACCGCTCAGCGGATCACTGCGGCGGTTGCGCAATCTTCCGCGCTCTGATTGGGGTAAGGTGCTGGCCCATTGCGGCCTTGGACTGACCATTTTTGGAATCTCGGCTGTGACAGCATGGGAAGTCGAAGATATCCGCACCGCTCAATTTGGGGAAAGCTATAATGTGTCGGGGTATACTTTCACACTCAACACGGTGGAACAGATCGAGGGGCCGAACTACTCGTCATTGCGCGGTGAGGTGTCGGCGACCAAAGGCGCGGAATCACTGCTGCTTTACCCCGAAAAGCGCATTTTTAATGTCCAGCAGGTCCCAACAACGGAGGCAGCAATTGATATGGGGCTAACGCGCGATGTCTATGTTGTGCTTGGTGATCTTCAAGACAATGGCGGCTTTGCCGTTCGCGTCTATATCAAACCCTTTTCAAACTGGATTTGGATTGGCACGCTGGTTATGGCGTTTGGCGGTTTGATGAGCCTGTTTGACAGGCGCTACCGCGTGGCAGCGCCTTCTCGCAAGGCGGTGCCCATCGCCGCAGCGCCGGCGGAGTGAGATGATGCGATATATCTTGGTTTTCTTGGCTTTTGCCAGCGCGGCCTTTGCCGTTGAGCCCTCTGAGATGCTTGACGATCCGGTGCTTGAAGCGCGCGCGCGCGAGCTTTCAAAAGGGCTGCGGTGCCTTGTCTGCCTGAATGAAAATATCGACGATTCAAATGCCGGATTGGCAGCGGACCTGCGCATATTGGTCAGAGAGCGGCTAACTGAAGGCGACACCGACGTGGAGGTCGTGCAGTATGTCGTGGATCGATATGGCGAATTTGTGCTGCTTAAGCCGACCTTTAGCGCGGGAAACTATATTTTGTGGTTTTCCGGCCCCTTATTGTTGATATTCGGTGGCATTGGAGCGATGGTTTTTATCCGTCGCCGCTCAAAAGCTGAGCCTGTTTTGGGGCTAAGTGATGAAGAGCAGGAGAAAGTGGCAAAGCTGCTACAGGATTAACCCCACGTTCGGGCTTTTCCTTCCTGCGCTTTCGGCCTAGATTATGGCTCAGATTGAGGAGCACCCTATGCAATACGAAACCATCCTTTACACCGCCACCGATAACGTGGTGACAATCACCCTTAACCGCCCGAAAGTAATGAACGGGTTGAACGCGCAAATGCGGGTTGACCTGCTGCATGCCGTGCAGCACGCGCCGCTTGATGGCCGTGTCCTTGTGCTCACCGGTGCCGGGCGCGGATTTTGCTCGGGGCAAGATCTGGGGGACCGCGCAAATTCTGCTGATATCGATTTGGAGCGGACACTGCTGGAAGAATACGAACCCCTGTTAAAGGCCATTTATGATTGCCCAATTCCAACCATCGCAGCCATAAACGGGCCAGCCGCTGGGGCGGGGGCCAATCTCGCGTTGGCAGCCGACGTGGTTATTGCAACGCAATCGGCTATTTTCATTCAGGCTTTTGCGCGCATTGGGCTATTGCCAGATGCGGGTGGCACTTATTGGCTGCCACGACAAATGGGCTTTGCCAAAGCGATGGGGGCTGCGCTATTTGCCGACCGTGTAACCGCAGACCAAGCCGAGGAATGGGGAATGATATGGGAAAGTGTGCCGGATGATGCGTTTGCAGCAACTGTGCAAGAGCGGGCTGGTAAGCTGGCTCATGGCCCGACCAAAGCCTATAAATACATAAAACAAGCGATGCGCGCGAGCTTTGATAATTCTCTGGACGACCAATTGGCATTGGAAGCAAAATTGCAGGGCAAGGCCGGAAAAACACGGGATTTCACCGAAGGGGTGATGGCCTTTATGGAAAAACGGCCGCCGAAATACGAAGGGCGGTAGGCTATGCGCCTCGATCAAGTGAATAGCGCGCCCAAAGCATATGACGCGGCGCGCGGCGATGAAATTCGGGCGCTTTATGTGGGGCTGCCGGACAACCTTCTTGACTTGATTGAAGGCGTGGCTGGATGCAGCGCCTATCTGGCGACATCGCTTATGCGTGAACATAAGTGGCTGGAATTAGTGGTGTCCGAACCGATCGGTGACAGCTTTGACACTCTGCTCGCATTTGATGAAACCAGTTTCCAAAGCCTTTCTGACTCAATGCGCGTGGCCAAGCGCCGGGGGGCGCTGCTGATTGCGCTTGCCGATATTGGTGGGCTTTGGACACTGGAACAAGTGACCGCCGCGCTTACAAAACTTGCGGAAACAGCGGTCAACACCGGCTTGCAATTCCTGATAAATGCCGAGCATGCGCGCGGGAAGCTCGCGGCTGAGCCAGAAGAAGCCGCCGGAATGTTTGCGCTCGCAATGGGCAAAATGGGCGCTTATGAGCTAAATTATTCCTCTGATATCGATCTTATTATTTTGTTTGACGAAACCCGCCATGCGCCTGAAAAATGGGGTGAGCTGCGCGCGACTTTTATCCGCGTTACCAAACGGCTGATAAAACTGCTGTCGGAGAACACGGCACAAGGCTATGTGTTTCGGACAGATCTGCGATTGCGGCCCGATGCGGCGGTTACACCTGTTTGCATCGCTACCGAGCCCGCCGAGCGCTATTACGAAAGCTTGGGGCGCACATGGGAGCGGGCGGCTTATATTAAAGCGCGTGCTTGCGGCGGGGCAATTCCGGCAGGAGAGGCCTTTTTGAAGCGTCTTGAGCCGTTTGTCTGGCGGCGGCACCTCGATTACGCGGCCATCGAAGATGCCCACGAAATGCGCCTGAGAATTCGGGAGCACAAGGGCCTGCATGGCCCGATATGCATCGCCGGACACAACCTGAAGCTCGGGCAGGGTGGCATTCGGGAAATCGAGTTTTTTGCCCAAACGCAGCAGATCATTGTCGGCGGCAAGGATCGCGGCTTGCGGATGCGGGATACCTGCGGCGCGCTTTCAGCCCTCGCTGACCGTGGGTTATTGCCACCAGATATTGCGGCGGAGTTGATCTCCGCTTACCGCCTGCACCGGACGCTGGAGCATCGTATCCAGATGATGGATGACG
>Ga0316205_10003891_pt1 | contig 13622 bp, 7 predicted proteins | sample 3monthpyrite_MG_FD_204941 | JGI IMG/M metagenome (GOLD analysis project Ga0316205, IMG submission 204941) | Microbial mat bacterial communities from mineral coupon in-situ incubated in ocean water Damariscotta River, Maine, United States -... | ecosystem: Environmental > Aquatic > Marine >... | reverse complement strand
CGCAGGGCCCATAAAAATTCTTCGTACCAGTGTTGGCGTTGATCGGCCTCTTCAACTTCAGCCAGCGCACGGGCCACACGTTGATAGGTTTCGTCGATGTTCTGGTCAATGATTTGACCGTCTTTTGATTTAAGTCTGTATTTAACATCCCAGATGTCTAGTGAGGCGTCCTGGAATTTTATGTCAGCTGCGGAATGGTGGTTCACTTCTTTCAAGTGTGCGCTCTTCATGCGTGTTGTTTCCTCCTGTCCATATGGACAGATCTAGCGGTTATTCTTATATAAGTATGGTCGGAGTTGTGTGAGACAACGGCCATCTGCTCTATTTATTTGTTTTTAAACGACTTTTGCCCAGGAAAAGGGAAGCCAAAAGCGTTACTTCTTTAAAACACAAGATATAGTGGATGATGTGAATTTATGCCTGTGTGACAGATCTGTCAATAGCTTGTATACTAAATTTCTCAAGTTTTTTAGTTCATATAAATCAACAACTTAGAATAAGCTGTGGATATCCTGCGGATGAGATGTTGATAGCCTGTTTATAACCCAACCACTATATCTTGTGTTTTACTAATATACCCGTCCCTATTGATCTTACGTGTAAGTAAGTACTAACAAAACAGTACCTTCTGAAGAAAATCAGTGCCTATGTTGCGCGCTGACTGATCAAACTCTGATCAAAAAAAAGCCTACTATCTGGTGGCAATTAACTTTTTTTCAAGTCCTTGATCGTTTTTGCGTTGTCCCTACATCGGGATTAGACATTGATACTAAGTTCGCCCCACAACAAAAAGTGGATGTCGCGAGCCATTGTTAACTAACTTTAAAAGGAGAGAAATCATGTCATTAGTCCGATACGAGCCATGGGGTTTGTTAAACCAGCTGAGCAAAGAGCTCGACCGCAGTTTTCGCGGCGCAGAGAACAGCGATGTAGCGACCAGCGACTGGACGCCCGCTGTTGACATAAAAGAGAACGATAATGGATTTGTTATCGTCGCCGATATCCCGGGCGTTGATCCCAAGGACATCGAGGTGCACATGGAAAACGGTGTGTTATCGATAAAAGGTGAACGCGAATCCGAAAAGAAAGAGGAAAAAGATGGCTACAAGCGTGTAGAACGATCTTATGGTTCTTTCTACCGTCGTTTCAGCATGCCTGAAACGGCAGATGCCTCGAAGATTAACGCCAAGAGCAAAAACGGTGTTCTCGAAGTGACGATTCCAAAGCATGAAAAAGAACAGCCACGCAAGATTGAAGTACAGCATTAAGCTTATATTAAGTAACAGACTGTATGTTAGGAAGTGCAAGGACGCAATAATTGGATACCGCGCATGGGATAATACTCATGCGTGGTTATCGTTTTTCTGTTTAAGTCCGGAACTGGAACTGACTTGAACTGTTTCTCAAAATAAAAGATCACTATGAACTTTCATGATTGACTCAAGTCGATCGGTTAAATCGTTAAAACGCATGCGCAACGTAATCAGAGCTGTGTGCATGAGATTCATATAATAAAAGGTGTTGGACAATGAGGATTCTTAAGTACTTTCTGGTAGCATTCAGCCTGCAATTATTAACATTACTACCGTTTACACAAGCTGCTCAGGCTGGGCTACCGCTTGTCGACAGTCAGGGGAAATCCTTACCAACACTCGCACCTATGCTGGAAAAGGCCCTGCCGGCAGTGGTAAATATCGCAACCACAGCGACCGTCAAAGCACGCGTTAATCCTTTAATGGATGACCCTTTCTTCCGTCGCTTCTTTGATATTCCGGAACAACCGCGCGAGCAGAAAACCTCCAGTCTGGGTTCGGGCGTCATCGTTGATGCCGACAAAGGCTTCATCATTACCAACAACCATGTCATCGCCAAGGCCGATGAAATTACAGTGGCACTATCAGATGGCCGCCAGTTCAAGGCGAAATTAGTCGGTACCGATCCTGAAACTGACGTCGCCATTATTCAGATCAAGGCCGATAACCTGGCGGCTCTGCCGATGGCAGATTCAGATAAACTACGTGTCGGTGACTTTGCTGTCGCGATCGGTAACCCGTTTGGTTTGAGCCAAACCGTTACCTCCGGCATTGTGAGTCAGCTGGGGCGTAGTGGCCTGGGAATTATGGGCTATGAAGATCTCATCCAGACTGATGCCTCGATTAACCCCGGCAACTCGGGTGGTGCTCTGGTCAACCTGCGTGGTGAGTTGATTGGGATCAACACCGCTATCTTCTCACAAAGTGGTGGCAACATCGGAATTGGCTTTGCTATCCCGGTCAACATGGCCAAAGGTGTTATGCAGCAGTTGATTAAGCACGGTGAAGTCAAACGCGGACGCCTTGGTGCACAGGCGCAAGATCTGACACCGGATCTGGCCCAGGCATTTAATCTGAAAAATGGTCATGGCGGAGCCGTCATCACCCAGGTTTCCCCTGACTCTGCCGCTGACAAAGCAGGATTGAAGGCAGGCGATATTGTCGTCGAGCTCAATGGTAAGCCGGTGCATGATGCCTCGGATGTGCGCAATGTGATTGGTCTTTTACGCATAGGACAGCGGGTTGAGTTGAAAATCCTGCGAGACAATAAAACCAAAAATCTGGTGGCCGTGGTCAGCGAGCCAGTAACGGCCAAGAAAAAGGGCCAGGCCCTGCATAAACGGCTCAAGGGTGCCCAGTTCGGTAACATCCAGGAAGGTTCACGCCTGCATGGCCGGATCGAGGGTGTTTTGGTGCTTAATGTGGAAAAAGGTAGCCCTGCAGCCAGGGCCGGGATTCGCAAGGGAGATGTGATCACCTCCGCTAATCGTAGAAATATCAAGAATTTAGATGATTTAAAGGCCGCTATTAAGGGCTCGAAAAAACTCCTCCTGAACATCCAACGCGGTAACGCCGCTTTATTCCTATACTTATAATTAGCCTTCCGGCCTGATTAGAGCCTGCGACGACAGCACAATCTGAGAGGATTGTGCTGTTCTACACTCCTATATATAGATTACGATATAGTCCGATAACTAGATAGCCGCTTAAACGGCTACGCGCAGGTTGGGGTAGAAATCGAATTTCGAGGCGGGAATGAGTAGCTTTACAAACGATGGTGCGTCATAGGTCCAGATGAAATTCCGGTTTACACATAGCACGCAAAGTGTTCGGGTGATGGCTTTGCTTGGCATATTGCTTTTTGCCTGCGGCCTGCTTATCTGGCATGCCTTCGATCAACAGTCCACAGTCGAACAAGAACGCACCTTGCAGGTTAAGACGGCCATTGATGGCGCCGCCCAGGAAATCAACCAGTACCTGGAAAACTTGAGCCGGAAAGCAAATCTGCTTGCACAACAACAGCGCAGAGACATCCAGGCGGTGCTGGACAATCCACTCGATCAACAAGAACAAGATAAACTGATTGGTAAACTCCGTCAGCAATTACCCGAACTGTTTAGCCTGACCATTGCCAGCGAGAAAGGTTTTTTGTTACTGGATGATTACCAGAGGCTCATCACTGATGAGTGTCGAAGTAACCTTCGTAAATTTGCGCTCAGTGGCAAACACCACCCCATCGAAATGCATACAAACAAAGCAGGACCCCACTTTGATATTTTAACGCGCGTTACAGTAAGTGAAGGTGATGTGAATATTGTTCACATGAGCTTTACCCCTGATCGTATAAAGACTCTGTTAGAGACCAATAAAATTTATAACTACGAGACCGTATTACTTCACAGTAAAAAACAAGGGTTAATTGAAATTGGGCTTAAACAGAGTCTCGCGAATAACGGCCCTAATTTTATCAGTAACGATAGCTATGATGATATTCATTACAAAGCCACGATTGCGAACAGCAACTGGGAATTAACCGCTATCGAAACACGCAGTGGACCCTTTGCATCGGCATGGACTACTGCGCTTTGGGCATTCAGTCTTTTATTACTACTTGGCAGTACCGCCTTATGGTTCCTGCGCCGTACCGACAGTTTGATCCTGACACAAAGTTTTGCACTACAACGTGAGCAACGGCGTCTGAATCACTTACAGCAGACCACCATTTCGTCTGAAATGAGCTTTCATGAAAAAGTACGCGACCTGTTGGTAATGGGACTTGATGAATTTGGAATGGAAGTCGCAATTCTTTCCCGGGTTGATGGCAACACTTACACAATCGTAACAGCTGTGAGTCCGGACAACATCCTGCAGCCGGGAATGAATTTTAACCTGGCCAATACTTATTGCCGCCATACCCTGAACGATGGTCATCCAACCGGTTTTGAAAAAACCAATCCTGATCTCGGTATGGATCATCCCTACTACACCAAACAATCCATTGCCGCTTACCTGGGAACAGCTGTTTATGTAAGAGGTAAGGTTTATGGCACGCTAAATTTTTCCAGCTTTGCTCCTTATAAGGGCCGTTTTACAAATGCAGACTTTCGCTTCCTGCAATTAATGTCACAGTGGATCGGCCTTGAAATTGAACGGCGCGAATCGGAACAGACATCGCAAACTAAAAACCAGTTGCTTGAATCAATTAGTCGCGCACAATCTTATTTTATTAATGAACAGATGCAACCCAATGCTATGTTCGATCAGATTCTCTCAGATCTGTTATCACTCTCTTATAGCAACGTCGGCTTTATTGCAGAGGTTAGCAACACAAACGATAAACCCAGCGTAGAAATTCGTGCCATAGGACAACGTTACGAAAATGGCAATGAATTGATCACATTGTTCGAGGACATGATTAAAAATGCTGAGCTAAGTGATCACAACAATGTCCTGGGTGAAGTTATTCGCAGCGGCGCACCCATAATTTCAAATAACCTTGATGAGAAAGATGCCACGCTGCCACTAAGCGCCTTCCTGGGTGTACCACTCTACCATGGTACCCAACTGGTCGGTATTTTCGGTCTGGCAAATAGTCCTGATGGTTATCAGGAAAGTTTTCTGTACACCCTTGCGCCATTGGCAACTGCCTCGGCAAATTTAATCTGGGCGTTAAGAAATGAACAGCAACGTATCCATACCGAGCGGGCACTGCGTGAGTCAGAAGAACAATTACAGCTAGCGATGGAAGGTGCCAATGATGGTCTATGGGACTGGGATATCGAAAACAACCATGCCTATTACAGTCCCCGTTGGCAAACTATGCTTGGTTTTAACCCGAGTGAAGTCAAGCCGATATTTAAAAGTAAAGAATCACTTATTCACCCCGACGATCTGGAACGGGTAAAAGATACATTACAGGAACACCTTGATGGTAAATCAGCTATCTACCAAAGCGAACATCGCGTAAAAACTAAAGATGGCCGATGGTTGTGGATTCTGGATCGCGGTAAGGTGGTTGAACGTAGCGTCACTGGCAGACCACTACGTATCGTAGGCACCCATACCGATATCACTGAGCGGAAAATCGCTGAGGAAGCCGTGCGTGAAAGAGAGACCCGGATTGCAGCGATTCTCGATACGGCAGTCGATGGCATTGTCACCATCAGTGATGCAGGCACAATAGAGACATTCAATCCTGCGGCCGAAAAAATATTCGGCTATACCGCAGAAGATGTACTCGGTCGTAATGTTAGCCTTCTCATGGGTAGTGAAGACGGCGCCTTACATGACACCTTTATCAAGCGTTACCTAAGTAGTGGTCAACCTAAGATTCTCGAACAACGACGTGAAGTAATGGGGCAACGCGCCGATCGCACGACCTTCCCAATGCAGCTTGCAGTTAGTGAAATGAAACTCGGTGATCGCCGTCACTTTACCGGTATTATTCGTGACATCACCATGACCAAGGAAGCTGAGCGTTTACTTGAAGACACCATGGCTTTCAAACAAGGTATTCTTGATAGTGCCAAGTTAAGTATTATTTCTACAGATGCCAACGGCATTATCCAGACATTTAATGCCGCTGCACAACAAATGCTGGGGTATAGCGAACGTGAATTGATCGGTCGCGCAACACCGGAGATTTTTCACGATCGTGATGAAATCACCCAGCGCGCGATTAAGTTAAGTGAAGAATTAGGGACACATATTCGCTCAGGTTTTGAGGTCTTTGTTGCCAAGGCACGCAGTGGTATCGCCGACGAACAACAATGGACTTACATCAGTAAAAATGGCAAACGTTTTCCTGTATTGCTCACCATGACCGCGTTGCATGATCAGCATGATGAGATTATTGGTTTTGTGGCGATCGCTAGAGACATCAGTCGTCAACAAGAAGCGGAAGAAGAAATCAGCCGGTTTAAAACTACCCTGGATATGACGCTCGACTGCGTATTCATGTTTTCCCCGGAGAGCCTGCGTTATTTCTATGTAAACCAGGGTGCGATGGAACAAGTCGGCTATACCTATAACGAGCTACTACGGATGACTCCGGTAGACATTCTCACCCAGTATGATGAAACCAGTTTCCGCAACGTCCTGGCCTCGATGATAGATGGCCAACGTAATGCGATAACTTTTGAGTCTTATCACCAGCACCGAAACGGTGGCCAGATTCCCGTCGAAGTATTTTTACAGTACATTTACCCGATTGATCAGGAACCACGTTTCGTAGCTATCGTTAGAGATATCACGGAACGACGTCGAACAGCTGAAAACCTGGCGCACGCTGAAGAACGCGCGCGTATGTTGCTGGAGTCTGCCGGTGAAGGAATTTATGGTCTTGACCTTGATGGTCGTACCACATTTGTTAACCCAGCCGCCGCGCGTATGCTGGACTACGATGCAATTGACCTGATTGGTAAGCAAATGCACGAAATTGTGCAGCACAGCTATATCGATAAATCCAATTATCCATATGAGTTTAGTCCAACTTATGCTGCGATCAGTGAAGGGGACATCCAACGTGTCTCTAACGAGGTGATGTGGCGTAAAGAAGGCGCCCCCTTCCCGGTTGAATATACAGTAACACCGATTCGCAAGAATGATGTTATCTCAGGTGCAGTGGTTATCTTCAATGACATTACCGCGCGTAAGAAAGTTGAGCAAATCAAAAACGAATTTATCTCAACCGTCTCGCACGAACTGCGAACTCCCCTTACTTCGGTAAGAGGTTCATTAGGTTTATTAGTCGGTGGCGCCGTTGGGCAATTACCAGAACAGGCCTCTACCTTACTTAGCATTGCAAACAAAAACACTGAACGGCTTTTGTTGTTGATCAATGATATTCTTGATATTGAAAAAATCGAATCAGGAAAAATGGTTTATCACTACAAGTTACTTAACCTGCATGAGTTTTTGGAGACCTCACTGCAGGCCAACTATGCCTATGGCGAGCAATTTGATATTAAGTATTCCATCACCCAATGCCCCGATGTACAAATTTATGCAGATGGTGATCGCCTGATGCAGGTCATGAACAACCTGCTCTCCAACGCCGCAAAATTTTCAACCCAGGGTTCTCATGTTGAAATATCAGCAGTACGACGATCACATAAGATTCGCATTTCGATAACCGATAACGGTAAAGGTATTCCACAAAACTTCCAGAAACATATCTTCGAAAAATTCGCGCAGGCCGATGCCTCAGATACGCGCGCCCTGAGTGGCACCGGTCTGGGTTTGAGTATTAGTAAGGCGATTGTTGAGCAGCATGGTGGACGTATCGATTTTATATCTCGGGTTAACATCGGCACCACCTTCTTCTTTGATTTACCCGTCTGGACACAAAACCAGGAAGCAGAAACACCAACATTACCCGCACCGGCTAAATATCGCATCCTGATCTGCGAAGACGATCCTGATATTGCCTTTATGTTACGCATGATTCTCGCCCAGGCTGGCTTTGATGCCGATACCGCTAGAACGGTTGAGCAGGCAAAAAAGGCCATCAAAGAACAGCATTATCTTGCAGTAACTCTTGATCTGGCTTTGCCCGATGATCAGGGGCGCCAGTATGATCCTGAAGGTATCAAGCTGGTTAAAGAGTTACGCAGACAGGATCGTACCCGTGAGTTGCCGGTTATTGTTGTCTCTGCGATTGCCGATCAACACAAGCGCCGACTCAATGGCAGCGCCTTTGGCATCATCGACTGGCTGGAAAAGCCACTGGACGAAGACAGACTATTATCTGCTGTAAAATTAATTGCAAGCCACAAACAAGGACTACCACGCATCCTGCACGTTGAAGATGATCCGATTATTTTTGAAATGGTGCGTGTCTTGTTGCGTGGCGAAGTCGATCTGGTACTAGCACCTACACTGAGCGAAGCGCATCAGAAGCTGCGTCAAGATGTCTATGATTTAATACTACTAGATGTTGAATTGACTGACGGCTCTGGCATCGATCTTATAAATGATCTGGATGAGGTAGAGTATATGCCACAGGTCGTTATCTTCTCTTCAAACGAGGTGGGACCCGATGTTGCACGCAAGGTTAAGGCAGCACTGGTTAAATCAAAAGATAGCCGCAAGGAACTCATTAATGTCATCATGTCAGTAATTAGGGAACGTGATACAGATGATATTCTGCAGGATCCAGAAACGGCACATATTGAACTCCCTCCTCCAGAGGACATCCCTCCTTTATCTGACACAGCAGGAAAACAGGAATAATGGCGACTGAACTTAAAAGGATTTTATACGTAGAAGATGAACCGGATATTCAGGCCGTGGCACGCATTGCTTTGGAAAGTGTTGGCGGCTTTGTACTCGAGATCTGCTCATCTGGATTTGAAGCGATTGAAAAAGCACCTGCATTCAAACCTGACCTGCTATTACTCGATGTGATGATGCCTGGTATGGATGGCGTCTCAACATTGCAGGAACTACGTAAGCAACCTGAGCTGGAAAACACACCGGCAATGTTTATGACCGCCAAGGTACGGCCATCAGAAATAGAACAACTACGTAAAGAAGGCGCGATTGATGTTATACCCAAGCCCTTCGATCCCATGACCTTATCAGAAAACCTGAAAAGTCTTTGGAACAAACACACCGCGTAATAACGACTAAAAATTTATGTTCCAAATCACTCCCTGAGGACCATAGTGGGCTCATAATGAGCCAATTTTAGTCTCAGTCTATCCCATTTATCGCTCTTGTTTCCCTCATAATCGCTATTATCCTAATATAATCAATAGGTTATGTTTATCTCGTCAACTATCACTTTAATTCCGAGTGTTTTGCTTGGGCTATTAATTTTTTATTACATGGGTTGATTTTTACTTATGAAATAACTACTATATTATTACTTGCTTATTTTCTAATACACAAATGAGGTGACCTATGTCAGGACTTATTGCAAACTTTCCACACGATGGCGTAGTTACAATTAACCGCGTTATTTTGAAACCAGAATACACCACCGATGACTTGCAAGAGCGCGTTGCGTTTTTGTGTGAAAACGTCAAAACCTACCACTCGGATACCGGCTTTGTAGGTGGTTTCGTATCACTGAACAGCGGTGCAGTCTCTAACGAAGGTTCAACCATCGGTCAGGCCGTTGAAAGTGAATTCAAGGGTAAAGAAGCCCTGATCATCACCTTCTGGAATACCTTCGAAGACCACGAACAATCACATAAATCAGAGACTTTCCAGCCTCTATTCGAACAGGTTTTAGAACTGTGCGAAAACGGTAATGAAGAAATCGCATACGAAATGCTTTGGTCTGGTAAGGCTTATTCTGAGGAAGAAGCCAAGGCCGCAAAGGCAGCAAAAGAACTCGCTGCTTAAACGTTTTCTCTACTACACACTCCTCCATTGTAGTTCGGCGCATCATCCCCTGATGCGCTTTTTTTTATGGCCAGAATAACCAGAAAAATCCAACGTTATAAAAGCCGTGCATGAGTATCGGTGAGAGCAATGACTGGTGCCGTTCTTTTAAGTAACCAAAGACAATGGATGGAAAAAATACCAGCAAGGCCCAAATCCAATCGCTGTAAATAAGGTGAGCAAGGACAAAGACCAGACTGGTCAACAGGTTTGCTACGCTGAGCAGGCCGTAACGCTGCACAAACCGTTTAGCCAGTAATTCCAACAGCAGGCCACGAAAGACTATTTCCTCTAACAGCGGGTAAACCAGAATAATCAGCACAAACTGATACCAGGCGACGGCCGGAAATCCCAGGTCTGCGCGCATAGGCTGAAAATAGGTGATGCCCCACCAGGATAAGGGGCCGAGCAGCAGGCACAGGTAAAATTGCCAATCGGCTAGAATACGCTTCATTCGTCTACCTTCATTGACTTCCCGCTTCCCCGAAATAGAACCGCCATTATATGATAGATAGCAGCCAATTCAGTGCTTTTAGCATGCCAGCAGCAAATCATCTTTATATTTATATAAAACAATGGGTTAGCTACTTTTATAGGGACGATAGAGAGAATGGATAAGGCGTGCCCTGGCTCACAGATCACAATACCAATACTCTAACTAGTGCCGTGTTGGCCGTTAACTATGTATACAACCTGTTTAAGTTGAACAGCATTTATTCACAAAGCATCGTGCTGGTGAGGCTGGTATTATTATTACATCAAGTTTAAGCATACGAGGCCTGTTGAGCCGCCTATAATGTCGATGGCAAGCACTCAGCACACGTTAGCGCACCGCGTCTTGGACATGACAAAATAATAAAAATACAAATTTTTTTAAGCACTTGTTCAACTGGGGATTAACGAATGTACCGCAAACTACTACATGCCAAACTACTGCACACCAGCGCTATTATACTAATCAGCGCAAGCAGCCTAACCACAGCCACTCCTCAAGTGTTTGCTGTTGATAGTGCGCAAAAGGCTAAATCGAGTCAGGGTAATAAAAAATTACGCATGCTGCGTGGCCAGAATGGTCCTATGTCATTAAAAGACCATGGCCAGCGCCCATTACATGAAAAAGTTGCTAACCAGTTTGCACCTCAGTTTGGTCTACCCAATCCGACTCAGCAATTACGCGTTAAAAAACAAAAATCCCAGAATGCCAAAACGAATATTCGTTATGGGCAACTCCACCAGGGGCTACCGGTTATTGGTGCTGAGTTAGTCGCGAACCTGAATGAGCAAAACCAATTGACCTCAATGTCAGGAGAGACCAGCTCAGTTCGTTTAAATGATGTCACTCCTACAATCAGCGCCGAACAAGCCACGGCTAGTGCCATGCAGGCCACCGCCAAGTGGTATCAACTCCCCGCTGATCAGTTGGTCGCATCCACACCGGTGCTTTCAATTTTTGACCCAAGCCTGCTGATGAATGTCCGACCTTCATCCGCACTGGTCTGGGAAGTCAATGTATCGCCCAATACAGTTGCTGATATCAATGAGAAATTTTTTATTGATGCCAATACGGGCGGCATCGTATTACATTTTAATGAAGTCGACACGGCGCTTTTACGTGAGACTCATGATGCAAACAATCTGTTTACCCTACCCGGCGCACTGATCTGTAACGAGGCTACCCCCTCCGACACATGCTCAGGTGATGCCGATACCGATGCAGCGCATGCTTATGCGCGCGACACATATGAATTTTATTCTGTTACTAACGGTCGTGATGGCATCAATGACGCAGGCATGAAGATTACATCTACCGTCCATTTTGGTACCGCTGCAGGCGAACCTGGTGCATTTCAAAATGCCTTCTGGTTAGGGAGCACCCCGTTTCTGGGCGCCAGTAATCAAATGGTTTATGGTGATGGTTTTTCCCTGGCTGATGATGTTGTTGCCCATGAACTCACCCATGGCGTCACCAACTTTAGTTCTAACTTAATTTACTTATCCGAGTCGGGTGCGATTAATGAATCCATGTCCGATCTATGGGGAGAGTTTGTCGATCAAACTAATGGTGCGGGTTCAGATGAGCCGGCTGATGCCTGGAAACTAGGTGAAGACCTGCCTGCTGCCATCGGCATTGTGCGAGATATGAAAAATCCAGGTACTTACAGCCATCCTGATAGTATGACCAGTCCAGACTTTTATATCGGCAACGATGATAACGGCGGTGTGCATATCAATAGTGGCGTGAATAACAAAGCCGCCTATCTGATGGTTGATGGAAGTGCGGACGAAGCAGGACCACCCGCTGGCACGTTTAATGGCCAAACCGTTGTCGGAATGGGTATCACTAAAACAGCCAAGCTTTACTACCAGGTACAGACTAATTACCTGACCACAGGCGCAGATTATCTCGACTTATACAATGCATTGAACTCAGCCTGTGCAGATTTGGTGACCAGCGGTGATCTTGTTACTGCCGACTGTACAGATACTGTCGCCCCTGCCCTGGCGGCGGTTGAAATGGACCAGACACCTAATGCAGCCTATGCACCAAGTGCCGACATCTGTGCGGTAGGAAATCCGTATGATCTGTTTCTCGATGATTTCGAGAACAACGGCCTAAGCAGCTGGGCGGTAACCAATCAATTAGGCACCAATAAATGGACGACCGGTGGCACCAACCTTGCGAGTAACTCAGGCGATGTCACTATACTGACCGATGGCCATAACACCGTGATTACATCCCCTGATAACCCCCTCGATGATAGCGACACTGCACTTGAACTTGTCACCGCAGTGCGTGTTCCTACATCTGAAACCGCTTACATTCATTTTGATCATGCGTTTTATTTCGAGGAATTTTCTAACGCGATGTTTGATGGTGGAGTGATTGAATACAGTATTGATAACGGTAGTAACTGGGTTGATGCGAGCAGCCTGATTGACGCAGGTAGAAATTATAACGGTGTATTAGCCTTTACAAATCCTGAGAGCGGGCGCAGTGCTTTTACGACCTTCAGCAATGGTTATAACTCGACTCGATTAGATTTAAGCTCACTTGCTGGCAATTACATATTATTCCGTTTCCGAAGCCTAGCCGATGAAACCGTCGAGTCCGGTCCCTGGACGATTGATAACTTCCGTTTTTATCTTTGTGCTAATAATGCTCCCCCCATCCCAAATGCAGGAGCAGATCAAACCGTTAGTGGTGGTGTGAATGTGCAGCTGGATGGCTCGGCAACAGACCCCGATGGCGATGCAATTACCTACCAGTGGACACAAACCAGTGGCCCGACTGTCACCCTAACAAATGCAAACACACTAACACCCAGTTTCACCTCACCCTCGATTACCGGCAACATGGACTTTGCCTTCAGTGCCACCAGCAATGGTGTAACCGAAACCGATACAGTGACAATCTCCGTTAACTTTGTCTCTGCCGGCTCATCAGGCGGTGGCGGTGGCTGTAGTGTGAGTCAAGATGGACGCTTTGATCCCTTGTGGTTGATGTTACTGCTGTTACTTGCTGGGGTTCACATTAGAAGTCGACGTTACAGATAAAGCACGGAGCTCTTTTGGTTTTGTAACAAGATGTAATCGTAAAACTTTTCAGCATTACGCGTGTTAGCATAATAATAACAAGTTATTGAATACAGTCAGCTAAGTTGCGATCTTGGAGTACGATCAGATGAAAAATTCCACTTTAACTAGATTGGGTATTAAAACCGGCTTTTTGTCGGTTTTACTTAGCTTTGCAATCCTTCTGATTGCATGTAATCCAACGACCTCAGATACGACGAGTCCAAGCGCAAATTGGTCGGTAAAATTGACCCTATCTGGCGGTTTTGCGGGCTTAAATCGCTCGATCTCCCTGAATCAAGACGGTCAGGCCGTATATATAGATATGAGAGCAAAATCCAGAGT